>Ga0056128_1004737_pt1 | contig 17066 bp, 8 predicted proteins | sample WorMetLIZISLAND2_FD_71113 | JGI IMG/M metagenome (GOLD analysis project Ga0056128, IMG submission 71113) | Marine gutless worms symbiont microbial communities from Max Planck institute for Marine Microbiology, Germany - Olavius geniculatus... ... | reverse complement strand
GTTCGTTCAACTTCAAACGTTGGCGTTATAACATTTAATGATTTCGTAACTGACGTTGTTGGTTCGTTGGAGTACTACAGTGCAGTTGCCTCTACTGTTGGTGCCACAGGAAAACCTCAGCTGGTACTCTGTTTTTAAAATTTATCGCAAAGTAACACATGCTATTAAGTGCTGATTCTCTAACGATTATTTTTGTCAAAATCTATTGCTATTGAACCAGGACTGTTGGAGTTATTGCAAAAGGTAGCAGGGGTCGGTTTTTTTGAGACACAGTGTATAACTATAAGAATAATAGCTTACTCCAGTTTTATTTAGCTTATCGTAATTAATTCAAATTTTGACAATCGTAATAGAGTTTCATACCGATATTTCTGAAAGACGTAATCCGACATTTTCGTTTTAGGATGTTATGATTTTACACTTTTATGTCGTTACGATGTTATACCACTAAAGTTCAGTATAACGCCGATTTCCTACGTCACCACAATACGTCACGTAATTTTGACGTCAGCGTAAACAAACTTCACTTATTTCTTTTCTCGTTTAGGCCTACTCTGCCACTGCTAAAATGCATGCCCTCCAGTTTGAATGAAGCAATGTAGCCTACAGTATAAGAAGCCCAACTGTCGCTGGGACAGCCGACCGTCAGTGACCTACAAGATCATCCAAAGTCAATGATTTTCATGTCATTTGAAAGCCAATATGCGACTTCCTATCAATGATCAATAGCAACCTAACTGGACCATTGCACCATTTAGCCACAATAGCGCGTAACCGCCTTCATGGTCATGGTTACTAATTTTCGTGTAATCTGAAAAGACGTATGCCATTTTTTATTAGTGATTAATACAAATTAAACTAGGCCTTACCTCTCACCGTTTCCGAAATATGGCCAGTTTTCCATTATTGGAAATCGCACATTTTTTCTACCGCCTGTCCATTCAACACCCATTTTGAAAAATGTTTTTCTTGGAGTAAATGGCAAAAATTTTGCATGCCCGAGCTTAACACCTATGGCTAATTATTCGTGTAAAAAGTTTCCCCCTATGCCTTACCTGTTAGCCACAGTACATCCGTTACAGACAGACAACAGACGGACGACAACCATGACAACAGTTCGACCGTTACTTAAATATGGTCGGCAAAAAATGATAAGTCGCTGGAGTGTAGCCTATTTTAGCAATAGGCTTACTAAACTTGGTTATTACAGAATAGTTATCACACTCACTGCATTTTATATAATCTAGTGCGCTCGAAAAAAATAATAAGCTTAACCGCACAAGGTGTCCTTATGTTGCGAACGAATTAGGCTCAGAGACGCATGTCGTGCCACTACTCTAGACCTGTTTTGAGCAACTAAAAGAAAAATTGTACAATGGCGAATGTGCAAAGCAAAACCCAAAACGTTTGTGCCAACATTGAGTTCTTAATTTTGCTTAAAATGTATATTCAGTCTTTATGTGCCCCGTGGCATTACATAGCAAACCCACGAATTTGTAAAAAAAGAATGTTGTGCAAAAATTTAGGCTATAAAGTAATGGCAAAAATAAGGGGCTGATAAATTCTCATGATGCTTTTCAGTAATATGGGCATACGTTTTTTGCTAGTCAAGTTATATGTGCTGCAGCATCAAAAAGTTGTTTAATAGCAAACAGTTTTCACCACATTAAAAATATTTACTACACAGAAACAACACAATGACAATAAACAAGTACAATTATTACGCAGTCATTTTGTAGGCCTATTGCAAGCTATAAATATCGCGAAATTACATGACAATACGTATGATAATACCACACAGAAATAATAAATAAGTATTAATATATTTATAACGAAGTATATAGATAAATCTAGTTAGTCAATAAAAGTGCATTTCGCTAGGATTAAATATGAAGATAATAGTATCGTGTGTGCAAAATATGGCTGTATAGGCCCCAAATGTGTCACAAAACTGACAATAAAAACGGGTACATGCAGGCAAATACACACCGAGAGAATATTTAATAGATAGATAAATAAAGATTTTTCATCGTAAATAGCGAAAATTACGAAATGAATAGCGACAGTAAGCTACAGGAGTCGTGGCGACAGGAGTCGTGGGTAGGCTATGCGTGGTCTATATGAAGCATCAGTAAACAAGAGACGAGAGCCAAGATAGGTCATGTTGCGACTGCGAAATTGCGGGCTGAAGAGATGCAAGGTAATTAATCGTCTGGACCCGAGTATGTTTCGCAGATTGAAGTATACGGTAGGGGGCATATTATGACACATGCGTATGATGACAAACGATCACTTTATAATAGCATTTACGGTAACAGTTATGATGACGGGCAAGATTGCAGTTAGATGCTGGAAACAACAAGTTTACGATTGGAAAAAGCTCAAAGGATTGACTCAGAACGGTTTTCGTATTAAAGTTTCGGCGCTAATTGGGCCATATATACGTCAGTTTCACTGAGGCTTCAAGTCAGGCAGTTTCGTCTCGCGTTCCCAGAGGTCATCGAATACGCCCTTCCAACAATCTTCATACTTCTCCAGGAAGCTGCAGCTGCACTCGGGTGGGTACGGCGGAGGTTTGCGCGGGCGTTTTCCAGCCTAAACCACGGCATTAGTAGGGTCATATACTTGCACAGCCAACATATTTCGATCTATCAACGCTCTGATTATGTTAAAACTTGTAGCTTGTATATATACGGTGTTACATAAAAAGGACCCCTTTTTCTTTTTTTCATAATCACTCAAATGATGATCATTTTATATGAAATTCTTATCAGTTGTAGCTAAAGAAATATTAATTCAAAATATTTTTAACAAAATATGGCAGTCGATTAAATATTCTTTGGTAGTCGTGACGTAATGCTGACGTCATTGTATGTAACGGGTACAAGTTTGCTAGTCTTAACTGGTGCTGTCAGTTACTATCCTGCTCCGATAGTGAAAAATCTGGTTCGTAGATAACAATTCTTTTAAAGTTTTACCCAGTTGCAGCCACAAAAAAACGGGCAAAGCGATCGCATTTACGTGTCCGCCAGGATCCTTGGACTTTCACATGTTTGAGCAAGACAGTGCACTAGCACATCAAGTTGGCAGAATGGTTGCATTTTTGGATCGTGAAATGCCTGATTTCATATCCCCATGTTGCTCAGTGCTGACACGATAAACATTTTTTATTAGCGAACCAGATTAAGTTCACCATCGAAGCAGGGTAGCAACTGACAGCACTAGTTGAGACGAGCAAGCTTGTACTTACGACACATTATGACGTCAACATTACGTCACGACTAGCAAAGAATATTTAATCAACTGCCATATTTTGTTTAAATATTTTGAATTAGTATTTCTTCAGTTACAACAGTACTGGTAAAAATTTTTTTTATAATTGATCATCACTTGAGTAAATTGGGAAAAAAACAAAAAGGGGTCCTTTTTATAAAACACCGTGCAGACATTAGCGTGACTTAGTAGCGCATAACAGTAGGCCTACTAGTAAACGTCTATGCAAGGGGCATGCTTATCTGTGCTGGGTGGCAGGTAACATTATGTGATCCAGTACGGCAGGCGATGCTCCGTTGCAGCTTTGAGATGGGGTTTCCATGAAGAACCAAACCCTTTTAATGGTTAAGATGTCGGATGTGCGATGAACAGATCGCGGGTTCGAATTCTAGACACGACTCTGGGTACGTTCTTCACATCCGGCGCCCATATTATGTGCGATGACACTAAAACATTGCTAAAACAAGCCCAAAACTTGAAACATAATTGAGTGCAATTTTGCTTAGATTTTGTTTCATTTACTTTCGTCGCACGTATGTTTTACTTTCCCGGTTTTTAGACCGGTATCAAATTGCACTTGGCAAAGATGCGACATCTACAGGGTGCGGCAAAAAAGTGGACCCCGAAAGTTTTACGCTGTTTTCTCAGTAGCCGTTTAAAATTTGAATTTAAAATTTAACACTTTTTATTTAATAAAACCTTTTACATCTAACTGCCAAGTAAAATTTGATTCTGTTGAAAAAATGACGAATTACAGATTTTTTAACATGACCGACTACCGATTTTTCAGCATTCAAAAATGTTCCGGCTACAACACCAATTTAATAACATCGTTGAACAACACAGTTAAATAATGATCAAATGCCAAAATTCCATTGTTACTGTGAATGTTCGAAGTGTTTACCGCCAGCTCCAAGTTACAACACCAGCCTCCAGTCGCCTTATTTGAGAAATCTTTTACAGTCTTGTCGATCAGTCCCTGTGGCAGGTTGTCCCAAATAACCTGAAACGCTTTCTTGAGTTTGGTGCTTGTTTTCGACTTTGTTTTAAGCTTGCAGTAAGCCTCCAACATTGCGCCCCATACGTGATAGTCCATTAGATTTATATTCGGCGAATTTAGAGGCCATTGACCTTTTGTGATGATATCTGGACAGCTGGCCCGCAACCATTTCTGTGCGCTGCGCGGCGTTGCGCGCTGTGTGAATACTAGGCCCTCTTATAGGCTCTATAACAACATAAAAATTAATTGAACGTAACTAAGGGCCGACATTTTTGCTGCTGAACTAATAATCGACATGATCGTGTAAGCATAAGCGTGTAACATACTGAGATTGAATTGCATTAAAGAAACACGGAAAAGATCGAAAGGATAGCTAACTGACCACACAATGAAGATACTCGTTCCACCAATCAGAGCACGGGAATCTGATGTCCTTGACCATTTTCTTCAGATTATCTTTCCAGTTCTTTTCCATAAGCTCGCGTCGGTACTGCGACTCCGGCGCGGCGACTTTCTCCATTATGTCGCAAATCACCCTCAAGGCGCGTCTTTCCTCTTTCAGACGCTCTTCGGTGATCTCCTGGCGCCTTTGATCCCTGACACGGTCATCAATGCATCATCAATAATTCATCATTATCAGCAGCAGCAGTAATAATAAATAATGAAAAATACTTATATAACGCCAGAAACAGAACTATAATCTCTCGGAGTCTATACACGGTGGACGTTTCTACAAAGATACATACCTGGCTTAGACCGAAATAGGCCTACGTGTATTTTGTGGTAAGTTAACGTTAAGTAGTCGCAGACGATTATCTCATCTGTGGTTGAGCTTGATAAAGGACAACGTGCGTACCATTTTCGCATGAATCTATCGTCCCAATGGCTGCTCGTTTTGCCAATCTCGTGTGCTCTGGCAACGCGCTGCAGCATTTCCCGGTTCAGTCTTTCCGCCGTTCTCGTTTCTATTAACTGCGCCTGCGCAGTGCACGCGACAACTGCAGGGTGTTTTCACAGAAACACTGGTAAAACGTTAAAAATGAAAAGGCGCGGAATTAGTGACAACGACAGCACAGCCAGATGTTTACATACGTTCGTATACGTTGAAAAATTCGAATAATTTGAAAACAATCCGGGATTGCATTTACAGTCTCAGCAGAAGTTGCCGATGTAGCCTACTCGTTGTTTTGAAAACAATATCTCTTGCAGTAATAGAAAAGCGCATATTTTCTAGTCGGTAGGCTTATTGTGAGTACGAATGTTGTGATGAAAAATATTATTATGCCTATTCGCATTCGATTTTCAATATGATTATTTGCTATTTGCATTTTTAATTTCTATACAGCCGCTGAAAAGAGCCGAATATTCGTACCCGAGAACAATCCGCCGTTACTTATAGCTGGAATACTAAATACGTAACAAATTATAGGGCCTACGCATGTAGTAATTTCATGGATGTTGCTGTCTAATAGGGTGTTTACACGATCTTGCAAACGTCCAGCAAACGTCCAGCATTAACACGTGTATTTTGAATATATTTGCTGAAAGTTTGCTGGATCGTGTAAACACCCCATAAGATTGTGTAGACCTACAGTTGCTGTAAAGGCCAGGCCATGCAGTCGATCGCTGCACCTGCAACTGTGACTAATGGGGCGTTTACACGATAAAGCAAACATGAAACAAACTTAGAGCACACGTTAGAGCACATATTTGCTGCATGTTTGCTTCATGTTTGCTTCATCGTATAAAACCCTATAAGATCCATCGTAAAAGTTAAACCACACATGCCTTAATTCAGTCATAACCTCAGATCAGCTTATGGTCTGGATTTGACCGCTGCTAATTAGCAAAGTAAATAAAATTTATTCGTCTTTATTTGGTCCTTAGATTAAGGACAGTGTAAGTCGTAATAGGTTTACCTCAAGTCGTCTTTCGCGAGTTCGTAGGTGTTCCTGTTCCATCATTCTCGTGATCTGTTTCGCCTCATTGGGTCCGGGGATCTTGTTGTCTCTTTCATTTATCGCCTTCAGTCGGTCTAGGTGCTTCTTTCGAATACGCTGATAAAACAGATCATCGGCCTTCTGCTCACGCAAAACATCCACGCGCGTTGCAATGAGTGCTTTTTAACTTCATTTGTTTTTACATCGGCATGTACATTGTAGGCCTATACTGCGAGTGAAAAAGATCGCTTTTCGATATTCGACTGAAATATCGAAATCGGCAATCGTAATTAAACCGTATATTCGCCAGACAAATTGCAATTAATTACAGTAATACAATGGACAATAAAATCAAACAGTGAAGCTGAAATTAATAGCAACGAAGTCAACATCATTCAAAGTAAGGCTAACACATCTTACATTCTTGCATTCTTGCGAGCCCTTTGTTAACGGATGGACGATAGCGTTGCAGCGTCGGCTGATCACAAGCAATGCATACAGTTCATACTGTTATTTGTCTTATTTATTTATTTACGCGTAATATCGAGTTCGTACACGGAATACAAAGCAAATTTAATGTAATTTGGTTAGAGGCGGAATCACAGTCGCCAGTCTTCTCAGCTTTGCGTTTTTATTAGGAAATATCATCAATTCATCATGCTCATGATGCTAGTGTTCACAAGCTGCCGCTCCCAATCAATTGACAGCATAAGCTAATCGTTTTACTGCGTGAATCTGATAGATTTAACAGAATCTTCGTTCCACGACTAGTCGTCGACCGTTAATAGCGGTGCTAACGAGATGTTATAGTAGTTTAAATTACGCGGTTGCTTCCATCACGCTGCAGTATCATTTTACGTAGCCGTTGTCATTATAAAACATTAGGCTTAAAGCATTCAGCAGGGCCTAACTTTAACTGATGTTTAAGTGAGTGCTCGGTCTCGACGGAAATTTAAATATTGTTTCTGTAATCGAAATATTTTACCTCATGTCATGTGGTCAAGTTGGCGCACGTTAGCTTACGTTATTGAAGCAAGTTCATGCTGTCGATGATCTCAGACGCTACTGCACCTCTGCTGTGTCGAATACTGTTGCTGCTGCTGCTGCTGCTGATGTTGATGATTGATGATGACGTGCTGTCACTTATTGCGTCACAGCGATCAATCACAGGCAAACAGGGATAATTTAAACGAAAATCAAGACGTAGGCACGGTGATGTAGGCTAAAAATTATGCGCATTTATTGCAGGCCTACTTTGCGGTTCCACTGAAACAAGTCAATTTGTGAGACTTATTAATGAAGCATTATATTTAATTAATGAATCAGCACTTGCCGATAAACTAACTACAGATAACTATTATCACGTTTAATGTTAAACTCGAAAGTTAGCGACGAGACGTGGTAAAACGGAGTTCGTGTAAACTACAAGAAATTTGCAAATTAGTCGACAATTAACCGCACTAGGCTATGCACAACAGTGGTTTGAAAATCTACACTGTGTCCAAAAAAAGTAACCCCCTAAACATCATACAATAAAAATGTGAAATCTGAACGAATTTTATAAAATTTTGTACCCTTAATCCTCAGTAAATTAATTAATCGACTGCCAAATTTCGTTGAAAGTTATTATTTTAGTAGAGTTATTAATTGTTGAATATCGAGAACAAAGTATCTCCGTTATAGCGTTACACAAGTGAAGCCCTCTGTTACTGTACATTAGCGTAACTTTAACAAACAACGTCTGATTTTGGCAAAATTCTACGTCCTCATTGCACACTGTTTGTTGCTAATTAAAATGCCAAATTTCAGTTAAATCTGCCAAAAAAACAACAGCTACAGCGACTTTTGTGAGGTCTTCTTAAAACACTTCAGTTTTAGGTGTTTGTGGATGACGTCAGACCGTTATTTTGCTGTAGCTATAGTTCTGCTATAATGTAGCGACGACAAATTGACTCCAGCTGCTGATGTCTGTGCATTATACACATCATAAACGTACTAGACAAGAAGTTAATCTGCAATTTACTACGTACGCGTAAACTGCCGCTATTTTACACTAACTTTGTATTAGGTTCACTACACGGCAGTAAGGGCTTTTTCTGATTTTTAATAATCTTATTTTTTGTTTTAAAAAATACTTTCTTCAAGCGAAAGATAATCACACTCCACTTGTTTGATATTTATTGCAAGTCACAGCGAGTGTATAAACGATTTTTGTCGGATAACATCGCCGACGTAAGCAGATACACTATGACATGATATGAAATTTGCAATGCCATTAATAAAGTTATTACATTAGTAAAATACACACAATAAATACTATGATCAGCAAGCGAAATCCAAAAGCAAAAAAAACCGTAGCCATACGACATGTTAAGCGTTAGTGCCAGTTCGTTTCTACAATCGAAATCAGTAATTCAGCGGAAATATGCGTTAAACGATCGATTTGTTTATCAGTAATCAGCCAACTAAGCAGGAAGCAAGCAAAAGATAAAAGCATCGGTCAGTGGATAAGAAATGATGAAAAAGTCAAAAACGGGAAAATGACAGTACAGCAATTCCAGTGCATAACACAGGAGAGAAAATTAGTAAGTACAGATTGAAGAGTGACATGGGGATGAAATAACATCCCCACCATCCCAACCGCATCCCCACACATTTTGTCCCCATCCCCATCCCCATCGTTATATTGATGAAAATAATTGCCGCTAACAATCTGCTCTTGGTTACTAAGGTACTGCAAATTAATAACATTTTACAACACCCCACGTTATCAGTGTACATAAACACAAATTATCAACATTTCGAAACATACCCCGCGATGTAGCAGTACTATTTAGCGAAATGTACTATTCCCATATGTATTTTTACACAACTACTACAGACGAAAGTTGTATTTGTCCTTAGGCTACTACCGCGGGTACGCCGCAAATTCTATCCTCATCCCCGCTGTATTACCGTAGCTTTTATCCCCATTCCCGCGGGAATACCGCCATTACCGCGGTATTACCACCGCCGTCCCCATCCCCAGGCCACTCTTTAGTACAAATGCAGATTAGCAAAGCAATCGAGACGAGAAAGAAAACAAAAGAAAAGCGGGAATAGTGCTACAGCAGCTAGCGTGGTTAGTTTTCGTCGTCGTAGCGGCACTTGGTCGCCATGTCGTAGTAAGTCTCGATGCTGCGTCGATAGCGATCTTCCACTGCCTCGAGGTAATCCTGGCAGCGCTTCTTTGGCGGCAACGAAATCGGACGCATCTCCTTCCTCTCAATCTGTATGTGTCAAAGATGCTTAAGGGTGCGTTTAAAGCAACAGAAATAAAACAAGAAGCCCGGCTGTCGCTAGGACAGCCGCCCGTACTGGTTGTCAGTAATCTTCAAGGTTACGAAGGTCAATGATTTTTTATGTTATTTGAAAGTCAATATGCAACTTCCTATTAGTGATCAATAACAATCTAGACCCTATCTTGCACCGTTTAGCCACAGTACATCCGTGACGGACGAACAGACGGACAGACGGATGAACGGAAGACAACCCTGGCAACAGCTTGACCGTTTCTTAAGTAGGCCTACGGTCGGCTAATAAAATAAGATAAAATTTCATTTTAGTTTATTTCATTACATTTCGTTCGCTCTGTACGAGTGGAGTAGGTAGACAGGAAGATAGGGGCAAGGGGCTTAATCCTCCTCTCCCAATTTTCCAGACAAGACGTAAGTGCACGTTTAAACTGCATTAAATTTGCAAATGTGATCAGCTGATTGTCAGAAAAAAATTAAAATTGTTGCCACCAGATTTCATATTTTAAAGATATAGGCCGAATGCACCAAATTCGATTTCTTAGGCTGCTGGGGAAACTCACAGCACTCCGTCAGACTCCATAACTGGTGGATTTTGGGGGGGTTTACTTGTAAAAGAAAAGAAGGGAAAGAAAGAGAGAAAAGAAAAAAAGGAGAAAAGGGTAAGGAAGAGAGAAAAGGAGAGAAAACGAAAGAAAAAGAAAAGGGGAGGGAAAGGCACCCAATTCACATTTTTTGCTAAAAGCTGAATTTTGTGTAGCAAAAGCAAGCTTATTTAATGATTTTCGTCCTCGGAAAGGTTTTTGCTGCACTTACTTCTGTTTGCACCCTGATTTTTTTTAGTTTCATAACAAGACTATGTAAGTAAATTAGCTCTGCGTTCTTCCGCACGTGTGGCGCCGCTGCGACACTAAACGTGAAGCCGCATTTTTATCGTTAAAATGACAATTTCGTACAGCGCGCGCCCAACTAAAATTTGCCTAGAATTCAGAACATCGAATAAATCTCTTTATTCGCAAAAGTGCAGAATAAAAATCACAAACAAACACACACAGCAAAAAGCAACAAACAAAACAAACAAAGAAACAAACGGACAGACGGAAGGACAGACAGAGAATACACAAAATATAGACCTACAATCAGAAAAAACAGTCAAAAAACAGTCACCGAACCACCGAACATGCAGTAAATTTTCAAATACAAAATGCAACAGTTTTAGTACCAAATTTGGTGCTATTTTTTTGTTATACTATACCACAAATATTCCATGAAATTATTGTCACAATTTAATGACAACGGCAAGTAAACGAAACCACATACGGGCAAGCGTGGATCCTCGGGGTGACAACTGAGCGATCGTTCGTAGTCAGTGATGATGCTGCGCTTGTAGCGCTCCTCTACGGCTTCCAAGAAGTCTTGGGCGCGGAACTCCCGATGAGGCGGTGCCCTGCGCAGTGGGTTCTTACCAGCCTGCAACACACCAAACCAGCCGCTTATGTTAAGGCACGTTCAGAACGACGCAACTGAACTAAACTGAACTAACACGGTTTAGTTTTTGACCAACTGACCAATGGGCAAGCAGGCAAACCGACTGGTCATTGGTTGATGCGTATGTGAGCGTATAGGTATAGTCACGTAGGGGGCCACCGATGCTGTTAGACGGTGCCTACTGTAATGCATTACTGATGGCTCATTGGTCAGTTCATCAAAAGCTAAACCACGTCAGTTCATTTTAGTTTAGTTTAGTTTAGTTACATCGCTTTGTATGCACCTTTATATTAGCATACAAACTACAGACTGGCATGCACGCATATCAAGTTCATTTATTTTAATTTTATATCATTATATGTGCTGAGCAATTAACAGATTACTTACTATACATATCGCAACGGGTTCTGATGCGAACCTTCAAAAACCACTGAGGTAGAAATACGGGGACCAAACTTCGGAGGTAACCGCGCGGAGTACGATGACTTCACCCGTAAGTATCTCGTTTGCGATTATTAAAGATTTTGACCAAATTAATTGATTTCTTGAATTCAGATGAAAGCATTAGACCTGATGTAACTAGCAGTGTGGTGATTATACGTACGACGCAGGACAGATATTCCTTCCACCACGGCGAGCAGGGGAATCTGGCGGACTGGTAGACGGTGTTGAGACAGTGAGGCAGGTGGCTCTCGACGACCTCGCGCCGATAATTGGACTGAACTTCCAGGTTCATCTTCGCCATCGCCTGAGCGTGAATTTTGGCAATCAGCGCCTCTTCGTCCTCGCGCTTCTTGCGTATACTTTCAGCTATTTGACACCTACACAGTTACACACTCAAGCTATAGTCGCAGTTGCTTAGACAAAGGGGAAAGCAAGCGGCCAAGCACGCGCTTAAACTGCACTAAACTTGTAAATTTAGTCAGTTGATTCTCGGGACAGTAATTAAAAGTTTTGCCACCGGATCTCACATTTAAAAGCTCCAATGCATCAAATTCGATTTCGGGTGAAACTTCGCTTCAGAAGCTCTTGCTGGATTTTAGGGGTTCTACTGCTACGGGGAGAAATGAAAGGGAAGAGGGCAGGAAATGGGAATGGAGGCAGAAGAAGGGTAAGCGGAAAAAAATGGGTGGAGATTAAAAAAGAAAAAAAGTGGAGGGAAAATAAAAGGAGCCCTCTGTTTCCAATTCACATTTTGGCTACGTCACTGCACAGTCCTAGTTATTACGACATGATTACGACATAGTTACGAACTATACGCCAACGTGAACTGGAATGCCTCGGTCTGAGCGCCCAAAAATTAATTTCGAAAACAAGAACGAGAACAGTGACGGAATAAAATTTAACGTATAATATTTGACATAACCGTCGGCATAAAGTAATTTTATAAACCAACGTGATTATCAACTGATGTGGCATGAATCAGATGCACAAAGACCACAATTATGCAATATCTCTGTCATGTCCAGCACCGAGATTAGGCCTACCAAAACCTATCTGAGACTGAGTCTAACAGTGTCTTGCCGGTATAGTCTGTTCACTGCAGATTTACATTTTATGCATAGTCACTCAAGGACATGAGTTGAATCAATCCATTGGTTTGGTTGGATTTGGTTAAACATGACCGCAGCGAAAACACGCGCTGTCATAAAACAGCACGCGGTATTATGGACGCTCTGAATGCTGGCTGTGACTGCGAGGCCTGGCCAGCTAGCTGCTACAGCTGTTTTCGCAGTCTCAGCTGGGCACTGAAAGCGGACAGACGAGTTGGACTGGCCGACAAAGACAGTGAAGGAAAAAGCGAAAAAATTAAGCTCTACAATGCAGTATAAAACTTACACCACTGCCACGAACACAACCGGTAAGCTGTTTTCAAAGATTTTTATTGTTTGTCGCTTTTTGGCTGTTTTTTTTTCTCGCGGTCGCATCGTGTCCGAGGTGGGCGTGGTTTGTGTAGCCTAGCAGTAGTCATGCTTGACTGACCGTGCCTTTTGAAACGACAGAGCAAGTTTCTGACCAAGAAGGTACGGTCGTTTCAGGAAGGCACTATCAGACAAGCGTGACTCTCTTGCTAGGCTACACAAACAACGATCAACTCGGAGACGATGCAATCGCGAGAAAAAAGAGCACGCTTTAGACAAAGAGGAGTGGGCGTGGCAGTGGTGTAACCTACTCTATTGCACAGTCTTTAATCTGCATACGCAGCAGGTCCAGACAATAGATTTCTAACACAGCCGGTAGTCTGCACTCGTGACTCCACCTGCATGAACAGCTTCTGTAATTACGATTCAGTGAGTTTTATTGTAGGTCTAACAGCCACTATCCAGTTTACGATTAGTGCTGTCACTTTGACACTAGAGTCCAGAGTTATAAGTCATCATTGCGAGCAATAATAAGTATTTTGCATTGTCGAATTTCGAGACCACGAGACCAAAATACATGAGATCGAGAACAATTGTGATGAAAACGAGACCAAGAACGAGAACGGAACCATTAAATTTGGTCTCGAGACCACGTTGGTCTCGAGAACTTAACATCCCTGTTTTTATGGTATTGCAAATTACAGCCTTGCATTTTAGTCCGTTATGTTCCATGTCTTGAAATAATTCTGCCTTGCGATATGGTCCGTTTTCTGCATTTTACCAGCTATTGCTTTTTTGTGGTCCGTCGTTTTCCGGTCCTGCAAGTTTATCGCTTTCTTCACAATGGTCTACAAATAACTGGAAATGTTAACAGAGTCGGTCGTCCATGGACGTATAGTCGATAGAACGCTAATCACTGGGCTTGACAGTCACCGGCTCAAATAACCCCTCCGATAATTTTAATTATTTGCGCAACAAAATAAAAGCATTGCAATAAATTTAATAGCAAAATAATGAATACGATAGAGTCACAAATTATTGCGCAGAAAACGAACGCGGAGGAAAGTGACATGACACTGATGTTTAGGCTTACGCATTTTTTAGTTCGATCTAAATATCAATACATTCATATACTGACAAAAAATAACGAACCACATCTTCAGTCTATGCTGGCTCAGCCTGCTGTCGATTCGGACCGTAGCTTTACCAAGCGCGTCCAACATTTTCTTATTTACCATTTTCGTGAATTCTTCATCCAGCAGTTGTTGCTATCCAACACAGATCACAAACGCGTAACTGAAATAACCGATAATAAACCTATAATAAGAAATCAAGTAATATTTTCTGTGTGTTGTAAAAAAATTTACGCGCAACAGCATGTATTGCTTCGCGCGTCTTAGTTATCGTCTAGGCGTTCGTCTGTCCGTCTGTTCGTCTGTCTGTCTGTTTGTCCGTCCGTCACACTCTGCAGCCCTATCAAAACGGAGTAAGCTAGGATCACGACGTCTTCACTGTGGCTGGCACAAAGACTCTAGTTTTGTGACAAAACTTCGTGTCGCTGGGTGAGAGGATTCCCCTCGAGCGACGGCGTTAAAGCGGAGTACTTCATAACCCTCCAAAAAGTTATTATTTTACTGTTACTTGCTCGTCTAAAATGCAAACAATTACAGATAAACACAGACATGCTGCTTATCATAACAGGCACCAATGACGAGCTTTTTAGTGGTATTAACATCGTTGACCTTGAACGACCCCGAAACCTTAAAATAAAAAGTTTTAGTTAATTTTTCGTTATTTCGGGTTGCGATGCACATTTCAAGAGTAAATTGCGCCGAAATGGCTGGACATGGACTAAGAAAACTTGCATATGAAATTTTCAGTATTAAACATAAATTTTGGCAGCCCACCTCCCGACCCCATAACTTCAAAAAGGCTTGCTCACGCGACCGTCAAAGAGAAATACACCTTAAAATTGTTATTTCATATCGTTATTGGCTCATTTAGTGTGAGAACCTTGAATGACCTTAAACCTTCAAAATAAAAAATTCTAAAGGTTTTTTGCATTTTCCGCAGCGGCTCCAAGACGACCTATGTATGAAATTTTTAGCATTAAGCGTAGCGTTAAATTTTGGTCCTGTATGCCTAGGGAATCCTCGGTACGGAAGCGTCAAATATGGGTACCCCTTCAAAATAAGTGATTTCTGCTAATATCCACTATTTTACCGTGAATACGGTTGCAAGTAGACACGGATTTGCTGCGCTTACCGTAACAAGCATTGCTGACAAGCTTTTAAAATGTTCAACATTGATGACCTTAAAATCTAAAAAGCGAGTTTTAGTCTTTTTTTCGCTACTTGAAAATTTTTAGCACACAACGTAGATTTTAGCCGTCTGAGTTTCAATCTCCTAACTTACGGAGGCCTGTTCAGTACAAAAGAAAACATTTTAGAAAAGTTGAGAAATAATAGTCACATGACAAAAAAATGTAAGTGGTAGGCGAGTTGTAATAAAACAAAAATTATAGGCACGCAAAAATGGAACAGTTTTGAGTCATCTTCAAAAAGCTGTATTCGACAATAGGCCTATGGATAGAATTATGTACAGCACGACGAAACAGCATACGATAAACAAAATATCTTTTAAACGCAACAAATGATTACTGTCGGATATGTGACCTGGTATGGCAACGAACCTTTAGTCGCAATTTTCTGGCAATCATGTGATACTTTTCCATTAGCTGCATGCATTCTTTGGCTTCTTTTGGTCCAGGGATTGAGCTCTTCCGCTGCCGCGCCTCCTGGACGCGTTTGTTATGTCTCTGCACTACCTCGTCATCTAATTTCTTGTCCGGGTTCTGCGTGCACAAAACGTTGCACACTCGCATTCGTATTTGCGGAAGCATATAGATGTAACAAAAACTTTCCAGGAAAAAATAAAACAAACATTAAAAACGTAAAAAAACGGGACAAGAACAGAAAAAAACGTTTACAAATGGCCATAATTTGTTCCACCTCTTTACTGGTGCCTTATGCTGCAGGTGCAGTAGGCCTATATTTGGAACTAGAGTCTATAGATAGACAGAACCTTATTTAATTTCAATTCAACCGTGTTATCATAAGACTATAGCACTAAACTAACCAAATATACTAAATAAAACGACTTTTTATTTGAACTACCGTCACTATGACATATTAATTCGTTGCTGTGCAGTGCAGGATTAAGACGAATACTGAGGATGCTGCTGCATCCGGCCATTCGTGAAATAAACCCATGGCCACAAACTGAACGACAATTTTTTCGTAACAGCCATTTACTGTACCGTACGTGGCACAAACGACTTAAAATAATGCCACGAGATGCGTTTCGAAAGTTCGAACAACGTAAAATGCGTTTGCGGCCCGCTGGGAGAACTTGCGCTCTACCTCAGATACCCTAGCTAGATTTGAGAAAAAAAAACAGAAAAAAATGGCATGAAAAGAAAAAAATCTAAAAAAGGTAGAAATGTGAAAAAGAAATAACAACGAAAAAGACTCAAGAGTGCTTCAGAAAAAAATCTAAGTTTAAAAAACTTTTTAGGTTTTATGCTTTTAATGGTTTGTTTACGATTTTAAAAATATTTTTTGTTTTAGTGTCCAATAAACATCGTGCACACAATTACGACCCAGGAAAAACATTTTGTATGCTTTGTCCCTCACATAATCACATTGTTTTTGACAGATTATAGCAAGGTAAAGTAATCAAAAATCACGATAAAAATATTAAACAAAACATGACATGTTATAAGTTTCACGACAAACAAAAAACCTTTAAAACTAAAAATTAGACTTTAAAGGTTTTTACGTTCTGTAAAAAACCTCAAAAATTAAGTTTTTTCACACCAATTTTCTAGCCCTGCTTTTAAAACAAATTTCTGGTTACGTATATGCCTATATGTGCGATCGACGCGTGATCATCACGCAGGCATGTCAAGTCACCCGAACTAAGTGGCTGACGCTCGCAATTTTACCTCATCACCCGCTCAAAGTAAATTATCACCCACCGACGACGATTGTCTCCCTTTTTGGTCCCGATTTGTCTTTATTGTTTAAACTGCATTAAACTTCGTTAATTGATTATTGCGTAAATGATTAAAATTAATGCTATCGGACGTCGTTCTTTTAAGGCCAAAATGCACCAAATTCGACTTCGGCTGAGACTCCGCCCCAGACAC
>Ga0056128_1004736_pt1 | contig 17071 bp, 5 predicted proteins | sample WorMetLIZISLAND2_FD_71113 | JGI IMG/M metagenome (GOLD analysis project Ga0056128, IMG submission 71113) | Marine gutless worms symbiont microbial communities from Max Planck institute for Marine Microbiology, Germany - Olavius geniculatus... ... | reverse complement strand
GCGCTGCGGTATCATTAGCTCATGCCAATCAGCTGCCACTTCCAAGATTGTAAAGCGCTTCTGGTCTTGAAGAAGCATGTAAGAAGCGCTATAGCAAGTACGTGGACTTTACCTTTTTACCTTTACAGTACGAAAAGCACTGTAAGTTCTAAATGCTACTGAACACGTAAACAATAATACAAAATATTACTTACAAGATATCTACAAGATCACTCAAACAACATTATTGCGATCAATTTCACTGCATACTCTAGTAATGTGAAATTGTCTACAAAATGCTACTAAAGCAACTGCTGTTTATTTTCTGCAGAAATAGTTGGCACTTTCTGCTACAGATAAAATCATTCGCAGTCAATAAAGCAATTTTCAATAGCAATTATAAATACAGCTGTTGAAGCGTTAACGCATTGCGTTAATTTTTTAACACATGTGTTAACACGTTAATAACGCATCACTAATATTGCTGATATTGTAGGTAAGCTGCATCGAGAGGGTGACTGGAATGAAGCCCACGAAGTCGTGCCTGCGTCACAGGAGCGTGGCAGCAGTAACGGAATGGCAACAAAACAATTTCTAATTACTTGAATATTATTTGATCGTCAATTAACAACAGTTTGATGGAATATTAGATCTCCTGCTTCACAGAATTTAGTAATGTGCATTAATTTTTTTAATGCGCATTAATTTATCAAGGCACTAATTTGACAGCTCTAATTATAAACAGTGTAAAAAATGGCAGCACATTCATATATTCAGTACTACACTAATTACGTAACTTGACACATTTACATGAAGCAAGTACTGACGTAGATCCAAGATTTGACACGTACCTGTGACTAGCACCAACGAGAACCAGCTTTGAAGCCGTGTTGCTGAATGAACCAAACAAGCCACCACTGCCATCATCACGCGACATCATCATTGACACGATCAGATAGCAGAACTGTGAACCATACAGGAAACCACGAGATGCTGTAAACACACGAATAACATGGAACAGTTAGCTGATATGAGTAAATAATATACAAATGCTTAAACATCATCTGCATTATTGCATACAGTACCATTAACCACAAATTCACTGAAAGAATGCACTAACCCAAGCCATGCCACAGCAATGCAACCCAAATTACCTTAATTACTTTTGCTGAATATTACACTAACTAGAAAGCAGTCAGAGCCCGCACACATCCACCAAGGCCATGTTGTTCGGCATTACCATATATGGCATATTGGCAGCGGTATCCCTTATCTGCAAGACCCGCACGTCTTGTGAGCACTAGCTCAAATTTCCGGATCACCCCCAAAATTGAATCACTTGTAGTTTTTGCCATTCCTGACATTCTCAGAAAATTTCATAAAGATCCGTTCATAACTTTTTGAGTTATCTTGCTAACACACAGACAGACAGACAGACAGACAGACAGACAAAGTCTGGCAAAAACATAACCTCCTTGGCGGAGGTAATAACCTTCTGCAGCTTAGTAGTAGTGCATCAAAGTAACATATACATGTTTCAGTGCATCGTGACACTTGAATCTCAAATTGTGATGCAGAAATAATCTTACTTACTATAAATCATTATCTAACTAAGAATTTAGGTACATTTTATAATAATTCTTTTCTAGAAACCAAATTCTAAATTCAAACTGGTTACTACATTACGAGGGGCGGGCAAAAAGTTTTGAGCCTGAATGCATTAAACTACAATCTTTTTCACAATCTATATATCAGTGAAACATGGATTCTTCACTGACTACTATGAATCTGCTGCAGATATGGCGCCATCGTAATTTATGACGTCACACGGCATTAAACAAAAACGATTCTAAGCATCAACAAAAACGTCTCCAGTGAATAGCAGCCACCACAATGATCAGATTTTAGATTTCAAAACAAATAATAGTCACTGGGGGTGTGTTCATTACTTTTTGCAGAGTGGTCTTGGTGTACAAAAATATACTCATAAACTGGTAATAGCTGGGTAATAGTAGACGTAGGACTGGACTGCAGTGCCAAATTTGGGGGAGGGTGCATGGGGCTTGCTCCCAGCCCTTTGCACATCAAGGACCCATGCAACAGGTTGGATATCTTGAATCGTCCTTCATCAACACAACTAACATAATTAACAGTTAAATTTTAAATAATTTTTTTCTGATACTGTTAAATATTGACATAACGTCGTAATTGGCTGAAATGTAATTTGCGGCTACCACAGATTAGGCTATCGTATAATCACAAATGCAAACGAGAAATTCATAAACGTATTTGTCAAGGCTTTCACAAAATCGAATGCCACGGAGCCCCAGTTTGGCACATCCAGCTACAGACAGAAAAAAGTTTCGTGCAACAACCAGCCTGATTCAAACGCTGCTTAATGCTCTATGACGTCATAAATTACAAAGACATCACTTACATAACCGGCTCACATGAATGTGCAAGAAATGTATCTTTTACTGACATACAGACAATAAAAAGTTTTAGCGTAAATTAATAAGGCTTAAAACTTTTTGACTGCTCGCCGTATTTGTATGAAGTCGTTATTGACTCAAGCGTTCGTATTTGCAGCTAACACAAATTTAGGCTATCGCATATTCTCAAATGCAAATAAAAAAATTCACAAACATATTTGTTAAGGCTTTCACAAAATCAGATGCCACGAGGCTTTGCTTTGGTAAATCCAACTACAAACCAAAAAATTGTTATGACACAGTCAGCCTGATTTTCCGCTTTTTGCGCTAGCACTCCAAATAGTTTCGGTTTAAAGCTCTATGGCATCATAAATTACAGTGACGTCACATTTCCAACACCAAAAAGTATTAAAATCCGACAATCTGCCATTATGTTATGATCGATAAGTTTTTTTTGTGTTTTTATGCCTCACAGTGTATATGAAATACAAGACAATGAGTGCACTGCACACTGTCAACTATCACACATGTGGCAGCAGCTCGCGGCCATAATCCAGAAATGGCAACTAACAATTACGTCGCTGCTACTAAGCAACAGTAACTCATACTCAAATCCGCTTACCGAGCGCATCACCAAGGGTAACGATGCTTTTCCGGTCTAGTTCGGGCCGAGCGGTGGGATTAGACAATATGATGCTAAGATGTGGTCGCCAGTCTCCCCATTTCTCATCAGCACCCAGCTGAAATAGAAACAAATTCAATACTTAGTTTATAGTCATATATCAACAGTTGATAACATAATTATTTACTGACGAAATTACAGTAATAAATGACTGCATGTAATTATGAGCTAACTTAACAAACAAATGCAGAAAGAAACAAGTGCACAGCAAAGTTTTCTACAGTGCCCTGAAAAGTAATGGCCAGTAGCATCTAACAATTAAAAACTAGACCTACATAATATAAAACAAATATATACAATAAATCCTGCAAAAGAGTACAAAAGACAAATCCTAAAAAACTGTACAGTATAAAATACAAGTTCTAACATCCATACATCACATTAATTAAAAATGCGTGAATTTCGAGAAACTCACCGTAGCAGCGGCAGGTTGACGACCGGACATTATCTGGTACAGCGTTTGCAAGGGATCATTCATTTTCATTGAAGCATTCGCAAACCTGTTCAACGGATGACAAACTACATTCATCAACAACCACAGTCAGCTTATTCCGTGCCAGTCAAAAAAAAAACGGAATATTCTGTCAAATTAATCAGTGATAAATGCTAAAGAAAGCCAGGTACACTGTTGGTGCTTATAAATGTATCCAGCTGTTGTAGAGTACCTAAAAAAAATTTAAAAACAACAACTAATAAACATAAATATACTGAGGCTTTTTTAAAGTAAGTAAGTAATAAAGGAAATATTCTCAGCATCAACAAAGTCGATAATTTCACTGATCTACAAATATAGCAAGAAAAATTTCACTCAATTCAAAGTTGTGTGGCTGTGCAAGACAGTCCTACCACACATCACTCAAGGTGTAACTAAAAATGTCGTTTGTAATCCAAAATATTCCAGATAGCTGAACCAGCAATCGAGATAAAAAAGTAATTTAGTTTCAGTCATAATAATGACATGAAACCAGACAAAAAACCCTGTCTTTTTTGACCACACAGCAAAGACATTAAATGCTTTACAACTGATAAGAAGATTTCAAGGCAATGATAAACAGCATGAAATACAGCACAGACTCAACAGTAACAGGTGTTTCCGTCACTATCATCAAGGATTACACTGACACTATCGTCATCTACAGATGACATACAAAGCTGCATAATCTGTGGAGCGGACAAACCTGGTTAGTATGCTGGCGTGAGTCTTTGCATCCATTTTAGACGCCAGAAAAAGAGCATGGCCCCACAAATTCCTCTTCACGGCCCACTCCAGTGCATCCTGGCCAAAAAAACATCCAACATTCAATAAAAGTGAGAAAAAAGTTTCATTATGTCCAAATCCTTCTGCATTGGCCTCTTGCCCATCTTGTTATCTTGACATCATTCCCTTCTAAAACTAGAAAGCAGTCAGAGCCTGCAGACCTCTGCCAAGGCCATGTTGTTCGCCAGGTAGCAGCACCATATTCGGTTTGGCAGCAGTTTCCCTTATGCCCCATTGAAAGCAATGTTAACGAAAATTTCAAAGTGATCCAGAATCCAGGATTCCTTCCGGATCACCTTCAAAATTGAATCACTGGTAGTTTTTGCCATTCTTGACAGTTCCAAAAAATTTAAGAAAGATCCGTCCATAACTTTTTGAGTTATCTTGCTGACACACACACAGACAGACAAACAAACAAACAAAGTCTGGCAAAAACATAACCTCCTTGGCGGAGGTAACAAATAAGACCTTGAGACCAGGTTTCTACAGCAAGTGCCCTTTTCTGTTTCACAATATTTCCTTTCTGATCATTTGAAAGTCCCTTGAAACCAAGAAAGACAGCCCGAGAACCATCACAATGTTCCTAATGCAGATGTAAAAATGGCACAGCAAATTTCATACACAAAGCATGGAACATCGTAATATATCAAAATCAGAACCAAAAAAACGGAAATCCTCTAACGACATAAGCAAATCTGTTTCGTATGTTTTTCCACCTTTTTGCGACCATGAAGAAGCAAATGACGGAATCGGTCAATCAGCTCGATGGAGCTCACATCCACAGTGCTGGTGGACATGAGTCGATCTTCTGCGATGGATGAGTTTGCTGAAGCTTCCACAACTTGACTGGTGGCTGGTGCAGCGTTGGGTGCATATGCTCGAGACTGTGGCTCGTGGCCCTCTAGAAGTAAGTCGGCAATGTCTGTTCCCATCAGCGTCTGACACAGTCAACGTCACAGAAGGACATAAGTAGACAAAACATATCATCATAGTTACAGTTCCATATATTAAACAATACTCAACACAGACGAAGGCTGCCAGACTTTCTGCATATTCTTTGCAAATATGTTTTATGTTTCTTATAAAACAAAATAAAAATTCAGCAATTCACCATCATATAAATGCTGCAATAAGTCTTGGATTAAACTACAGGCCATAAAATAATTAGTTCCATGCTAAATTATAAGCAGTGATACATTGTCCTTGGTGTAAAATACTAGTTAATCTTCACATTCTGTATAGCGAACAGAATCCCCTAACTGATGTGAAACGAACTATTAGTAACTTTAACCAGGTATTGCGATAAATAATGTAAAAAAAAAACTTACGCCATTCTGTTTAATCAGCAGCTCCAGGAAACGCCACAAAAGCTCAGCAGACTCACTGTCTATTAAAGTACTATTCTGTCTGCATGCTGCCGACATGCTCTGGCAGAACAGAAGCACATCATTCTTGTGCGTTTCTACCCTGCAAGTACACATAACTGACACAAACTAACACAAAACATCTCTAGCAGCCATGTTCACATTACAAACTAACATAACACTTTAAAACAGTTACACAACTTGAACAATGTTAACACACTCTTTGCTGAGACAAACCAAGATGTAATCATTACAAACCCACAGAACAGTTATTACGCACTACACAGTGCTCCAGAGACTTGTTTAAAGTACTGTAATAAACATCTCGGAAATGGTGCAAAATAGATAACTAATAGAAAGTCATATGCAATGTGAGACACTGCTAAAGACATATCTGAATGAATTGTAGTCACTACAGAACACAGTACAAATAGGTGATACATGAGCAGAATGATTAAGACAATTAAGCCAACTTTAGCCGACTTACCGCACCAATGGGCCTGGAAAGTGTCGAAGATTACCAGCCTCTGGAGTGTGAGTCATCAGTTCACCAATGTCCACAATTTCCAGCAACGCTAGCTGACCATCACATGGACTGTTCGGCAGAACATGTAACAGCCGACCCGTAGGTCCGAAGGAAGCTCTTGCATGCGGGATGATGAACTTGTGTGGTGTCAGTCGGTGAGGTGCAGATGGTTCTAGCAATACAAAGATGCACAGAGATTCGTTCAAATATTCTCAGCCACTTCACCAGCACTCATTCAATTTAACACTGTTATACTTCAAAATTAATTAATTACTGCAATATGCTACTATGTGTAACAATTAACAAATAGCTAAAATGCTGAAAGGTTTACTTTTACTCGACTATTTAACTCCTATATATTTCTGAGATAATGTATAGCAAATAATATCAGGGCAAAGCAATTAAATATTACTACATTACAAGAAACACAAACATGATCTGTGTTACATTGAATACTTCGGCAGGAAAGCACACAATGTTCTTTTTTTACACATGATAAAGCTGACATCTACAAGTCTACATACTGTTGTTGCATAAACAATTGTGTTATTCAGATTCTACAAATATGTTAGCAACTAAACCACAGCTTTTTTTGTAACTGAAGCAACTGTTCATTTTGTGCATATGCTCTACTGCTAATAATGCTGACCTTCTGGCATTGCTTGTGGACCTTTGTAGAACTGGTCATTAGCATAGTTCTCATACATCGGTTCTTGCAAGTGATCAATTGGCGAAGGCACATTGCCGCTCACAGCACTCCCAGGTCTTGAGCCTCGGTGGAACGCTCGCGCAAACTGATCACTGCCAAACGAACAGCACTATGCTGTGAGGCACCACCACAATTTAACAACTTTTCCATGTTGCTCAAAACCTGTGCCCACATTATTAAAACTTCAGAGTAAGATCTTAAAAAGATTTTTTATCTTGCGTTAAGAATTTGTATTTCGAAAACTTCTTACAAAAATCTTTTAGAGGGATCTTATTCAATGCACTAACCTAAAATTAGTAAATAATAAACTTGTGAAACCATAAAAAAAAAATATTGAACAAACTCTGTTACTAGAAAATGACATGTAAAATGGTCGGCCGAAATCTGCTCGTTCTGAAGCAAACATTGCTGCTGTCGAGGAACTAATCTGTTTGCAGGAAGATGAGACCGGCCAACACTCTAGCAGCCGCAAGATTGCTGCCAAGCTCAACGTCAGTGACTGATCTGTCCGCCGTATCATGAAGCAGGAGCTGCATCTTACTGCATTCCATCGTGTGTCAGCACAAGTCATCAACGACGCCACCAAAGAAAAGCGATTGCAGCGTGCAAAGGCTTTGCTTCATCGCTTCAAAGTTCATGACAGAAAATGCCTATTCTTTACCGACAAGAAAAATTTCTATCTTAATCCGCTTGTCAGTTATCAAAATGATCGCGTTTGGACTTGTGGAAAGAAAGCCAGCATCAAGCAAAGTCGTCTTCTGGTTGAGTGCGAAAAGTTTGTGAAGCATGTTACGGTGTTGACTGGTGTGTGCTTCGGTGGAAAAGGACGGCTGCATTTTGTTGAAGAAAAGGCTAAAGTTGATTGCGCGTATTACGTTGGCTACCTGCTTTCAAATCTCGTCGAAAACTGCAATTGCCTGCTGCCCACCGGATTCATCTTCCAGCAGGACGGTGCGCCAGCACACACAGCGCGCAGCACACAAAACTGGCTGCAAGCCAACTGCCCAGATTTCATCATCAAAGACCAGTGGCCTCCAAATTCGCCGGATATGAACCCAATGGACTATCATGTGTGGGTGCAATGTTGGAGGCTTACCGCAAGCTTAAACAAAGTCGAAGACAATCGCCGAACTCAAGCAAGCGCTTCAGGTTATCTGGGGCAAACTGCCACAGTGACCAATCGACAAAGCTGTGAAAGATTTCTCAAAGCGACTTAAGGCTTGTGCTAAAGCTAGCAATGTACACTTCGAACATTTACAGTGCCAATGGAATTCTGGCATTTGATCATTAGTTAACTGTGTTGTTTCAACGATGTTATTAAATGAGTGTGTAGCCAGAATATTTTTGAATGCTGAAAAATCGGTAGGCAGTTGTGTTAAAAAGTCTATAACTTTGTCGTTTTTCAAGAAAATCAAATTTTATTTGACAGTTAGATGCAGAAGGTTTCAATAAATAAATCTGTAAAATTTCAAATTAAAATTCCAAACGGTTGCTGAGAAAAGAGCGAAAAACTAAGGGTTTACTTATTTGCTGCATCCTGTAGATCTATAAACAACTGGTACAACGAATTAATGAAAGTAACAAATGATTACTTACGCAGAAGACAGTTCTTCCAATGGTGAACTTTCTCTTGATGATGTGGATTGATGACTTCGGTGATCAGAAGCAATTTCCTGCTGAACTTCCTCATTTCTATAATACACCAGCATCACAGACTATCAGCAGTCTTAGTGCTATGCACAACTCTGCACAATTTTCACTGTTCAATAACCCAACTCAATGACTCTCATCTTGACACAGTATCTGCGCTTGAACCCCAGCTGGCCCAATACAACTTTTGTTGCCATGCACTTACAGAGCCGAGAAAACCAGTTATTGACCTACCAGCCACCAGTCAAGACATTCTGAAGCATTTTGGCATGGGACAAGGCTAATAGCATGCATAATAAGTGTAAAAAGCTCATGTCACATCAAATATTTGTAAGTTCATTCAAAAACAGACCATGACTGTGACCACTTGATATGAATCTTATCATAAAATTCATGAAAAGTGCCATGCTGGGGCAGCCAGTGAGTAAAACCGAGTAAAAAAATAAAAAAGCAAGTCATAGGATATCAGTAGTAGAAGTACCAATAGATTACTTCACATTACACCTGGCTAAAACTAAAGAAACAGAATCAACTGAAACGTAACTGACACTATAGACCGAACTCAAACAAATTTCTGCAACATACATAACAACAGTACAACTAAAAACCGGTTGCCATAGAGAATACAAAAAAAGCTAAAACGCAGTTACCCCTCGCCATATGCTTGCTGTTGACCCTGCGGAACTCTCAGCTCTTCGTAATAGCCTTTGTAGTATGGGTGCATCGCATAGTAGTGAGCATAGTACGCCTCAGGACCATAATGAGAGTAGTATTCATAATCTGAAATTAAGACTTACAGCATTAACTATGCGTAAAATTAGCCTTAAACACAAACTGTACCGGCAGTCGAGTTGTTTTGCCCACACAGAAAGCTTATGTCTCAAGTGACTCAATGCGGTGATACACACTACATAATGTCAAAAACATAAAATAAAAATTTTTGTCGAGGTTATAGAACAGTGACGATGAGTAAAATGAAAGAAAATGCCACAAGTAAACAAAAATTCATTGTTTATTATTTTTGCTAGTCGAACTAGGCCAGTGTGGGTTTGGATACTGTATTCAACACCTGCATGCCAGCCACGTATTTGAAACTATACATATGGTAGACAGTAGACACACAGATAAAATGCCTATGATTAGATACATACAGCATACCCCATTACCCCATATATCTACACTATCATAACTTAACTACAAAGTGGGCTATAAAAACGTGGCACTTTACCCATATCTTTGCCAATTATTGACCAATTTTCAAAATTCTTTCACTGGCACACTCTGCAGACAATTTGCAATAATGTGATTATTATATATCCCACTACACCGCAAATGCATCTCTACACTGCCTTGTAAAACATGAATGTAGTAAAAAATAATGATACTAATTAACATTTAAATAGATGAAGAAAACATTTCAGACCAACATTGCGGTGAATGATTTGAATGACACTGGACTGCGTTAGACCCACACAGTCTTGTGTCATACAGATCATTCACTGCAATGTTCATCTGAAAATTTTTTTCCAATTTTACCAACATGTTTGTTTGTTATTATTGTTATGCATTCATATTTCATTTATAATTTACAAGGTAGTGTAGAGACACATTCATGGTGTAATGGAAAATATAATAATAACATTATTGCAAATTGTCTGCAGGTTGTGCCAGTAAGAGAATTTGGAAAATTGGTCAATATTTGATGTGTTTTTTTTACTATTTTTAATTGTCTGCATTTTTGCGAAATAAACTGATATTTGGCAAAGATATGAACAAAAGTAAAGTGCCATGTTTTTCATTGGCTCACCCTGTAAATCAGTAAACTTCTGGCTTTTGTTCAATAAGTCTTAAGACTTTCTCGGAGTTATTCTAGTTTACAGCAGATCCAAAAACATGTTTCTAAACCTGTATAAATTGCCAAAGCAGAATTTTGCTACAGCAAAAGAGCATATTCCTATTGCCCAACAGACAGTGTCCACTGTCCAAGCACAAATGGATCAGCAAAATCACAAATGATTAGCATCATGCAGCATATAACCTACTGTGTGCGCACACAGTTGTACTGTATTAATAACAGATCAGTAGAATGCGAACTAGCAAAATCCCCTCTCCTAAAAACAATGCATGCCGAATCAAGAACTAAGTGAAACAAACTTAACCTCGAGCGTATGCAGCTCGGTAATAATCGCTGTATCGGCTGTCATATGGATCATAGTATCTTTCAACAGAGTGTTCACGAGACCTGTCTCCACGACGTCTCTCATGTCTTTGTCTCTCACTATACTCTGCAATAATGCACAACAGCAGCTTATGTGTAAATTGATAAAAGCTAACCTGTATTATTATTGACCAAAAACAAATCCACAATTCTATCTGCAACTTTGTTAATATATAATAAATATGACTCAAAAAGTAACAAAATTCTGACATACAATAAAATAAAACAAAATTTTGACATAGAAATAAAATATGTAGCAAATATAATAACAATAAAAACAATGGTTAATAGAGAACAACTCAGAACATGCTGTATTATAGTTACATTATCGCAAATAAGCAAAATATACATCTTACCTCCACCACGGGATCTTGGTCGACGATATTCATCTTCCCTGAATCCTTGACTAGCTCGATATCTAGAATCCTCCTGATTGTTCCATGATGCTCTGTCATGTCCCTCTTCTGTTGCACTATATCGTGACCTGTTGAAAGATTCATCTGAATTCCTATAAGCCTCACGTGAATCACGCGTATCATGTTTTGAACCTTGTCTGTTGTGTGAATCTGAGTCACCATATCGGTTATTGCGGTAACGATCTCTGCTTCTACGATCAGACCAGTCCTCATATTCCGGCCTTGACCTCGGTCTATCATATTCTTGTTGTGACCTTGGTCTATCCACAGATTCATGGTAACCATGTCTAGGCTGCCCATCTTCAGGATAAGTATAGCTATGTCCCACACTACCAGGCATGTCATGTCGATAATCGTATCCTTGTCTTGACCTTGGCCGATAATAATATGGATCCTCATACTCCTGCCTTGAGCGAGGTCTACCATATGGATCTTCAGACATTTGTCTATACGGTGGCACATCATATCCCTGTGTTGAACGAGGTCTGTCATAACCTCGGTCATCGTAGTGCTGTCTTGAGCGAGGTCTACTGTAAGCTCGCTCATCGTCCTGCCTTGATGAAGGTCTTCTGCTTACTTGGTCCATCTGATCTTGCCTTGATCTTGGTCTGTCTACCTCTGCTCTGTATCTGGATGTTCTATATTGTTCATCAGATGCATCAGGCACAGAACTTGGTATGTCTTGTCGCTCTGATTTCAAAGCATTCACAGGCATCTGAGCCTGATGTGCTGTATGCCGGTTTGACAACCTCTGTGAAGACGCTGCTACATCCGAGCTCTCTGTTTTTTCCACATATGGAATACCTTTGTGGATATTCATATTTGTACTCTGCACTGTGTGAACGTTCCCTTGAGTGTTCTTGTCATCATACTGTTGATCACGACCTGCAGCTTGATCAACACTCAGTTCTCTAGCACCTGGTGTCAGAACTGCTTCCATTCCCCAAGAGCGATCCACTTCATTGCCTGCAGATGGTCTCAGCTTTGATGACTGAGGACCGGGTATTGCATCTCCTCCAGCCACTACACTGCCAGCTGGCTCAGTAGTTACCCCTTCACTTGCTGGTTTTCCAGATGTCTGCGAGACTGCAACATGTAAAAGCTTTGCAGGCACACTGTTTTCTGTATGACCATAATGACTGGCAGAAGAAATGTCTGACCTGACTAGTTCTTCAGATGACAAATCAACAGATTCATTTCTTACAGTGCCAGGTACATCTGAGCCAGCAGTGGCTGGTTCAACCATAAGCTGGTGCCCAAATGTATGACTGCTGGATTCGGATGCAACTTGAGATGTGTAGTTAACAGTCAAAGCTTGTGAAGCCTGTGACACTGAGAAGCTCGTAAAAAGCGCTTGTGGAACCCGCTGATCCTCAACAGAATGCATTGCTGAATGTACGTCTAGGCTTGGTTCACAAATGACACCACTAGCAGCAGACTTGCTTGGCCCAGCATCAGTGTTCTGCAGTAATTCATGCGTTGGCAGTCTATCTGCAGTACTGCGACATTCTGCCAACACAGCTGGTGCCGGCAGAAGTCGTACACCGGTTGGTTCTGGGTTTTCCCACAAAGTAGTTGCAGGTGACATGGTTGCTTCACGATGAGTCTTTGCATGATGGTGAAGATGACTTCGTGGAGTGACATCATGTGTACTCTGCTTGTAGATCCCACTACCGACCCCACGCTCACCGACCAACTCTCCGCTGCTCCCAGCCTCAACACGACGTACAACATCCTGCGAGCTTCCAGTATCCACCATTGCATCCAATTCAATCTCATGCATATCTAGAACACCACCGTCGGACCCGGCTGCAGAACACACAGAACCTGCCGGCATTGGTGGAACAGTAGCAGTATTGCCACCGATGCTAAAATGCTGCTGTCCTGGTGAAATGGCAGCATTCACTGTTAAAGCTTTGCCGACTGGTGTAAATAAGCTGTCGGGATGTGAACCTAGTAGACGTGCATACACATCACTGTGTGGCTCACTCACATCCACTAACATCTCCAACTCATTCAGCGGATGACGTGAAGGCTGCTGAGCACCGACAACGTCCTCGGAAATGCTAGACTCGGCATGCACAGATTCAGCATTAGCGGAACTCAATAATACTTTGTTTGCATCAGCATCTGAAGACACAGCTGCACTGAGATCTGAAGGCAAGTGTGGATGCTCCAGAGGCATACTAGAGCCAGCTGCCAGCTTGCGGTGATGACCACTGGCTTGTGTGCCTGTCATTATGCCTTGAGGCAGCTGTGAACGCACAGGCGACTCATCTATTCTATCGGTCAGAGTTTTATGAGATCCAGCATCAGTGAAATGTGGCTGTGCAACAGTGTCATGCTCTGTTACAGCACTCCTGATCTCAGTACCGGCATCATCATGCTTATGTTCAGAGCCACTGCACGATGCTTCCATCCCTGCTGCATGAGGACTGTCTGTTCTGCTCTGACTTTCAGAAACACTTGATGAGCCACCAATAAGGAACTGAACACCACCTCCCGCAGAGCTCTGACGACTGTGTGAAGATGGCAAAACAAACTGCTCAGGCAAACCCGCTTGTGGAGACTTCATATCTCCCAGTTCATCAAACGGGGATGGCTGATGTACGTTGCTAAATGAGTTTACTGCAGGTAACTGCTCGCCAGAAACTTCCTCCACTCCTTCCACCATCGTATTAGGTGGTGCTACTTGTGGCAGTAGTCCGCTTGAACTAACTTCACTTCCAGCATGAAAAAACGAAGACACTCCGACACCATCTTCTAAAGCATGTGAAACGTAAGGCTGCATAGCACTCTGGCTACTGTTCTCAAAATTATCAACTATGCCAGTAGTCAGATCATTATATCCTAGTACGGCAGATGAATCATAGCTATATTCACCAGCCCCAGCATACTGTGTGGGATATTGCATAGGATATGGCTGGTTCATTGACCAGTTTGGATCATAAACTGCATTGTAAGCATCTGGAACTCCTCCTTCAGTTAAAGATGCACCAGACTCAGCAGAATGTTGCTGCTCAGGATAATGATCACCAGCATAAGCAGCAGAATTATATCTCCCTGCACCAGGCCAGTTATTCCAATCACTACCCCATCCGTAAGTGTAATCTGCACTCACAGCTCCATGTCCTGCATCACCAAGTGTGTTCGGAGGTGCAACAGCACTACCTGTAGAATGGGTCTGCCAAAACTGTGCAGGATTATAAAACGGCACTTGGCCACTAGCAACTGGTGGGCTACTGGCTGATGCGTCCCACTGATACGAACGATTCATCTTCTGTATGCCAGAAAATGATGACAGAAGTTTCTGTTATCTGCACAATATATCAGTCATTCTGTCAAGCAGGTAAAACAAACAAACAATATCAATATTATGTCAAAAAATCATGGATACATAACAAAAAGACTTGTAAATACCGCTGAACAGTGTAAACTAACACTATTAGGAACTTCATAGCTTGGTAACGATAGTCTAACAATTTAGCATGTCAGAGTAATGATCACAAAGTTGCTAGTTCAACTCCCAGAACGTCTGTCAAGTAACAACCCTGGGCAAGTTGTTCGCATACATGTGCCTCTGTCACCAAGCAATATAATTTGGCACTGGACAAACTTAACTTCTGGCAAAGCAACGGCTGCACATAAGAGAGGTGTGGCCTACTGCCCATGTAAATAACTGAGCAAAACTGTTACAGAGCATGCAGACGATGAAGCCATGTAGTTCATAGAGTCAAACAAACCCTGCATGGCTCTTTTATCAAACTTAAGTACTAAATGAGTCAGCAACAAAAAGAGTAAGGTACTATTAGACTTTTAATAAGAGAATACTTGGGGCTCTGGTAAAAAGCTGATCAACAGATCTGCATATATGCAGATGTCATATCAGGGTTAGCATCAGAGTTAAGATTGGAGTTAGACACAGAGTAAAAGATCAAGTTAGAAGGGATAGAAGATGGGTAAACTAATAAATTACAACATAATTACAGAGTTAACCGCTGCGACATCTGCAGAGCAGATCCGCAATCTGCTTTATACCCATAACCGAATACTTACAAGACAGAATGTACATGCACAGATTTGCTAAATAACAAACTATGAAAAATACAAATCTACAGTAGATAAACTTGTGGCCATATACACAGTGGAGACTGTGTACGAATATATGAAACAGTGTGAGAAATTTTTGCTTCTCCCAATTTTTCTGAAGGGTGACGGGGGCTTGCTATGGCAAAGTGTGGACCTGCGGACGTGCGGACCAGCCAACATGTAAACTGTGGACCAAAACTTGCGGGCCGCCAGTGCGGACCAGTGGGTAAACTGCAAACTACTAAAATGCGAACCCTGCACAATCAAACATCTAAAGAAAGATGTGTTTTAAACTCAATTTAATTTATGATACGCTTACTTTGCAGACGTAGTCCACTGCATAATTATTACTGAGGCTTAATGCTAGTAGTTCACAATTATTTCTCACCATACGTAACATATAACTCTGCAACTATAGCTTTGCGTAAATATTGTCTTTAGTTTAATCTTAATTTTAGGGATAGACTATTTAGGTCTAACTATCAGCGCCTCAGATTCAGGTCGCTGACTTTGTGCACCTTATAAATTTTTATACTATTATTACACACCCTAGTTAAATAATGATGTCAAATAGCCTCAATCAGCATGTCCGTTATATATCCAGTCAATCACTCATTGAATGCAATCAAGTAATAAAATGTCAGTCAACAATGGGCCTAAAATGGAAATCGTTCTCAGAATAGCACATAAACAAACTAGCCTAAAAGTTAATCAAGCATGTAACACAAATCCCAAAAATAAAAATTAACTTACGTCTTTTTCATTGAAATCCATAAACTAGAACTGTCGAAGCATTAATTTTTTAAATGCATTAACGCACTGCGTTAATTTTTTTAACGCATTAATTAGTGCGTTATTAACACACCCAGTCCCATCGAGAGGCAGAGTAAGGGGGTAAGTTACCCCGGGCCCGTGACATTTGGGGGGCCACCTGCAGAATATAGAAGCTTAGATACACATTTTAAACGTATAATCAACAATAACTGCCATCATAGCTAGCACAGAAATCTATTAGCACGTCATCGAAAAAATTATTTATTTACAGTAAAGTAGTGATGGAACAGCAACTACAGTTTAGTTACTTGAATTCATTTGATTGTCAAATAACCGCAATTTAACAGAATATTGAAACTTTTGCTTCATGGAATTTAATAAATTAATATAAATTTACTTATGTGCGTTAATTTTTTTAATGTGCATTAATTTATTAACGCATTAATGCGTTAATTAGTGCATTAATTTGACAGCTCTACCATAAACTATAAACTGAATTAGGTGTAGTGCAGTGCAACAAAACATTATGCCTACAGCTCATTGCAATAAACTAATAAAATGTCAGATATCAATAGGCTTAAAAATAAAAATACTTCTCAAAATAGCATTAAAACGAGCTACGTGTCCCAAAAAATAACATCCCCGACATTTTCGACAGTAACTTGAAAACCAATTATCAGATTTTGATAATTTTTGGCACAAATATTCCTGACACAACTTGCCATCAAACGACCACTCAGTTTCCCACCTCACCCAAAGTATGCTCCAGCACTACCTAGGAAAAACAGACCAAATGAAATATGTGGTGAAATAAACAGAAAACCTAAAAAAAATATCCCCAACATTATTGATCGCAACTTGAATAAAGATTAGCAGATTTTAATAATATTTGGCAGAAATATTTCTGACATAACTGGCTATTTACCAAGTGTTTTAGTTTCCACCTCACCCAATGTCTGTTTTTGCACTACCTG
>Ga0056128_1004733_pt1 | contig 17076 bp, 14 predicted proteins | sample WorMetLIZISLAND2_FD_71113 | JGI IMG/M metagenome (GOLD analysis project Ga0056128, IMG submission 71113) | Marine gutless worms symbiont microbial communities from Max Planck institute for Marine Microbiology, Germany - Olavius geniculatus... ... | reverse complement strand
GACAAACAGCTTGTGTTAACACTTAAGCATGCGTGCGAATGCCAACGCTTTGTGAAAGATCTCTGAAACGAAGTGTTGCATAGATAATGAGAAGAAAAATTTTTCTTGAAAAATGACAAAGAACGAATGATAGTGAGTATGTAATGCCCATACCTTGAGATCAATGTCGGTCCAATAGATACGATTGTCTGTGCTGTCGAAGTCCAGGCCACGAGCGTTGCTAACTCCGTCCAGGGGAATGGCTGCATCGGTAAGGCTGGCCTCCAGTGATATGCGGCGAATGTCATTGCGCTGTAGGTAGAGAAGAAACGCTTCTGGTACAACGCAGCTGATGCCGTCAGCGGTGAGTTCATAGCCGTTAGCACAGCCACAGATGCGACCACGTGGCTCAGCGCGGTAGAAGCACAACTGACTGCAGCCTCCATTGTCAACCGAGCAAGCATTCTCACCTGAACACCAAGTGAACCAACGTAGTGTACAGGGTAATCCAAAAAAATGGATACCCAGTTTTATTTTTGGGATAACTTCGGTAATTCAGCACCGATTTTAACCATTCTTTCACTGTTACAAGCAGAAATTTATGGCGCGTAAGTTCTGGTGCAGGGGGTGGAAGAACTTCACGTTTACACGCCATAAATTTCTGCTTGTAACAGTGAAAGAATGGTCAAAATCGGTGCTGAATTACCGAAGTTATCCCAAAAATAAAACTGGGTTGTCCGTTTTTTGGACCACCCTGTACATTGCCTGAAGTGAGGCAATAATGACAGACGTCATGCTTTCAGATCAGTAAAAAAAGTATGAACAGATTTGATAGAATTATGTGGTTGGGTTGGACACAACCTATGAGCCAAAGAGGAGATGAGATGACTGAATTCTGACGGCAGTCTGAATGGATCAGGATTATCCAGTACCTGGCATCTTTTCACCATCAGCAGCTGTATTGATATACGAATTTATGAAATTAATTTATGAAAGTCAGCAACACCGACTAATGACTGCTGATTATAATGCTAATACCAGACTGGCTTCCTTTGTGAAAATCTGGATCTTGCATCATTGGTCAACAAAATGGACTGCACCAACATACAGGGTGCGGCAATAAAAACATCCCCGGTGTGCATAACGTATTGTGCTAAGACAGACAGGTATTCAAGTTACAATCAAAAAAGGTAGGAATGTTTTTACTGCCACACCTTGTATTTCAGTCCAGTTCATTTCTGTCACTTTCTACATGTCTTGTCTTAGCACATACATTGTGTTCACTATCAATCCAGCATAAGTGAAAGTATCAGTGTTAGTAGATACAAGTACACCATGTCCGGAAAAAAAAACATCCCGGACATTTTTGATTGTAACCTGAAGAAAGATTATCAGATTTTAATAATTTCTGACACCAATATTTCTGACAAAACTGGCAATCAAATGACTGTCCAATTTTCCACCGCACCCATTGTTTGCTGCTGCACTACCTGGGAAAACAAAATCGATGAAATATTGCATTTTTATCCTATTTGCGTATTCGGGTTTTCCCAGGTAGTGAGAAGCAGACATTTGGTGAGGTGGGAACTAGAACAGTCATTTGATGGCAAGTAGTGTCAAAAATTTTGCATCAATAATTATCCAAATCTGTCAATCTTTGTTCAAGTCGCAATCGATAATGATGGGATGCTTTTTGACGTATTTCTGTTCATTTCACCTCATATTTCGTTGATTCTGTTTTCCGCAGGTAATGCAGAAGCAGACAGAAATATTGGGCAGTCATCTGATGGCCAGTTGTGCTTGAAATACTTGTACCAAAAATTATTAAAACTGGATGTCCCTCCTTCAAGTGAAAATCAACAATGTTCGAGATGTTTTTTTTCCAGACACGGTGCAGTAGTAGACAGTAGTATCAACCACATAAACATAAACGAACCTTCAACGGCGCTAACGTTGATGGCCTTCATACCCATGAGGTCCGGCAGCTGTTCCAAGATAACTGATCTCTGCGTGGCATTGTGTTTATGCACTCGTCCAACCTCACGCTCAATCCAATCCGTCCAGTACAAGTAATCACCTGAAACACATGATAAAATCTTATCAATTTATTTTTATGATTCATTCACTTAACTAACGTAAAAATGTACAAAAAATACAGAAAGGTAAAAAGTAATGAAAAAAGTAAAAAAAAAATACAGTTAAAACAAAGTAAAAAAAATCAGAAACTGAAAAATTTACAAACACACATGCAGAGAACTGAACATGTGCCAAACACAGAATCTGAATGTTGCACAGACTACTTCAACCCAAATCTGTGTATTACCGAACTGATTATCAATTCAGCCCTTAGTATCATTAACATAAATATAAGTAAGCAATTTCAAAGATATGCAGAAACAGTTCTTGTCGTAACTTTGGTCACACACATACTATTCATTTATTTACCGGTTTCTGGTCACATAAGTTCTTCCTACAGTTTTTGTCACCCTGATGTGACTGCAGCACATGGCAAGAAAGCACAACAATAAGCCAACAATGTCATTACTATCACCATCGCTACACTGTGAGGCATAAAAACACCAAATTTTGTTTTATCATAACTTGAAGAAGGGTTATCCAATTTTAAGAATTTTTGGTACACATATTCATGACACAACTGGACATCAAATGGCCGTTCAGTTTCCCACCTCACCTAACATCTGCTTCTGCATTACCTGGGAAAAACAGAACAGACAAAATATGCTTTAAAATCAACCAAAAACTTTTTAAAATTTCATCTTTCCGAATATGTGGCCACCAACAGCCAATCAATTACATACAAGGTTTGACTGTTGTGCTGCAGTACGTCTATTAAATAGGCCTAACATTCAGGAATATTGATGAATTCAAGAAGCAATTAATGAAGTCTGGATTGGTCTGGAGAAGAACGTTATCGACACCGCTATCAACGAATGGAGAAAGTGTTTCCAAGCTGAGCCCAAGTTCGTGGGCCAACATTTGAAACATTTTTGTAGGCAGTTAAAAAATGGACAATTAGATAAACTATCAGCTAAAACGATGAAAATATGGACAAAATGTCCGTTCTGTGCATTGTTTAGATTAAGGAATAACACCAAAGTGGTAAAAAAATGCAATATTTTGTTCGTTTTCTTTCCCCAGGTAGTGCAGAAACAGACAATGGGTGAGGTGGGAAACTAAACAGTTGTTTGATGGCCAGTTGTATCCGGAATATTCGTACCAAAACTTATTAAAATTTGATCACTTTTCTTCAAGTGATAATAAAAAAAATTTTGGTGTGTTTTTTATGCCTCAAAGTGTACGTGCTAAAAAATGCTTAATTTGTAGAACAAGAAGGCCCAGCTAATGCAAAAAGAATGCAAAACAGTGGTGCATATTTAAAGGCCCACTTTGAAGAAAATCTAAGCTCTTCGATCACAGCAACTGACATTGGACATGATGATTTTCATTCATTCATTCATTCACATACGCCAGATGGCGCAACCGGTCTCGCATGGCTGCTAAGGTTTGAGCATGCGAAAGCACAGATTTTTAAAGGGTACCTAAGTTTGACAACCCAGTATGGAGGATTCCTTGAATGCAGAGGGCTGAAATTTGAACTTGTGAAAACTAAGTTCAATGCCGAAAATTTTATATGCAGGTTGTCCTGGTCTATCTCGACTGATCTCGCCTAAATTTGCTATTGAGATGTGTGTCGCAGCCAAAAATCACCAAAAAAGTCAATAAGGTCAAACAAGGTCATTGATTTCGGTGCCAATCAGAAGCCAGTGTATGACTTCCTATTAGTGATTAACATGTCACCTTGCACCTATATTGCACCATTTCTGAGACACGGCAACTTATTGGCAAAACAAAAAATTTGAGCTAATGCTCACGAGATGCGCAAAAGCCTATAGCAGTTCCGGTTCAGTATTTTAGCTGAAAATTGGGGTGTTAACGCTAAGTTAACATACAAATACCAAATTCTCTATCTGGATCGCATAACGATAGTTGCATGGCGCCACCTTGTGAATGATATGGATTTGTGTCGCAGCCAGAAATCGCTAAAAAATCCATAAAACCCCCTATTTTGGCATTCAAGGTCATTGAATTCGACGCCAATCGAGAGCCAGTGTACGACTTCCTATTAGTGATTAATAGTAACCTAGGCTCTATCTCGCACCATTACTAAGATACAATGACTTATTGGCCCAAAATTGCAAATTTTGCCCACCCGCTCTCATTATCTCGTTCGGCGTGACCCCCTTCGAATTTATGGAAACTAGAGTCTTCCAAGCAGCTGATAGTGAAGATTTGGTGATTCTAGCTGGCTCCGCTTTTGACTGATCCACCCGTGTGACAGACAGACGGACGGACAGACAGACAGATGGATGGACAGAATTGAGATGGCTAAGACGCGCTGAAAGCAGTAGCTGATTTCACACGTAAAAAATTGCAAATTTTCTCTATCCCTGTCTCATTTATCACGCTCACTCAGAGTGACCCCTGTGGAATTTATGGAAAAGCTTCACGGATCCTGAAACTAGAGTCTTCCAAGCAGCCAATGGAAAAGATTTGGTAATCCCAGCTTGCACCATTTTTGACCGATCCACCCATGTGACAAATGGACAGAGAGACAAAATTGTAACGGCTATGGCACACTACAGCAGTAGCTGCTGTCATGCATAAAAAAAAGTGTGGTTCGTCAATCCAGGTGCTGACAGTTACATGTCAAGTTTAAATCAATCCACTGTGTAACAATCTGGTACTTCTGCAACGTTTTGAGCTTCTATAGTAACAGCATATGTTGCCAGTGCGACAACAAGAACTGCCGATATGACATATGGCCTCCAAAATAGGTGCAGGTACACCACACGGGACAGTACTGACATACCGACACACTGACACAAACTAAGCTCTGACTACTACTCACCAAGCAGAGTAAGGCCAAAGATGTGAGGCAAGTCTCTGCTAACAAGCACTCGACGTTGTGACCCATCCAGACGACTCGTCTCAATGCAATCCAGTCTAGCATCACCCCAGTAAATCCTTCGCTCATCGTAGTCAATGGTCAAACCATTTGGCCAACCAAGCGATGTGTTTACCAGAACAACACGTGCAGAGCCGTCCAGATTCGCTCGCTCAATCTTTGCAACATCGCCCCAATCACTCCAGTATAGGCGGCTGACAGAAAAACATGAAAACAATAGTGCAATACCCGATACTTCACAATAATTAAAATAATTAAGCACACTGTTTTTTTACATTATTCTTAACTTCTGAGCAGTTTCAAGTGTCAGCTATAATTGTGACAAGATATTTGAGCTAATGCTCACGAGACACATGAAAGTCTATAGCAGTTCCTGTTTGCAAACTGTCAGTCTATCTCCAGCTCTCCAGCCATTTCATCACAGTTCATTCTTGGAGTGTGCACTGCAGCCAAAGATCGCATAAATCAATTAAAACCCCCTAATCTTAGAAGTGCAGAGTCTTTCAAAGTCAGCGATGATGATATGATTGAAAAGCTCACCACTAGTGCTTGTTGTGATAAGCATCATGCAAATGCCTATGTGCAACCATTTTCACAAAAGACTGGCCAACAACAGTAAAATAATGACTTTTACGAGGGTACTGCTCTTTGATGCCCTCATGCGCAGGTTTCCTTAAACCTAGAAAATCGAGACTTGGACTATCGAAATCTACGTTCAATGCTAAAAATTTCACACACAGCTTTTCCATGACTATCTCAATTGATTTCAGTGCAAATGAAATGTGTCTCGCAGCCCAAAATCACCAAAATATCCATAAAAACTGCTATTTTAGCATTCAAGGTCATCCAAGGTCACTGAATTCGGTGGCAATTGAAAGCCAGTGTACGACTTCCTATAAGTGATTAATAGTAACCTAGGCCCTATCTCGCACCGTTTGAGATACAGCGACTTATTGGCCAAAAAGGCTAAAAATCGTAAATTTTTTCAAACTCCCTCTCATTTAGCACCCTCTTTCGGGGTGACCGCCTTCGAATTTATGGAAAAGCTTTACGGTTCCTGAAACTAGAGTCTTCCAGGCAGCCGATGGTAAGATGTGCTAACCCTAGCTTGCACCATTTTTGACTGATCCACCCGTGTGACGAACGAACAGAGGGACGGACAGACAGAATTGCAATGGCTAAGATGCGCTGAAAGCAGTAGCTGCTTTAGCACGTAAAAACAGAATTCTTGCTGACAACTAGAAGTGAGCAAAGCTCTCAAGCTTCTCTGCTGACAATGGTGATGCTACGTGGTAAACACAACGAAGTCTCAGTTTCTGCTCTATCTCCTGATGGGAAGACCCTGAGTCAATAAAATCCAGCAAAATCCAATCATTTTCTTTCCATTTATATTTTTGACTTCTCTTGCATACAAACGCTCAGACACAAGAACATAACTACCTCAGTGGAGATAATGAATGAGAGCACTCAGCCAATGCAAAGTGCCAACCACCTAGGTCAACTCAGCCTTCCATCCCTCCGGGGTAGGTAAATCGAGTACTGGCCTGTTTGGCTGGGCTTAAATGAGACACTTTCACTTGTGTCAGGTGGTTCCATAGCTGCATTTTGGATGCTTAACACGTTCGTGTTTGTTCATAGATAAGTATATTAAAAATATGCTAATTAGATACTCTACGCCAAAGCACGAAATACAAATTTACTAGTATATTGCCTCAATATGACAAAACAAAACTCTTTCAAATTTTTCGTCTGCTGTGCCATCAGCAGAAAATAAAACTATTAGCTACAAGTATTAAAACTATTAAAAGTATTATTATCATCAATTGGCATATTTATAATATATTTATCTATGGTACACTTAACTTGTTTATGGTTGTTAGGCCATCCAAAATGCAGCTCATATCCCGATAGAAGGCGACACTTCGTAGCTCTGATATTAGTCCCATCCCATAAAAAGCTATACACACTCTTTAAGCTTCAACACAGTATAACTAGAAACAATTTTCATGCAATATTTTCAATAACAGTACTGAGTGTCTAACCCATCAAGTGGGTCGACGACGATGGCTCGAGGTTCCAGCAGGTGCTCGGATATGATGACCTTGCGGTGAGATCCATTTAGTCGCGCCACCTCGATGTGATCCGTCCCGGTGTCAGTCCAGTAGATGTTCCTAGCGACCCAGTCAACTGCCACTCCATCCGGCCGGTCGATCTCGCTGTCAACTATCACCTCCTCACCTACACACAAGAGATAAAGACGTTTCAAAATAGCATCATCCTCATCAACTTTGTCATCATTAATTGCGAGAATGATAACAGCAACAACAGTAAAATGATAGAAAATGCAACAGGAATGAGTAAGAAGCTAAAATAGCTTATACTCAGGGACTTGCCTGTAGGCCTAACCAGATATAAATGTACACAAACGGTTCAGAATAAACAACAGGTCGACTCAGCCTTCTACCCTCCATGGGATGGTAAAATGAGTAGTAACTCATTTACATGGGTTACGGAAGGTGGGGACCTTGGTACAGCTGACTGGGGTTGCAGAGCCGGCCGCTGCGCCAGCCTGGGTCTGCAGGCTGCATATGGTGGCCGTGCGGCAGGCGGCTCTGGTTAGTGACGAAAGCGCATTAGAGGCGTGTTTGCGACGATGCGCTATACAAACTGACGACCTTTACCTTTTTACCTTTAACAGTATGAGTAGCAATTACAGCCTCACACAACCATGCTAATTGGACAAAGTGCTGCAACTGAAACCAGAAAACAACATATGAGAAATGTAGACCAATGAAGCCGATAACTCAGTTTGACAGAGACATGAACCATAGCAAATCACTGATTACTATAAGTGCAGACAAAAAGTGACAATCAAGCTACGAAGTAATAGGAATGAGTTATGAACTATAATAAGACAGCACATGAGTTCTTAATGAAAACTTGAATTTTTCAAAGGTTGGTAAAACTTACGTAGAGACTGGCAAAGAATTCTCATACCCAGACGATGTTTGTTCTACAAAATTTTTAAGCATTTAGTAAAAAACAGACTATTTCTACTGTTGTAGAAATAGATTATTTCTACTGTTTAGAAAACAATATCACAAACAGAAGTAAAAAAAGAAACCTGTGCCGTCGAGAAAAGCTCTGCGAATGTTGCGCAGCTCATCATCGGTCCAGTAGACGTGACGTAGCACTGGGTCGTAATCAACCGCAATAGCGTGGCGGACATTGCGGATGTCAAGCACGACGTCCGTAAAGTCAGTCGTGTCTAGAGACACCCAGCGAAGGTCCGTCCGTCGAACCAGCAACAGAATACTGGCAGCACCTGTGACCACCCACATAAACATAACAGAGCCGTAGCCAGACTTTTCCAAAGCGGGGCACAAACTGACCCTTCATTAACAGAGCTAAAAAATCTGGGGAGTGCTCTAAGCCGTCCCCGAAATGACCTATACTGTGTCTCGGGTGGGACATTAAACCATACTCACTCACTCACTCACTGTAAGCTCCCTTGTGAGGTCCAAGGCAAACATATCTTATAGATTTTGAGCTTGAAAACTGCACCTGTACATTCTCAGTTATTTTCATAGAAATTTTTCTGGTTCCGGCTGATGGCATGAGGGTTCGATCAAAGCAGACATGCATAACAGCAACACAGCAAGACCACCATATATACTCTATTCAAAAGTGTAATCAATAAAGCTCTACATGAACCCTATGAAAACTAACCATAAAATCAATGTTTTCTTTGTTTTATCCAACAACATTCTCTGGAGACAGTGACTATCACTTTTCATTTGACATTCTGTCATTTTATCTACTTAATATAATGATCTCTGTAATTTGAATTTTATCAAAAATTTGACGATAACATTTGACTGCTAACAATTTACAACAATTAATCAGATTTCAGCAGCTATAGTAGAAATACATATCATGTATGAGAAGCAGATTAACCAACCATCAGCACATGATCTGTTATCGGCAAGACGATGGACTCCGGTAGGGCAGGCACACTGGTAGTACGGTGCGGAAGGTGACATAAGGCACAGGTGAGAACAGCCTCCATTGTTAGATCCACATGGACTACGAGCTACAATATGCAACAAACAACGCTATATATCAGTGTACTATAATAACAATATAAAAATTTATAAGGCACGCAAAGTCAGCGAGCTAAATCTGAGACACTGAAAAGTTAAAATAAGGGTTAAATTAATTTGCCATTAAGAGGCAACAATTCAACTGCATTATTTTGGGTGGAGAAAAAGTCGCGTGGGGTCAGCGATGGTAATATGAGATACATCACTGTCTATAGTATGGTAACCCAACCACGGAGTAACCGTTTGGCTCAGTCCATTCCTACTGTGAAACTTTAACATGCTTCCTAATGCAAAAACAACAAAAGCAAAGCACTGAATAATGACAAAGCTCCTAACTGGTAACAGCATGCTGCTGGCATGCCATTTGCAGTGGCGTCATTTCAGTAAATCCTTGGGGCAGTCTCAATAATCATTGGGGGGGTCTCAGTCGAAATAACGTATTGTTCTTGCAGCAGTAACACTGTTCCAAAGGTACAACGATTTACAGGGAAAAAATTAAAATCAAATCCTTGGGGGTCCGTAGACCCTTCCAGCCCGCCCTCCCAAATGACGCCTCTGGCCACTTGGGTTATTCCTTCACTGGGTACATAATGGCAGAATTAACAGAAATAAATATAAATCGTTTACCGGCGACGGGCTGCCTGGACGGATGGAAAACATGAATGTCCATAGGTGAGAACAGGTTACTGACTACGGTCCTGCTGTCAGCACCGTTGGACCGGTTGCACGTGTAGATGGCATGCGTGTTCCAGTCGGTCCAGTACAGAGACTCACCATACATCGTCAGAGCAAAGGGGTGTGGCAGACGCTGTGAACTGGACACCACCTCCGTCCTGTCGCTGCCATCCAGGTTTGAACTATGGATGTAGTTGTACTTGCCGTCAGCCCAGTACAGCCGGCTTGAAGCATAGTCTATCGTCAGACCATTCGGCCAGAAGATCCGTGTGGATACAATCACTCGTCGCGTGGAAGGATCACCGTCCATACCCGCACGCTCGATCTTCGAAACCTCGCCCCAGTCGGTCCAGAACATCAACCTGCAGATGCAGAAAACAAATGGTAAGTTAGTAAATTCAGCCTTCTATCCCAAAGGGATAGGTAAATCGAGTACCAGCCTGCCTGGTTGGGGTTCAAGTGAGGCACGTTCACCTGTGTCGGGTGTCAGGCAACAATGCGTGAGTTCATGTTTCGTCGAGAAGTAGGATTATCTTTTTTCTAATTGACATCCACTTAATCTGACATCCGCTAAGAACCGAATCCGATTAACTCAGGCCCTACTTCTTATCCATAGATGAACTGAAAACCGATTAGAAAGTTTCTAATCGCTACGGATTAAGAAATTATGCCTATTCTTTTGCATTGGAGGTCTCTGGTGTTAATCAGTAATGCTCGGATTAACTATGGTGTTAACTGCCGTTTCCGATTCTTCTTATCTGGTAGATAATCAAAAATGTTGGTTCTTAGAAGAAAGATAACACCGAATTCTAACTTCAGTTCATGTTTCCGATTATTTTGATATTTATTCTAATAGAAATTGTTGACCGAAGCGATAATCCTATTTCTCGATGAAACATGAACTCACGCAATGTGTGATCTTATATGGCACGTGACATTTCGTATAGCTCTCCAATGGGTTGCCACACAGAGCCATACATTTAAACACTTAAGCTTTTAATCTTTGAACTAAGTACCGACAATTAACTAATATTGCACGTTTCAACCGTAAATGAACCTGAACGCGCTTTGTGTGCTAGCAGAAACAGACATAGTGGTGGAAATTAATTATTCAACTGGAAGAGACCAGAGATCTCAAACTTCCACCCATAACGATGCTGCCAACTGGCAAACACAACAAAGTCTCGGTATTCGCCCTGGCAAAGGATCATGGATGACCCAGAATGCAATGCACAAAATCCAGCCACTTTCTTGTTGGGCCACACAAACGGTAGCCAAACTGTCAGTCGTATGATGACGAATGCAAAAAAGCGATTCCGCTTTTTGCCAAATTACTCTGATCCTTTTCATTATCATCACAAGCTAGGCAGCATATATAGGCAGACGTTGATTGCATACAGCAGTACAGTTGAGCGGAATCAGTAAATGCAATCCGCTAGTGCACATGTATGTCTGTCTACAGTATACACTGTGGGCCATAAAAAACGTGGCACTATACTTCTGTCAATACCTTCACCAATTATTGACCAATTTTCAAAATTCTTTCACCTGCACACTCTGCAGACAATTTGCAATAATGTGATTATTATATAGCCCACCACATGGTAAATGCGTTTCTACATTACCTTGTGAAATATAAATATAAGCAAAAACTAACGATAATAACAAAAATTTAGGTAAATGAAAACATTTCAGACCAACATTGTCATAAATGATCTGTATGACACTAGACTATGTTAGACCCACACAGTTTAGTGTCATACCAACCATTTACTGCAATGTTGGTCTGAAGTGTTTTTTCAATTTTACCAAAATGTTTGTTATTATCGTTATGTATGCATATTTCAGTGATATTTCACAAAGTAGTGTAGAGAAGCATTTATGGTCTGGTGGGATATGTAATAATCACGTTATTGCAAATTGTCTGCAGAGTGTGCCAGTGAGAATTGTGAAAATCGATCAATAATTGGCGAAGATATGGACAAAAGTAAAGTGCCACGTTTTTTGGCTCACCCTGTAGAACCTATATACGGTAAGGTAGGTAAGGTAATGTACGGTACATCTCCTCCAAGCTATCAGAACACACTCCTGGGCATGGGCAAGCACTGACTGCCAGGTAGGCAGGTAGGCACGTGGGGTGCAGTACAGAATTAATGATGTTGTGCCTACCGGCGGAATGCTAACCATTCATTCACTCACACACGCCAACAACCAACTTGAACCAAGCACTACTGTGTGTCAGATATGCACGCAGGATGTTCTAGGGGGGAGGGGGGCATTTTCACCTGCCTTCTTATTAGGCCGCCCGGAACGGTAGTTCCCGGAAGGCCTTATGTTTTACTGCAGTTCTTTTTCTTTTTTTCAACGCGTAATCTCTGAGGTCCCTTGGCCGACCGCAGCGAAATTTTGCGTCATGCTCGGAAGCATGTTCTATTTTATAACGCCGGTCCAACAGTTTGGGGGCTGCCCCTTAAAAACGTCCGAAATTCGGCGCGATTTGAAACAACTTCATATTTGACCGCGAATATCTCAAGAACCTGTCGACATATCGAAAACAAGAGACAAAGTTGACTGAGAGAAATTCCTGCTGCATCGAACAAAAAAACTGGCAAACTTTTGTGCACTAATGAAAAAGTTATGGACGCAAATGTTGACCCACCCAAAATCGACTGTGCACGCAATTTTGAACAACTTTGGAGTTTGGTCGTGAATATCTCTGGAACGGATTAAGATATCAACAACTGGAAACAAACATGAAATAACCAGCAAATACGTCGTCACGCCATGTGACGGCACACGTATGCGGTCGTCTGTCGGTCTAGTGTCCACTGTTCCACCGCCATCAATCCCGTGTTGGGCGGAAAAAACTGGTGAACTTTGGTTTACTAACAAAAAAGTTATAGGCGCAGATGTAAACCCACCCTAAGTCGACAATACGCATTCTGCGTATGCTAATGCATTTAGATTCGGGCCACGTGACTTTGCTACTGGGTGAATTTTAGTCCCCTAAACTTTTCCTCCAATTGGACATAAGGCGCCGGGCGGCCTCTCGTTGCCCCATATTTCTAGTTATTATTATTACTGCCCGCGAAAGCGACGACAGTACTGTTTTTGGCATCGTCGCCTGCACAAGTTTGTCTCTCGGTTTCTTTGTTACCATGGTAATCATGAACCGCTGCATTTAGCTTGATGCTAAATGAACATCTGCGGGCAGTACTTAGCCTTGAGCGAGGGTTTTACTTGTTTTTCATTTTTTTTGCAATACAGTGACAAAAGTAACAAATTCGACACGAAACTGTCGCTCATTCAGTGAAAAATGCTGTCGAAAATCACAATACATCTTTCTACTTCAGTCGTGTAAACTGTCACAATCCCAGTATCTATCCAACCCCTTGGGCATTGCAAAAATACACCCACTGAGACGCACGACTCCATCATATGGCGCAGAGTGATTGAATAGTGGCACTCGGTGGAAACAGTTAACGAGACACAACGGCAGCTTGAAACCACACCCTCTCTGAGCTGGCACTGGCACACACTGTTATCACTGCTGTAACAGTTGCAGGCGCCTCTCCACGTTCACGCAAGCAAGCACCAAGCGCGCCAACCACAAATGTCAGCAACTCAGCAGTACGCATGCGCGATAAACGATATACACTCTGTACCCACAGGCAGTGCATAGTGGCAAAACATAAGATAGCGGAAATGTCAGGAAATCAGCGTGGCTTAACGCCTGTCTGACGGCTAAAGGCGGGACTTTTGGGCACCAAGTGTGACGATGAATGACAACTGAGGCATCAACCACTTCAAATGAGAAAAGCCAACAGTTATCCCATATCTGCTGCAGATCAGGACAAGTAACCGCAGCGACATGAAATAACCAGCAAATACGTCGCCACGCCATGTGACGGCACACGTATGCGGTCGTCTGTCGGTCTAGTGTCCACTGCACACCAGTGTGCCCGCCCACTGCACTGCGTTTAGTGTGCCGCGAGCACAGGCGTAAGTAAGCGAAATACGCGTCTTGGCATTTTTCTGTTCCAACAAGCGTTTTGTCAGGTTTCTCCAGAAAAAAAATTTGTTAGACCTACTGAAGTTATCTCAGGTTGACTGATTGGTGACCTTGACGTTTTAAGCTCAGAATTAACGACGTACCGGCGGCGGATATTCACGCCAACTTGGGTTTCTCTACGCCATTTTGTTAGGAGCCCGTACGTGACGGACAGACGGACGGACGGGCGAGCAATACCTGCAATGAGACCTATTAGTACGGTCTTACACTGATCGATCATTAGGCCTACTGAGCACGCGTGACGTGCATTGAAGTCGCCCATTCGACCGGCAATACATTACAAGTCCGTTTATAACAGCTCAGCGCCAATAATGGGCAACTGACTGAGCACTGGTTTTTATTGACCCATGCAGACTCCCCCGCTCACTCCCTTTGCCCTCCCCCTTCGGTTCCTCACGGCCCCCCAATCGGTCAGCGCGTGAAGAGGGGTTACGGAGGTGCGCAAGGAAGGAGGGAGCTGACAGACGCAGTTTTCCTTCGACCCCTCATACCCCCTCTCCCCCAGCATCGCATACTGATCTGTAGCGTGCAGTATCGACACCCGACACGAGTACAATAATTAACGCTGATTAACCTATCACTCTGACACCCAGCGTATAGAATTAACGACCCTGAGTATAATTTCTCGACGGCACATTTCGGCACGAGACAAGGTTGAAGTCGAACGCTGTATACAGATCTTCAGAGCAACACGCCTCAGAACTACAGAGCGTCACCTGCCATGTGAGATCATGCAGTGTTACCTGCCAGTCTGCAACCCTACACAGGTGAAAGTACCCCTGTTAATGCCACCCAACCGGACAGGCACTCGATTTACCGACCCCGGAGGGATGGAAGGCTGAGTTGACGTTAATAGATGACCATCATATACCGAGATGGCTTACCTGCCAGCAGACAATCACCCATTCTAGTAGTAAACACTTGACAGTAACCCAACCGGGACTCGAACTCATGACCTCTCGATCCCAAGTCCGACGGCTATGCCACCAAGACACAATGGTGAACATAACGAAGTGTCAGTTTATGCCTTTATTTCCGAGCGATAACGAATCCAGTTTAATTGCTACAAAAATATAACCACTTCTTAAGTGGGCGATGTTCAACGAATTAACAAAATTTTATCAAAATCTGCTGTAATGTTCAAGAATCCAGCTGAAAGGAATTGACTGACCCCCATGACATAACCGACGATGTTGATTCACTGAGCGGAGCATGTAATACCATACTACAATATGCCTTTACTGCTGACTAATGTGTGGCTCAGTGGTGTAACAGTAGCGGGCCGGACTGGTGACCAAAAGATCCCCGGTTCGAATCCGCCCGGTGCACGGCCAGGTAACGACCCTGGGCAAGTTGTTCACACATGTGCCTCTTGTCACCAAGCTGTATAATTTGGTACCGGTCGAAGGGCAGTGACACTCTCTGGTTGGGAAGGTAACCGCACGTCTGGCGGAAAGTAATGGCAGCCTACCACCGGGTTTATGACCGCGTCACCTGAGGGCTGACTGCCTAGAGACAAGGATCAGCTCTGGCCCCTATACCCGATAATGATTACGCCTTAAATGGTCGAAAACACCCCAGCTGTGCCTACAATTGGATGAGATCTTATAGTTTCCCCATGAGTTGAAAAGCTGTTTTGTGGGTGTTTCGAATCAATATAAATATTATTCTGTATGTCTGACCCTGGACATTACCAGTACTGGCATTGGAAACGCCTGGCGGTGATAATATGGTCATATGACGTGATTTGGGACAATTAACGCTCAATTCGTGCAGTGCTGCTGCATGGCTGCTGTCAATCAAATGCCATACATAATAAAGCAGTCATCTTGTCTCCATTGTATACAATGCAGCTTACATTCCACTGCATGAGTCTATTATATCTGCCGACAGTAAGAGGTTAACAGCCTGACAAGTACAGTTAGATGCACATGTTATTCCAGTATTGCCTAATAAGCCGCATTATGGGTATGCTTTGACCGCACGTCCGTCTGTAAAACTTAAGAGCAAACATGGCTTGGACGAATAGGAAGAACGGAAGAACGCGAATGGTTCGACGGTCACCCATCTCAGTACTAACCCGGCCCAATGTACAGTAACTTCGTTGATGATGTTATCACGAGGCTATAGAGCATTTCTGCAAACCACATTATTGGACTGCATAATCATAGATTTCATTCGGAGTCGTGAATTTATTATTCATTATACCGCGCCAGATAGCTACGCAGTACCCGTCGCATGTGGCAAAAAGCGGAAGGTTCAGAAGCGAGAAAGAACTGAAGCTTAAAAAGCGGGAGAGGGCTCGAGCCTATATGCCTTAATGGGTTCGATTAACTCAACTTTGGCGTCAAAAAATCGCTGAGCATAGCCAGCGAGTTCATATAGAAAAATCGATCGCCCGGTAGGCGTTTAGACAACTGACCGAATGATCGATCGCTTCAGATTAGTAATTGCAATCCCGGGATCCCAAATCCCAGCATGCCGGGATCCCGGCCGTTTTCGCCAATCCCGAATCCCTGGATTGGGACGTATTGGCGAAAACGGTATTACAAAAATTCGCTGAATTCGCACATTTTCGAGCGTTAAATGACTAAAATAACAATTCGAAAGATTTAATGGATAAATTATTTTATGCACGCTAGAGTCCTACTCCTTGCTGTGCACAGTAATGTGCATTTTGACAGTCACGGTCGCTCACTTTACCTTCCGTACGGGCTTACTACATCTTATGCATGAAATAGGTCCATTTTAGTAGATACGAAGTCAACGACAATCTGTAAGGCTAATCCCAAAACGGGATCTCGAGATTACAAATTTCTCAATCCCCGATCCCGGGATTGAGAATTCAATCCCGGGATTGCAATCACTACTTCAGATGGCACTTGAGCTCTGGGCTACAAGAAGTCAAAACTGCCTAAAACAAACACGCAAACTTACATGGAAGCAGGGACGGCGCTAGGTTTTCCGAGCTAGGGGGTCCAGGTCGAGTGGTTGTCGATTTATCGCCGACGCCGCCACAACACCCCCACCACTTCATGCATCGAAAAAAGCTGGGATTTGCGAGAGTCTCGTGGGTCGTCCTGCGGGAGACTAGGGGGTCCGTACCCCTGCCCCATCCCCCGCCGACTCTGCATGGAAGATTTGGTTCTAGGCGCTGTGTAAAAAGCACTGCTCCTGGCAGCGGCGAGCAGTGCAAACTGCACACGTCTAGTCCAGTCAGCTGATGCGAGGAGAGGGAGGAGAGGAGAGGGGGATGGGGG
>Ga0056128_1004732_pt1 | contig 17077 bp, 15 predicted proteins | sample WorMetLIZISLAND2_FD_71113 | JGI IMG/M metagenome (GOLD analysis project Ga0056128, IMG submission 71113) | Marine gutless worms symbiont microbial communities from Max Planck institute for Marine Microbiology, Germany - Olavius geniculatus... ... | reverse complement strand
CTGCTTGAAAAATATACAAAGCTTCGCCCATCAGCGCAACTGGCTGGGGGTCCAGACCCCTGAGCTGTCCGTGGGCGTAAAAAAGTAAAAGGTCCAATAATAATGTTCGTGCCATTGACGACCGCCTTGTAAGGTGATTTTTGTTACGGATAAAACAAAAATGCTAAATAATAGTATCTAATACGGTCAAATTAAACGAGTCTTTTGCCTGCTACTTTATCATCAGCATTTGAGGGATATGTCCCAGAGTCCAGACTCTTACAGGTTCCCTGTTTCCTGACTCGCTGGGGACATCAGTCCCCAGACACCCTGAAAATTCTACTTTGCCTACACCGCTGAACTCGCTTATCATTGCATGGGGTTCCGTGAGTGACTGTTACACTTACGTAGGGTTCCACTGCAGCAAAAAGGTTGAAAAACACTGGCCCAGGGTGTAGTGCGAATATTTGAATGACAGCCGCCATTGAGCCAAATGCAGCGAATCGAATATTTAGTGCAACTCTAATACCGGCACGTGTACAGTGGTTTTTCAGTGATGGGTTTTTTTTGTAAACATAGTATGATTCCACAACTTATTTTTTGATAATAGTCAACGTAAAATAAATTGTTCGCATGACGATGTATACGAATTAGATATGTCTTTTTTGTGGCAAAATATGTTAAAACTTTCGGAGTCGGTTGGTCCGTTGTGGTTTGTGACGTAAGCATTTTCCATATTGATGAAAATACCGTGTATTTATTAGGTCAACTGTTAAACTGTTTGTATTTGCTTAACCCTTTCAGTGACTGATGTATTAAATTGTACACTGTAGTCCATTGTCGTTCTTTTTTGCACTCTGAACGATGAAGTTTTTTGGTTAATAATCTTCGTATGGTAATACATTTGTTTGTTATTCAGTATAAAATCGCACGTAAATTACGTGTACATGTACATATAGATTGGCTGTAAAAGTTAATCCGTTCAAATCTGTTGGCAAAACTTTTTGTCAACCGCTGTTGCCTTGTTGGATCAATTTTCGTCGCCACAGCGAAAAGAGGATAATTTTTAGCCGTCCCTACTTTAGTAATGGTTGAGCTGTTGGCATGGTTGTCGTCTGTCCGTCCGTCCGTTTGTAACGGATGTATTGTGGTTTGTGGCTAAGCTTCAGGTCGTAGGGGAAAACTTTTTACACGAATAATTAGCCATGTGTGTTAAACTTAGGCATTTGGTGCAAGGGGAACATTTTCAAGTTGGGGGTTGAGTGGAGGGGGGAGGTAACAAGTTCAATGGAAAATCGGCCATATCTCGGAAACGGTGAGAGATAGGCCTACGGCAAAAGTTACTCACTAATAGGAAGTGGCATATTGACTTTTCAGTGGCATGGAAATCATCGACCTTCAAGGTCACTGACAATCTGTACGGTCAGCAATCCTATATAGCGACAGCTGGGCTTCTTATTCGTAGTTTATAGTTCACTCTTTCAACTAATTGTTTATTTAGATGCTATTGTGGTTAGTTTTAAAGTCTTAACAGCTTTCAATAACTTTTATTATTCTTAACTTATACCGTGATCAGACACGAGAAAATGTGTACATACGGTATACCACAGGGTGGGCCAAAAAAGAGTAAGCTAGTGTACATTTTCCATATCTCCGCTAAATACTGACTAATTTTCACAATTGTTTTACCAGTAAACTCTGGAAGAAATTTGCTACTCAGTGGGATGCACAATTGCACATCCTACCTATTATGTCGCTACACTACCTTGTAAGATATAAATATCGAAAAACGCACAGTATCTACAAATCTAAGGTCGAGCGGTAAATTTTTAAAGCATTCAAGTAAAATGTTAAACATAAGTTAGAATAAGTGTCAAAAGGATTTAGGTGTAGCTAAGTAGCGAAGATATGGACAAAGTGAGACAGCTTACTTTTTTGGCGCACCCTGTATACGGAACGTTTTATTTTAGTCCAGCAATGTTCAACACATGCACACTACAGCAAACGAACATAAACGCTATAAAATAAAATTAACATTTTCGACGCGATACAAAACTTGCTGCACGTTCGAAGACGTCAACACTTTATACTCAGAGCTGCAGGCCCGTCGAGAGAGTGGGGTAGAGGGGGGTAAGCTACCCCGGGCCCCGCGACGTTTGGGGGGCGCCGTCGCTCAGAAATATGAAGTACGCCAGAATGCACCATCTTGAAAAGAAAAGGTTCAAAAATATTCTCCCGGAGGGGCCCCGCGAAAATGTTTGGGGGAGGGGGCGAGAAAGTTTCCCCGGGCCCCGCTGTGGCTCTCGACGGCCTGACTCGGAGTAATAATACGACTTTTTGATATTCGCTCGAAAAAAACTCGCCGATAGCTAGGCCTACTAACAAAAAAAACAACGATGGCAACGCTAACAAACCTAACATGCCTTTGAGCTATAATTCATGTTCTGAAACAAGTAAGCGTTCAACTGTGGGAGGGGGATTGAATCAAAAAGTAGTAACATTATTTGCGGAGTGGGTAAACTGCCACGCCTCTTAGCGTTGACAAAAACCTGCTAACGAAATTAAAAAGTGGAAAGCCACATGGATGCATCACAATGCATATATTCGCATCAGGCCCGTCTTTGGGTAGGGGTGGCCCCTTGGCACTGTGCCAAGGGCCCCGCGCCCAAAAAGGGCCCCGTGCTATGGCGGTGATCGCCGCAACGGACGATGGATCGATGATCAGTCTGAACAATTTTCATCGCCTTAGGGATGAATAATTATTGCCACAACTTCAACTCAATTAAAACATCAAGATTTTTTGCGGGGGGAGCAGCTAAAATCTAGGGTCCAATTTTTTGCGCTCGCTCCGCTTGCGAAATTGAAGGCCTAAAAACACACAAGATACAGGCCTACCTTACAGACAGAGGTATGTCCTACAGTTTGTGGTGTAGTGTGGTGACATGTATTACGGGTAATAGGTAATGTGGTATTGGGGGCCCCGCGGGTAAGTTAGTGCCAAGGGCCCGCGCTGGCAAAAGATTCGCATATTAAACTTTTAAAAAATGTGAAAATTTTATATGTTGCGGAGTGCAATATCACGCGGTTGCCGTCAAACTGCATAGGCCTATAGGAATGGCTTTACGGTGAGCAAAACAGACTAATACTATAACAATAACGAAAAAGATTACCGATACGAACAAAAGCTGTTGACCAAAACGACACCAATTGCCACGGTACAAAAAAGTTACCGTTTGATTCTATACAGGTATATACACGTAACACGAAAAAAAAACAAATAGGGCCGACCTTCCAAGTTCCAATTCCGCATGGGTTTTTTACAAAATTCTAACAGTTTCAGATAAAATAATAAACTATTCAGTATTTAAATCCGTAATAACAAATGTGTCAACGTTTTCCCGTTTTTTCTCATTAAAACTCGTTTCAACTTTTTTAAAGATGTTTCCTTAATTCCTTAGCTTTTATTACATCGATACGGTTCGCGGAACTTGGCGCAATCTGAGTATAAAGTGGCATATATAAAGGAGTGACCCGTTATACGGATGACTTACAGAGATCTTAACTATAAATAACCCGTTCGGAGGACGTGCGGCCCAGCCGGAAATAAAACTCTACACTCTACATTCCTTTAACTTATCAACGTGCGGAAATGTAGTCTATATACACTCTAGATATAGGCCTAGATGTGACTACAAAAAAATTGCGCCAGCAAATGACCCGCATTGCGGCGCTGTATCTATACAATGTGTCCCCAGAAAACTTGCTTATATCCTATTGACCGATTTTCACAAGGTAGTGTAGCGACGCAGTTAAGGTACGGTGGGATAATTAATAACCACTACCTTATATTACGTTGTCTGCAGAATGAGCCAGTGAAATTTTTTTTGAAAATCGGTCGATATTTGGCAAAGATATGACAAGTTGTTTTTGAAACACTGTGCAGATCAGATTGGGCAACAGTTAGCGGCAGTTTGGCCCACCATGTAGGTTCCCACAGATCCGATCTCGACTGAGTGACAGTAGGTCTACCACCACAAAACCCATGCGACGGAAATAGTAAGCGGTTTGTACAGCGGTTGAAGTGACGGCACGAGGGGACGCCGTGAGTTGAAAAAATAGGTGATGCAGGAAGTTGCATTTTCCGCCAGAAGAGATTATAGGCAGTGGCGGATCCAACGGGGGAGGGGGCGAACGTGCGGCCGCCCCCTTGAGCCTCTACGTAAGAGTAAGTTTACTCTTTATATGCTCTGCCAAACTGCTAATTAATAAGTTTGTGTATCAGGAAAAGTGTCAGAATTATTGGGACCAGATGTTATATTTTAAGGCTAAAATGCACCAAATTCGATATCGGCTGGGGCTCTGCCCCAGAATCCGCTGGGGAGCTCACAGCGCTCCCCAGGCCCTCTGGCTGGATTCAAGGAGTCTTACTTCCAAGGGAAAGGGGAAAAAAGCAAAAAAGGAAGGGGAAGGAAGAGGAGGGAAAAGGGGAAGGGAAAAGGGAAAAGAAGGGGAAGAGGGGGAGGAGCGAGGAAGATATCCACCTTGACTGAAGTCTAGATCCGCCACTGATTATATAGGTGCTCAAAATAAAAATTTCAATTTTGCTATTAAATTTTCCCAAAATGCGGGTTTTTCAGCCCGAAATAAGCGAAAATTTTCGACGACGACCAGATTTTCCGACATTTTTCCGACAGCCCAAAATTTAGGGTGGACAATTGCCCTTTCTAACCTCCCCCGCCGCCACGCCGCCCCTGCTGTCAGTTCCACTTTAAACACTGGTTCTATAATAGGGGGAGTTGTCATGGGGATTCGGGGTTATCGCAGGGGTTTTTCAGTCTGTAATCCTACGATAACCGCAGACTAATCACGGCAGATACGGTCAGTAACAGTACGACAACCGGGGACGGCGGCGTGCGGTCTTTGGACGCCGGACTACGCGATCCGCCTTCACCCTGGTAGATCCGCTCATTCCGCACCGATCCACCACCGTCGCCCAGCGCCGCCGCGGTGGAGTCCCGGCCCTTGCCGGGCGAATAGGGAAACAGACCGGAGGTGGTCGCTGCGGACTCGGATCCGCCGTGCAGACGGCAATCGGGCCGGTAGCCGAAACGCAGGTAATGCGGATCATGAAGTGCAATGTCGAACAGACGACTGAGCACCTCGGCGGCCGGAGATCCGCATTTGTCCTTCAGCACGCTGCCCTGGCAACGTTTTAGTCGTCCCATCTCCCTGTGCATCATACACGTCAAGCCGATAAGTAAGTAAGTAAGTAAGTAAATGTAGTCTTGTAAGCGGCGCAACGTTTTAGTCGATCCGCTTTCCTACATGGCACAAACCGGTACATTCAGTTGTCCTCCAATTTCGCCCAGTCCCATTTTTTGCCTGCGCTTACGGTCAAGGTTAGGGTTGTGGATAGGGTTAACGGTTATGGTTTGCGGTTAGGATTAGCATTAGGGTTAGGGTTAGATGTAGGCGCTAAACTTAGGCTTAGAGATTGGACGAAACTGGACTACTCTCATAGAAAAACAGCATCTACAGTATGTGACCAAGAGTTCGTCGTCAGTATCGTCATCATTATTATTCTCATCATCATCATCATTATCAGCAGCAGTAGCATAGAAATGTTTAACGTGACCTGTCCAATAATCGTTATTTCTAGGAACACGTGAGTGGGTGGATATCGAAGGCGCGTACACACAGTGGCTTTTATCCCTATAGATGAAAACTAAACTGACCTTTTTCAATTTGTGCATTACACATATTTAATACTAAAATCGTATATACGAAGTGCCGAAAAAAGCACGACGAGATTAAAAAAATCACGACATAAAACAAATTAAACAAAATAAAAATTTAACAAGTATCACAACCACGCATTGGAGTGTTTCACTGTTTATTTGTTCATTTGTTTTTTATTTTATACTAAATGGTACACAGAGAGCAGAGAAACACACACGGATGAAAACGAATAACAATAAAATTAAAAAATACCCAAAAAATACCAAAAAAATAACGACAGCAATATCGCAATTACGTATGGGAGTATATCGTACGTTTTGAGTTTGCGTGTCACTGGGTTGGTCGGTTCGCAGTAGAACTGGTAGGCGGAGATGTTCTGGAGCCAAGGCGTCAAATCTTCCCAGTATGCATCACACTGACTCTCCGCAGACGACTGATAGCATTCCAGGTTATCCGCGTACACTGTAACCAGCATCATCATCATCATCATTGTGAGTAACTAAGTAAGTAAACAAAAACGATTATACCACGTTTACACAATCAAGCAATCATCAAGCAAACATCGAGCTGGCTCGTCCGGCTAACTAGAGCCAGCTCGTCGAGCCAGCTTCGTCGTGTAAACGGGGAATTACGGTGTCCGAAGCAACTTAGCGTCACTTCGCAGACACTGTACAGTACTGTTACAGGTGGGTAAGATTATATGATCCGGAAGACTGGAACTGATGCATTTTAACTTTTCAGCCGGGACCGAAAGACAGCCATGGAAGATGCGGAGATGACGCATTCAGGCAGAATGTTCCAGACACGAGCGACGGCGACTGCAAAAGCTCGGTCACCGACGGCAGGCAGTCGGATGCGGCTGACGATCATATAGAGGAATTGGCCGAAATAATCAAAAAACATATTAAAGTTTTATAAATTTCTCAGGTTTAAATGCAGTCTGGCACAGAAGCAGGAACAGAGAAATATTTTATTATTGTAAGCATAATTCTATTTTTATTTTGTGACATTCCGTCTAATAGATTAAACAACGTCTAGTAAAGAAGCGACACACCGAATAGTAGGCCTATCCACGAGAAGCTCGTTACACAGGTTGGCATGCGCTAGAGAGAGACCAAACGGCAACCAAGAAAGTAAGTAAGTAAGTAAGTTAGTAAGTAAATAGTACGTGAATTAGTAAGCTTACTGCGCACTGCGTTAAAAAAACAAGCCTCTGGTGCATAGCAGACATTAGACAAATTTGGCAAACGCAGCCATAGGTCTACACTAGTCCGTCGAAGCCTATTTGAGCACTATTATGTAGCCTACGCCAGTCACGTCATTTGCTATAACAGTGAAAAACAGCTTAACCTATTACCTCGAGTACAATCAGCGTACACTTGTATGATCGGGAAATAAGCACTGACCGTCGATGACATTGTGACGACAGATGTAGTTCATCTTGAGCGAGTATCGGCGAAGACTGCTCTCGTAGTCCAGTATCTGCTGAAGTCCCTCGTCGCACTTCGCACTAATCGGCTTCATGCACTGATCGTATCTCGCGAACGCCCTGAAACCAACAACCAATAACTACTATCTTATACCCCGTTTACACGATCGAGCAAACATCAAGCAGACATCGAGCTGGCTCGTCCAGCTAACACATAGCAGCTCGTCGAGCCAGCTTGATCGTGTAAGCGGGGTATTAATCAACAGTGAAAGCAGGACGTCGAGGGCCACAGAGGAGCCCGGGAAGAACATTCTCGCGGGACCCTTAATGAAAAGGTGTCTGGAGAAAACATTTTTGAATTTTGCTTTTTAAAACGGAGCACAGTCATGGTGTACTTTATATTTCTGAGCAACGGCGGGCCACCCGAACGTCGCGAAACCCGACAAAAATTTTTCCCTCTTCCCCTTCCTTTCAACGGGCTTCGTGTTAAGGGGCAGGAAGCATTTTGTTCCTCCCCTTTCATAATTATTAGCAGCAAACGCCCCGGAACGAACAACCATCCACTTTCAACCTCGATATGCGTATACAATGCAGAGCAACAGACCCAGGGCCGGATTAAGACCCAATTGGGCCGGATGCTGTTATTTAGGCCTATAAAGGGTCTATCTGTTTCCGGCATTCAAAAGCGACTAAGAGGCCCAAGACTCCGATACCGCCAATACCTTTCTTGCCTTAGAAGCAAAATCTCCTTACACCTACGCTGCGCTGTCATTCCTAACGGGTTTGGGGCGGAGTCTCAGCCGAAGTCGAATTTGGTGCATTTTTGCTTTAAACAACGACGTCTGGTGGCAACAATTTTAATCATTTTCGCCAGAATCAACTGATAAAATTTAATGCAGTTTAGATAATAAAAATAAATCGTGACCAAAACGAGAGAAATTCATCGTCGATGGGTGATAACTGTTTTGGGCGGGCGACAAGGTTAAATTGCGGGTGTCGCCCGCTCAATGCGAGTCACTGTCAGGCCTGTATGATTAGGTCGATCTTAAATACAAGGATATATATAGTCAAAAATTTGTCTTTGAGACACTCCTAAGCCTCCTCCCTTCTTAGTGCCATTCTTTTCTTCCTTCTTCCATCTTTTTTTCTTTCACGGAGATTTGTGGTAGAACTGTAAGCTACCTCAATGGGGTCCGACCGCAAACGCAATTTTACGCAGTTTGGGCTCTCAAATTCGCATCTCATGGCAACGTTTTTAGTCGATCAAGCATAATGGAAATAACTGTTGCAAAAATTTTTCGTCCACTTTTGTGGCCATGGGCCTATTTCATGCACGAATGGGCCGATGCTGCAGCATTGTCAGCGCCCCCAATTAATCCGGCACTGATTTACAAAACTGAAATGATCTGTAATGAAATGAAAAGTAGCGCGCGTGGCTTCCATCTCAGTTCTGTTTAGTTCAGTTCAGTTCATTTCTTTCGCTCTCTACTTGCTTTTACACAACAATCACGTCGTGACAATCCCCTCAATTTAGTCTGTCGGAAGTTGTTTTTTTTGTAAGCAAAGTTTTTGTTTCTAAAAAAGCAATATTTTGCAATAAAAATCAAATTCCATATTTTGGTGATAATCTAGAGCAAAATTAAAATTTTAAGCACCCATGCATAATTTCCTGTGTCGAGAATGTGTATCTGCGAGATCCTTCGTCGCATGAATACGACAATACTGACTGCTTATAACACCGTCCGTATACTTTCCAATATATGGGTGGGCGTTATTTTTGGAAGAATTGCCTGCAGTTTTTTTTTCAGTTAGTAGGCTAACGCATTACTGCTCCCTTGTTGGTCAGCTTAGTTCAGATTTTAGGGGTTCTAATTCTAATACCCCGTTTACACGATCAAGCTGGCTCGACGAGCTGGCTATATGTTAGCTGGACGAGCCAGCTCGATGTCTGCTCGACGTTTGCTTTACGTTTTCTCGATGTTTGCTTGATGATTGCTTCGTGTAGGCTATGCTTTATGCATGCTTCATATTTGCTCGATGTTTGCTCGATCGTGTAAACGGGGTATAAGGGGATGAAGAGGTGAGTGTGTAGGGATTAACATCCCACCGACACAGCATAGGTCATTTCGGGGAGGGAAAAAAGATGAAAGGGGGAAAGGAATAAAGAAAGAAAAGGGGAGAAAAGGGATGGAAAAGAGGGGAGACGAAGGGGAAAAGAATAGTGAGGGAAAGGGAAACGAGGCTTTCAATTCACATTTCTGGCTACGACACCGGCAGCGAGCCTACAGTGTTTTGTGAATAAAGATGCGTGGGCCCGGGCAATATACTATGACGTCACTACAGCGGCGTCGTCGCCATACACCCGGCGTTTACAAGTTACGGGCGAGCGATCGCGAAAGTATTATCAATGCGACAATAATAATTCACAGTATAGTCCGTCGATGTAGTATTAACAGTAGTCTAACTATAATTATCAGCATGAAAGAGAGTCCTGCTACGGCGCTACAGAAGCGCCGATCGCCCGTTGCCAGCGGGCCGGCGCCCGACGACAAGGATTTGCGCCAGTCGTTCCGAAAATCGGAGAAGCAAGTCGACCGGCTGGTTCACGCGATACAGAGCGGCAAAGACAACAGGTAGAATGATTTTTACGCGCGACAGCTAGCTTAGCTACTAGCTATAGTGCGTATTAGCTATAGTAATTCTGTCTTGGTGTCAGTCCGTTTGTCCGATTGTGACAAAATTATGTCTTCCTACGTGAGGGGTTCGCTTCGAACGAGGGTGTCAATTAGGGCTACGGCAACCCTGAAAAGTGGTTATTTTACTGCTATTCGCTCGTTTAGCGTAAAAACGGTTGCAGACAAACACAGACATGCTGCTTATCGTAACAAGCTTTCAGCGGTATCAACATCGATGACCATAAACGACTTTGAATCTCTAAAATACGTGTTTGGTGATTTTGCGATTTGTGGCTGCTGCGCACATTTCAAGAGTGAACTGCGACGAAATGGACAAAGATAGACCAAGACAACCTGCAAACAAAAACTGCAGGCTGTCGAGCGTCTCACGAGCATAAGCTCAGATTTGTTGTACTTTACACTTTTGCGGCTGCGAAGTGAAAAAGCTGAATAATACCCCGTTTACACGATGAAGTTGAAGCAAACATGAAGCAAAGTTAAAGCACACGTCGTGCACGTGTATATTGAACATGTTTGCTTCACGTTTGCTTCATCGTGTAAACGGGGTATAACCGTGCAAAACAGCAGAAAAGTGCGAACAAAAATAGCGATAACAACAATTATAACACAGTGCATAATAAAAAAATAAAGATACTACTAGGACCGAAATTACATAGATGATTAATATTTATTGAGGGCAGAATTTATAAATGATTATGGAAATTCTGTTCATGAGGTTGAGCGAAAGTGGTATATATACTGGAAAGTAGCTAGCCCAAAAGTTACAAGTGTTGCAAGGGGGTTGAAAGAGGTGACGGCGATATGAAGCCGGATTGTGCACTTCTATTTTAAAATAAAGGTCGAGAAAGCTTATCTCGCCTGTCTTATAATGAGTTTCGGTTATACCCCGTTTACACGATCGAGCAGACATCGAGCAAACGTCGAGCAATAGCACGTGTATTTTGAATACATCTGCTCGACGTTTGCTCGATGTCTGCTCGATCGTGTAAACTGGGCATTAGCGACAAATAATGCCTTAGGATAAGCTGAAGATGATACGTAGTTTACGGCTCGTTTTTGGATTGATTTCGATTGCTCAGATTGCACGCAAATTACTGCCGTAGATGTAAGCCTAATAAACGTTTTGTTACACGTTTTTCCGTTTATTTTTATTTTCACAACAGTTTTTTTTTTATTTTAAAAACGTTCATCAAAATTGTATCAAGAACTTCGAGAAACACTTTTAAAACCATAGAAACGAATTAGTAGGTTATAATAATGGTAGTTTAGTTATGGGGTGTTCACACAATCCAGCAAACGTCCAGCAAACTTCCAGCAAATGTATTCAAAATACACGTGCTAATGCTGGACGTTTGCTAGAAGTTTGCTGGACGTTTGCTGCCATATGTTATAATGGACGAGCCAGCTGGACGTTTGCTCGACGTTTGCTGGACGTTTGCTGGATCGTGTAAACACTTTATTAGTGATACTTGGTCTTATGTGTCCACATGCTTGGAATGAAATTGAATGAAGTTCTATGTATCCCTGCAGTACTTTTGGCTATAATGCATCCTCGGCATTATACTCCGTTTACACTATCGAGCATATATCGAACAGACATCGAGCAAACGTCGAGCAAACATCGAGCTGGCTCGTCCAGCTAACACAGCAGCTCGTCGAACCAGCTTGATCGTGTAAACGACCAAGCTGGCTCGACATTAAACAAAATTAAACATTAAACAAAAAGTTGGAAAAATTAGGGCTAACGTTTATTTATTAAACGTTTTCAACGTTTCTAATTCTGCCACGTTTTTTTACGTTTTTAACCTTTTTTTAAAAAATTTTATCTGGAACCGTTTTTACATTAATGATCAAAGCCGTGTAAAAATTAGTAATTGCTGTGGTGGGACGCAGGGTAGAAGCCGGGGGCGGTGCTCGCCAGACGACGGCCGGCGGTCAGCGCAAGACGGTCGGCGAGATAATCCGGCGTAAGACGGACATGGCCGATGTACACCGGGCAAGCGGTGGGCCGGTAACTGGCGCCATCGAGGGACCGAATCTGGTGACGCATCTGCCGGATGTCGTGGTGCAGTCCGATCATCTACGTCAGCTGCCGTTTCGAATCACCAAACAGGCGTGTAATTACAGGGACTGTATGGGTTAAAGTAAAGAAGGTTAAAGGTTGCTAGACAGCAGCTGGGCCGATGCAATGCAGCAGCTAGCAGTTAGTTGCTGCTAAGATTCGCTTGATTACAGACGTGCGTGACTTTCTTTTCAGTTTTATGTAATTACATTCCCACGGCCCGCTACCTACCTGCAAATGATTAAATAAGGAAAAGGGGGGCAACAATCAAACACCCTTACAGGACGTCTAAACTTACGGGGCGAACGACGCACGTTGCATCGCAGAAATTGTTTTCGGGGAAAAAGAGGAGAAAAATCTGGAGACCGAAAAAAATTCGTGCGCTCGCTCTGTTCGCGAAATTGTACCTCCCGTTTTTAAGACCACGTCGCCGCCCCTGCATAAATGTCTAATGTTTATATAAATAAACAGCCAAATAACAGCAGATAAAGAAAATGCCGTGCAAAAGCAAGAAAGTTCCCATCCAAGCCTTATTTGCCGTTATTCGCCATGGAATACAAGACTTTTGACGTGAATCATCATGTTGATGTTTGTTTCAAAATTGCGCTAAAATTACAATTTAAAAAAAAAACAAAAAAGGAAAAAGAGGGCAGGATCGAGAAAATGGAAGGGTAGAGAACACAAAGCTGAGGCGGGGGGGGGGTTCTTTCGAAATTTTTTTTGTTATGCGATGTTTGTTCAAGTAGGCTTATAAATAAGCCCTAATTACCTGCTGTTATAACTACTATTTTGGCGTCCACTTTCTGTGCTGTTTTCCCCATAGTGTCTTCTAGTTAACTTTTGATTTCCTTATTTTACGTATACTGTCATCGGTATTTAGTTGTCTTGTACTGCCTGCACGTACGTTTGTTATATTGTGCACACTTTCTAATAAATAAATAAATATCAATAAAATAAATAAATAATAAATATATTATTGTCATTAGTTGTGTTGTACTGCCAGGATGTACGTTTGTTATATTGTGCATCATTTTTGATAAATAAATAAATAAAATAAAATAAAATATATAAATGATAAACAGGCGGTCCTGCTGTTCCTGGACATATCCGGGTTCACTGCGCTTTGTGAGAAGTACTCACAGGCCGCAAAGACGGGCACCGAGCAGCTGACGAAAACTCTCAACGAATACATGAGCGCACTCGTCTCGGAGATCATCTCGTACGATGGCGATATACTCAAGTTCGCCGGCGACGCGATACTGTCCATGTGGCCCGTCGATACGTAAGTCTACTCAACGTTTATCTACATTGCTCAGTTTGACCCGGTTTCCAACCAGGCCCTAATACTCCGTTTACACGGTCAAGCAATCATCAAGCAAACATCGAGCAGACGTCGAGCAAACATTGAGCCAGCTCGTCGAGCCAGCTTCATCGTGTAAACGGGGTATTACAGTGGCTGAGTGGCGTAGCCAAAAATGCGAATTAGAGGTATCGTCTCTTTCTTCTCCCTTATTTCCCCTCAACATTTTCCCTCCCATTCCTCTTTTTTTCTCCCTTCTCTTTACTTCCTCTTTCCTGCCCTTTTTCCTTTTTTTCTCGTTAGAAGTAGGACCCCTAAATTCAAGTTAAGGGGTCTGGGGGAGCGTTGTGAGCTCCCCAGCAGGGTCTAGGTCGGGGCGGAGCCCCAGCCGAAATCGAATTTGGTACAGTTATAGCCTTAAGTTAAAATGCGAGATCTGGTGGCAACAGTTTTAATTATTTTTTTGAGTTTCTATTATCTATTTAACAAACATTTGAGATTGGGTCCTTGTGTTCTAACCACTGCCTTTATGAAGTGTTGACCTTCTACGCTCAGCGTTCTGATGGTCTAGGTGCAGGTGAGGCCACTGATTTTGTCTTATACCCCGTATACACAATCGAGCAAACATTGAGCAAATATGAAGCATGCATAAAGCATAGCAAACATCGAGCAAACGTCGAGCAGACATCCACCAAGCATCGAGCAAACAGCGGCTCGTACAGCTAACATATAGCCAGCTCGTCGAGCCAGCTTGATCGTGTGACACTAATAAGCATATTTAAGCAATCGTTTTTGGTTAGAATGTTTTTTTTTGATTTTACATAGCCGGTGCTGAAATTATTGTTTATTTTTTCTTTTTTAAAATTATTGATTGGTCATTTGTTGTAATGCTAAATATGCAACTGCTGTGCGTCTCTGTCACAATTAATTAATAAATACTGTGTTAAGACGCGTACTGTAACAGAGCGACGTAACTAAACTAAGCTGAACTGACACGGTTTAGTTTTTGACGAACTGACAGCTGAGCAAACATGGCAAGACCGTTGGTCATTAGATGACGCGTACGTGAGCGTAGTCACGCATGCCACCGACGCCGATAGAAACGGTGCCTACTGTAATACCCCGTTTACAAAATCGAGCAAACATCGAGCAAACGTCGAGCAAACGTCGAGCAAACGTCGAGCAAACGTCGATCAGACATCGAGCAAACATCGAGCAAACATCAAACAGGCCTGATGGAACTCTGCCCCCTGGCTCAAATGTAGGCCTAGGCTTAACCCACAGCTGATCACGTGTTATATAAACCTTCCAATTACAACCCGCTCGTCCTCCTAATTAGCATGCTAATTACCATAGCTCGTCGAGCTAGCTGGATGAATGCTAGCAAACATTGAGCAGACGTCGAGCAGACGTCGAGCAATTAGCACGACGTGTATTTTGAATACATTTGCTCAACGTTTGCTCCATGTTTGCTCGATCGTGTAAACGGGGTATAATACCCCGTTTACACGATCGAGCAAACATCGAGCTTGCTCGTCTATCTAACTAGAGCCAGCTCGTCGAGCCAGCTTGATGGTGTAAACGGGGTATTCAATACAGTTACGTCGCTGTGTGCGCGTCTTTGCAGTCTGCCGACGATGCATCTAACAATCGAGAACGTGATCCACTGCGCGCTGGAAATACAACGCAAGCACGGAACCTACACCACCAGCGACGGCGTCATCTTGAAAGTCAAGGTTCCTGTCATAGACCTCTTATGTTAAACGTCATTGTTCTGAATATAAACTTAACAGTTTGGTGATTACCTTCAACATCAATTAGCACGGTATGAGTACCAGTTGGGCCAGGGCCGTCTTTTGCCAGCGCGGGGCCCTTGGCACAGACTTACCCACGGGGTTCCTAGTACCACATCACAACCTGTGGCCACTGTGTAATAGGCCTACGTGTCTGTAATGTAACCTTCTATGTATTTACACTTACAATTTCGCGAGCGAAAAGAGCGAAAAAATGGACCCTAGACTTTAACTTTTTTTGTCCCTCACCCCCGACATTTTTTATAGTTGCTTTGACTGAGTTCAGATTGTGACAACAATGTATCTCCTAAGGCGATAAAAATTAGTTAGATTGATCGATCGATCCATCGTTCGTCGAGGCGATCACCGCCCTAGCGCCGGGCCCCTTTGGGACGCGGGTGCCCTTGGCACAGTGTCAAGTTGCCACCCCCTAGAAGACGGGCCTGCCAGTTAGAATAGTCAGAGTGTCGCGAATCGTCAAAGAATTATCAAAGATTTGCATCGTTCAGATACTCTAGAAAGTGCGCGGTCGGACACCTTGAGACAATGACGCGTTCAACTAAACCGGAAGTGGAAATCATACAGCCACCAAATTTGCAAGCTTCACTTCCTGTTTTTGTGCCCATAAGCGGATACGGGAAAATGCATTAAATACTACAAACCTACTGTAAGTGACAACTTAAAAAATTAAGTTTAAAAAGTATTTCCTGTTGGTGACTCGTTTGCTGTTCATTTAGTCTCAGCCTTGGCCTTGGCCTTGTACCCTGTGGCCTTCTTAGCAACCCTGTAAATAAATAAAATAAATAAATAAATTAGTAATAATGCTTGATTGTAATGCAGATCGGTATCGCGGCCGGCGAGATCCAGATTTTAATAATCGGGAACGACGAAGAGAGGACCTACGTCGAAGTGGGCCGCGGAATCGAGGAAGTCAACAAAGCGGAAAACATGTGCGAAAAGGTGAACGGAGAAAATTTCTCTCTGGATATCATACCCCCAGTGGCTTCTATCTCCCGAACTCTGGAATAAAAATCGGGCGCAACTTCCTTCGCCTTCCAGTTTTGGGCTGAGGTCCACAATTTCTGACTCAAGTTTCCCCCTCCATTTTGGGCTTTTTTCCTCTCTGGGGAAAAAGTTTTGTTAAGGGTGTATTTTGCCCAGTGAAAAATAGGGGAAGTAAAAATAGGGGGAAATTTTTTTTATCTACAACCTTATCAAAACTCCCCTCTATTTTTTACCGGGTGCAAGCTGCACCCACTAGTATAGGGATAGAAGCCACTGCCCCCCTTCGGACAGTTTCACACATCAGAACTTAAGATAGATGCTAGCCATAAACATTCATTGTCAAAAATGCTTCAATAGAATGCCAGAGAAGTCTCAAATCGGAGCTTAAAATTCGTTTGACTTTAGCTGTTTTTGCATAAAAATCATTTGATTTGAGCTTTGACTTCGACTTAAGTCGAACATCACTAACAACGTCGTGGATTCGTGGCACAGATGTAATAAACGTTTTTTAAGTTTTTTTTCATTTTTGCCACGTTGTTTTACGTTTGTAACGTTTTTATTCTCTTATCGTTTTTTGGCCTATTTAAAAAACGTTTACTGAGGATTCCACTAAAAAAGTCAAGAAGCACTTTTAAAGCCACAAAAACGAATTAGCCTAATAAGTTTTAGCCTAATCGTTGTAGTTTACTTACTTAATTTAGTGATAAAACAATGGTTTTATAACCACATGCTTATAATTAAATTAAAGAAAGTTTTTTTTTCGATCTTTACTTCTATCTATGCTGCACATGCAGCATTAGGTTTTAGGCGAAAAGATGAACTAGTTATGGCTGACGTTTTCTTATCAACGTTTCTAAACGTTTTTGTATATTTTGGCACGTCTTTTACGTTTTGTAACGCTTGTTAGTATTTTTTCAAACTTTTTTCACATCTACGAGGCACTTTACTTTTGTCCATATTTTCGGCAATTATTGAACGATTTTCACATTCGTTTTCACTGGCAAATTCTGCGGACAATTTGCAGTAATATGATTATTATATATCCCACCACACCGTAAATGCGTCTCTACACTA
>Ga0056128_1004720_pt1 | contig 17092 bp, 7 predicted proteins | sample WorMetLIZISLAND2_FD_71113 | JGI IMG/M metagenome (GOLD analysis project Ga0056128, IMG submission 71113) | Marine gutless worms symbiont microbial communities from Max Planck institute for Marine Microbiology, Germany - Olavius geniculatus... ... | reverse complement strand
GTAACTTCGTCGTTTTTCAACAGAATCAAATTTTACTTGGCAGTTAGATGTAAAAGGTTTCAGTAAATGAAATTGTAAAATTTCAAAATTAAAATTCCAAACGGTTGCTGAGATAACAGCGTAAAACTTTAGGGGTCCACTTTTTTCTGCCGCACCCTGTAAATCCTATGCCAGTTCGTGCACTTCGTGTCCATCCCATAACTCAACAATGCTTCTTATCCTTTAAAACAAATTTAGATCAAATTCTCACAAAAGCCGCTGTAACTATTGTTTGCGTCAGCAGATTTAACTGAAATTTGGCACTTAAATTGCTAATGGATGATGCTTTTTTGACATAGAATTTTCCCAGAATCAGATAATGTTTATTGGAGCTACGAAAATGTACAGAAGGGTTTGCTAACATAACGTCATATTAGTAACGGAGATACTTTGTTATCGATATTCAACAATTGACAACGTTAAAAATACATTTTTAACGAAATTTGGTGATTGCCTCAGTAATTTATTGGGGACTAAATGTTTAAAATTGTGTTCAGATTCGTTCAGATTTGACATTTTTGTTGTACAATGTTTAGGGGGTTTACCTTTTTCGGACACAGTGTGGAATTATTGGTCTCAAAACATTCTATCAAAAACGAGTATACCGGGAAATGAAGAACACGCAAAAGCTGCTACGGCAACAAACAGGCGTTCGTGAGTTCGTGACCGCGAGCAGTCAATGAAGCCGTATGTATCAATGGAAAGATCGCGTTGCAGCAGTCAACTCGAGACTGAGCTTGCGCCATACAGACTAGAGCTGCCACGACGTCAGCGTCTGCAGATGGACTGCTGCTAGATGAACTCTGTAAAAGAAAACAAGAAAAGCCCTGGTAACGCAAACGGGAACGCGCAACAGCGATGCATGTTTAAAAGCCCAGTAAAACAACATCTAAGTCAGTCGCCAAAGGACGCCAGACGACCGGCGGCTTATTATCTATGGTGTTTTACTCGTTCTCACCAGAGGGCGTGACCTGTGTCGCTCTTCCGACGCCGTATCGGCTGAAAATCGCTAATTTTCCCTACTTTCTTCTCATTTAGCGCCCTTGTTCGAGGTGATATCTCTCGAATTTATGGAAAAGCTTTACGGTTTCTGAAACTAGAATTTTCCAGGCAGCAAATATAAATGTACAAAATATCAGTTTACACACATATTCAACAGCACATTGACAGTTAGACGATGTGATGGTGAGTGATATTATATCACCTTTTATGATTTTCGCTGTTTTCGATGTGTCACTCATTGCATGTCGCCGTTAACAAGTGTATAAACTGATGTTTTGTACATTTATATGGTGTAAGAGCGACATTGTAGTTAGAGATATAAAACTGCAAAATTACCATTACAATACTTTCTTTACGTGGTTGATGCTAGATATGCAGGCCTATCGCTTGACGTTCAGTCGGCAATTATACGATGCAACGTGTAATCGCGATACGTTGACGAATTTAGCATCGGGCCAAACGACTAAAACTCCAACCCCACTGTTTCGATTCACTGTAAATCTTTTTACACTATGATTGTAGAAATTTATATGTAATATGCTGTGCAACAACCTGTACAGATCTACAACATCATAATTTAAACTTAAAACACTTTGTAAAACAAACCTGACCGACAAAAATCTAAAGTTCCATGACATGGCACGTTTCTGCGCAGCTTTCTATACGACTTGTTGTCTAACAAACTCAATCATAAGTCGAATTAATGGAGCTTGGACCATCACCATAGTGATGTAGATTTACATTTTTGCGTAAGAGGCCATAAGGTTTATGCTACATGTAGTCCTGAAAAGTCTTGCGTATTTAGTTGCAATATTTCAACTTAAGAGTAAACCATATTTCAAGCACGTTTGAACGTGCAATAATCTTTTGAGCGTAGAATGCTCACTAAGCTTTTTACTTTGGGCGCGTTTGGACCCACTGCACCCGTAAAATCAGCCGGGTTCCTAGTTCCTAAATTATGGTGTTGTTTGTTTGTTGCTAAGATAGAAACAAAAATCAACGAATTTATTTTTTCATATGACGACGTGGATGCAAGACTGTACAACAATCGCAAGCAAAATATCCGCGGCATGCAGGGGCACGTAACGGGGTAAACAAAAACGAGAATCCGGTCCGTCGTCTCAGTCTGCTACTGACAATAGCGACATGTCATAATGATTGATCACGGAACAAAATCCGTTCGTTGTTCATGTACTAACGAGATGGCTGTGCTGCTGAAAGAGAACCGTGTTCGCGTTAATTGAAAAGAAACAACAACGAGCGCTTGCCGGGGCAGCAATTTCCAGTCTCCAGAAAATGGCAAAAGATTCCGACAGCAAAAATACAATTATTGTACTCGTACAAAATCCCTTTTAATTTTTCGCTATCAAGTTAAATAGGATATTTGTTGTTATTATTATTACAGTTTTATTTTTCTTTTTTTGCCTAATTATAGTGGCCTAGGGCTCAGAATATGAATCGACTTATAAACTTTTTGACTACAAAATAAAACAAGTTGTTTCTTTATATGCTCACTACTGTTGTTATACATGTAGGCTAACTAAAGAATTATTATTGATTAACGTATTATTACTTACACCTCGCTAGGCTCGCTTACCAGTTTGCCTAACTGCGCAGAGATGTAGCATGCGTCTGAGCATTTTGTAATTATGTTGATATTGTATATTAAAGAATTAGCATTAAAACGTTTTTGACAATTATTTTAAATGTCAATATTGTTGTTTTTTACCACAAAAACTAGCACTCTGAAATGTCAAAAGATGTCTTCGTTTTTGCCCAATTGCACCAAACTAAATTTCGGATGGGTTTTAGCCGCGAACAGTGCTTCTGAACTAATTACGTTGCTGTCAGAATGTTCATGATAGTGGCTACTGTCTACAGCAGCTGCGATGCAGTAGAGCAGTAGTACGTACCGAAGGGAAATGAGGCGAGTCAATGGAGGAAACGAAAGGGGGGGAAGACGGCAGGAGAAAGGAAGCATTGTCTGTGACATGGAATGGACATCTGTCCACTAAATGACAGACAGTTCACAGTCTGTCGCGACCGGCACAGACGGCTCTCTAAAACAAGCGCCCACTTGTCGACTAATTCTAAGCCTCTAGACGACTGCGCTACGAATTTATTAATGCTCGCAGTTCAAACCAACAGCATACGACCTGTAAAACCGCAAAAGCAGCTACTGCTTTTAGTGCGTCTTAGCCATCACAATTCTGTCCGTCTGTCTGTCTGTCACACGGGTGGATCAGTCAAAAACGGTGCAAGCTAGGATCACCAAATCTTCACTGTCAGCTGCTTGGAAGACTCTAGTTTCAGAAACCGTAAGGCTTTTCCATAAATTCGAAGGCGGTCACTCCGAACGAGGGCGCTAAATGAGAGGGTGTGGGCAAAATTTGCCATTTTTGGCCCCTAAGTCGCTGTATCTCAGTAACGATGCGAGATAGGGCCTAGGTTACTATTAATCACTAATATGAAGTCGGACACTGGCTCTCGATTGCCACCGATTTCAATGACCTCTTGAATGACCTTGAACGCCAAAATAGAGAGTTTTATGGATTTTTGGGCAATTTCGGGCTGCGACACAAATCTATATCATTCAAAAGGTGGCGCCACGCTACTATCCTTATGCGATCCAGATTGAGAAATTGATATTTATATATTAACTTAGCGTGAACACCCCAATTTTCAGCTAAACTACTGAATCGGAACTGCTATAAGCTTTCGCGTGTCTCGTGAGCATTAGCTCAAATTTCTTGTCTTAACTCTAAAAACACGGTCTAAGCTTGGCTTACAGTTCAATTACAGCTATGCGTTTCACGGTTTCAATGTATGTTTAACTACACGGTGTGTGCATAATGTGTTTGCTTGTGTTTGTTTTTTTTCTGTGTGCGTTTTCATCTCTTGTGATTAAATACCTGCTATCTTTGGTGAATACAGAATACAGAAACGTCACGACGCACCGATAAAAGGTACTGTGAGTGTGAGCAAATCCCTTATATGAGGCATGGCAATATTTTGTCATATCAACGATCGAGCTAGGCTATATCTGTAGTAACTGTAACACATCAAGTTCTGTGGACTTACAGGCTGCCAGCATAAATCTGATTGAAAACCTCATTCCGGTCATCCACGGAACAGATGGCTGCATCAGTTGCAGCGATATTTCTACCCACAACAGCTTGGAGAGCAGACATAACAGAGAGGTCATCCGTCGTACAGAAGTGACTTCATGGGCACCTGCTACTGATGATGAAGACGATCACGAGTAATTTAACCAGTATACTGCCTATTCCGTATAATTCTATCACAGGTCATGCCACATTCTTATTACTGTCATCCAAGGCTTTCAAGAACATATAAAACAGTTATTTGTTCAAACCTTTTTGTCTTCTTTCTGACTAGTCTTGGGCCTAGCGCAAGTTTCTCTTGTAAAGTACAAAACATATAGAATAGACTCATCTTGCGCCTATGGTTCATTCTGCCGACAGTGTGCGTCTTAAAAATGCCAACTATTTGCATTCACAGTTCGGCAGTTTAAAAAATATTTTAGAGTCTAAAATATTCCTATTCGTGTGTAGGCTATTAGCAGTAACAGCGATTGTTCACTCTCTCAAGATCTCATTTTTCCACATGCTTTGCTATATGTGCAAAAGTATCAAAAGAAGCAAATTCTCAGAAATAGTTCGCGACTCATAAAATAGTAAAATCTATAAAACCTTAAGTGGATGCTCACTGGTAGGTTTTGTTCTAATGTCACGTCTGCAGAGATAATAAACGATTTGCCGTCGGCCTGAAATCCAGGAAACAAGTCAAAAGCCGACATATATTATGTAGGTCCAGTCGACAAGCCCAACGTCATCATAATGTATTGGACGCTGACGGCTAAAAAGATCATGTCCACTGTGTCCATAAACCAACATTAAGTATATAGTCGGCTTACCGGTACTGTAGAGTTGGTCAGGGCTTTACGCAGAAGCTACCGGGCGACAGCTTGACGGCCGATATATACGAGTAATGGCGGCAGTGCGTCTTCTAACGGACGCCGCTTATTCGCCGAGAATATATACACGACGTGATCAGGATGACAAAGTGACGAACGTGTCCGGACGCATACAATCAAGCGAGGTGCCGATGTGCATAAGCCGACGCAACAGCTCCTGCTATACTTTACAATACACGATCACACCACACCGTACCTGATCACAGGAGAAGTAACAAGAAGTCCAGCTGTCGTTGGGATGGGCCGACCGTATGTCGGTGTCCGAAAGGCAGCAAATGTAAACGCCTGTTGATAATTAATAGCAACCTTGGCTCTATCTCTCACAGTTTCTAAAATACGGCGACTATTTAGAGTTAAAACCTTGCATTAAAAATTGCGGCCAAACTGTTACTATTGGTTACTACTGACAGCCTATAAAAAGTCGCCATCGCCCTATCTAACGGAACCATCGCCGACCTCCTACGACTTATTGTTTGGCCACAATAGGTCATCCAAGGTCAATGATTTTCGTGTTATTTGAAAAACAATATGCGACTTCTTATTAGTGACCAATAGCAACCGAAACCCTATCTCTCACCGTTTAGCCACAATACATTCACAGTACATCCGTTACAAACAGACGGCAAACGATAGACACATCGTAGCGAAAGACCAGATTTTTAAGTTTGCAGCTTAACGGTCGACCGAATAATATATAGTCGGATTTTTACAGTACGTTTATGCCGTTGCTTTAACGACACTGTACATTTCGGGTCCAATCAGTATTAACAATACCTCTACCAAAGAGGGGGGGGGCTTGTTTGTTTGCTTCTTTGCGACATTATCGGTATCCAACAAGTTAAGAATTAATTTGGATAAATTCTTAAAGGTACAGAGCGTAATCAAAGTAACAGTAATTTTGATTGCATTTTAACTGCAATTTAGATTACAGGATATATCTAGAAATTTCTAAAAGTACACAGAAAAAACAAGGCGTAGCCCGACTACACTTTGGTAGTGATCGTGAGATGTAAAGTTTCAGCGAAGGTTTGCGCTCTCCAGTCGCTTCTACGTGGTTAACAAAAGATAGACCAAGTTTTGTCGTAGTCTAACTGTACCAAACGCTGACCAAATGTTTTACTGATATAAATGTACAAAACATCAGTTTATACAATTGTTAACGGCAACATTGAAGAACTCGCACATCGAAAACGGCAAAAATCAGCACATTGACTGTGTGTCAATGTGCTGTTAAATAATAAATAAATACGTTAAATATGAAATTTCAATTTTCTAATCCCAAAAAGGCACACCCTTGCCTGATACCGCATCGTGTGAGTCATTACGCGCAAAAAAATCCGCTGAGAGGTCTGAACCTGTAGGTGCGTGGAAGAAAAAAAGGTATATGGCTATAAAAATTTTTGTGTATATTTCATCTATTTGCCGAGAAGCCCCCTTGGGCAAATTTACATGAAATTTTGCTTGAGGGGTCACCTAGCCGACATAATCAACCGTTAAAAATTTTATCTCAATCGGGTCAAGGGTTTTGATTCTGTGGGGGGGTCGAATTTTTGCCTTCCTCATAGGAAAGAGAAGTCGCCATTAACACATGGCTTGAACTACCGTTCAGCCTGTGATGCTCTAGAAAATTAAAGAATAAATCACTCAAGATTCTACCACACCAAAAACCAGTCGCTGCAGCTTACTACCGTGTGAATGTCAAAAACACTGTGTCGCAAGTTAGTCGGCACAGTTTTATCGCATCATTACAAAGACACGACTAAGCTTACTTCATGAGCTGCACACGATGTTTGTGTGTCTGCGAAGCTTGACGTATGCACAGCTGACGATTCACGTCAGTTATTGCGGCATTAGACCAGTGGTGTAAATTACTTGCTAAGGTAGTGGAAGGGACGTCTTCGAGCTTTTAAGGCGTTCTAAGGCCCCTAAGGGTGAAACGAAAGGGAAGCCGGGAGCTTGTCTCGACCGACTGTGGGGCTAGAAAATCGAGCGTCGTGAGCTCCCGTAGTGGTTCTGGATCAAAACCGTAGCCGCCAGCGGTATCAACGTCCATTTGCAATCAAATGCATTCTATGCGACGGTACAGAAAAGTGCATCTTTTATTACACTGCTGCATCCAACGCGTCTTGACTATTCTCCGTTTTTCTGTCCGTCTTTCTTACAGACTTTTAGGTGCAAAATTGGTGTACAGGAAAGGAAAAACAGATGTTACGAATTTTAATTCAAAACGTTAACGGTCAAAGTCAACTAACGTCAAAAATTTTTAAAAAATAACGCATAAACCCATATTACACGTAAACACGGTTTGTGATGTGACTTAAGTTGTGCGCGATTGGAGCTCGGCAATTGAACGTATGGCCGATTATCATGTAAGCATTAGGCGCTGAATTTTTTCTTAGTATGACAAGTATTTCAAATATCAACGACATTGCAGAACAACACGACGCTTAAAATTCTGAAAAAGCGGTGTTTAAAACTGGAGCCGAATTCTGCATTAACATCTCTCACGGCTCAAAATGAGCGCCGAACATAAGCGAATAACGATGTTCAGAGAAGCGTCGAACATGGAGCTGCTCTACACTCGCTGCCAACGACACATTCGAGTAGTCTCGGCAAACGTCATCACGCCAATCGCTCGCTAACACGCTATCGCTCGAGTCTATAGGGTTACAGACAAACTCAATTAAATCGATCTTGTCAGAGGCTAGGTCTACGACAAGTTGTGAGCAGAAAAGTCAAAAATCTGACTCTCCGACTTGTCGGCGACCTGCTAAAACCTAATTATTAGAGACACGGTTTGAGCCGGTTTTGAGCAGTATATGCAGTAATAGAATTCGATTTTTGAACTGCCAGGCTTCCAGGCACCATTCCTGTCGGAACTAATCTGTTCTTAACCTGTATATTACTGAAGGATTTTATCCAGTATCTGAAGGTCCTCCTATAACAACTTGGTGCCACCCAATCAGTTGCCAGTCCCTGCATGTCCAGTCTTCTGGCCCGAGGCTTTGTGCTGACGAAGTCATTCGCCACGACAGCGTCGGGCATCATTGTCTAATTTCACACGTTACCGAGCACCAAACGAAGCCGGAAACTTTGCTTACCGTACGTGGGTTTCCGGCACCGAGCACATAAAATAATCGTGCGTCGAAAAACTGTCACTTGATACTGCATGCCTTAGAACCACAGTTCATTATTTTGCAAAAATACCGTGTACTTATTATTTTAGACTGTGGTTACTAAATTATTAATTCACCTCAATTGGGGCTTGGCAAATTAACGATTGGCGAAAGAACGTTGATTTAAACTTCAAAGCAACTTTGCTTTAAAACTTCAGTTTAATCTTTAACTTATCAAGCACTGAACGCAATAACTGCCGTGCGATGTGTGATACAACATCCACCCAGGTGAGCTAGCAGTAACTGGCAAACGTTGACGCCGCAGCAAACGTCGACGTTGAGCAGAAACGGTTGCCATGTCAACGATGATGCAGCATCAGCAGCAGGGCAGGCCGAGTGCAGACAGCTGCATCGGCAGACCGCTTTAATGCACAGTGAGCAGCATTAAATCCAGGTTGAATCGAAAGACGCGGCGCTGTGCTGCGGCAAATCAATTCGTCGTCTCAGCAATCGTTTTACGTCGCCGCGACCAACTGCTGTGTACCAGCACGCTACACGTCGTAGCTACGTGACGAATCGTAATTTCTACCTACCGCACGCAGCCTGACAGCGCCCACTGCGCAACAAACGTCATCTACGCTTTGCTGATGCCGTTCAGCATCTTATTTGCAATTTCCAGCCCAACTCTTCCTCGCCCTCCAACGCCACAGATCAGGTCAGGCCACACAACTATGATCTAATTGGGCAGAAACGAACGATAAAGACGAGTGGTGAATAATCCTAATCCTATATACACAATAATGTGCGTGTGTTCTGCTAGATACTGTAGAGCCGCAGCAGGTTGCCCCTGTTTCGTCAGAACATAACGGAGATGCCGGATGCTGTTGCTAAGCAACCAGCATGTATCCGCAGCAGCAGCAGCAGCAGCAGCGAAACACTCTAGCAGCACTGTAGTTGAAACGCAGCGAGTATTCATTACTTTGTGTCGGCCTACTTCCGGACTGACACGCTACTGAACGTCATCGACTGATGTTTGAACGCAGACGGCGCACATCCGCTTTGCTACGGCGCCAAGTCAACCGCGCGATCATCACATTGCCGCTACTGCATGGCGTCAAATTTTAGCAAACACCTGCCACTGCGTCTCATCGCACCCGTTTTTAGGCATATACAGGCTTAGATCATTTTGTCATGCGTAACAAATACTGCCTCGAGTAACCTCTCTTGTTTTTGCATGGAAACTTGTTTCCCGGACCACTACTGTAGTAACAATGCTACTTAAGTCATACCCCTTCTTCCAGACAATAATGATTACCAAGCTGTCGACGTGCCTTTGACCAACGAGGCTAATCTGAGCGCAATTCTACTAGTCTTTGTCAATCATATTTTAGACTTATTGTCAATGACCAGTAGAATTACGTACAGATTAGCCTCATTGGCCGCAGACACGTCGACAGCTTCCTGGTATTTTTATCTATCCCATTGCTATAGCATAGCATGGGACAAATTATAAAATCATTTATGTCATTCTGTCAGTCTGTCTGTAAACACGGCCGCACTTTTGATTCGATTTTGATGAAATTTTGCACAACGATTCGGGGCCTGAAAAGTAAGATCGAGTTTGTTTGGAATAAAAATCTGATAACTCATTCCCTTATTTTACCCCAAATTTTTAAATATTTGCATTACGGCCTATGGCGACTTCAAAGCGGTATAACTCGTTCCTCGTAAAAGATAATTGCGCGCTGTTTGCACCTACCCCCTATTTTGGGCCCGGGCTATTCGATCGTGTCATTTAAATTTTTTGCTTGCCGACATATACTTCGTTCCACAGAACGTATTTCTAGTTTAATCACAGATCTCGGAAATGCTTAATAAAACTGGCAGGTAGGCCTAAACTAAATTTTAATCAATTCCGGGTATCAGTCTGTTAGATCAATCTGCAGTTTCTCCGATTTTTGTTGGTCACCTCAAATGATGATAACTGTAAAACATAGTCGTAAGCGCTAAAAATATACAGGGTGGTCCAAAAACGTGCCACTTTACTTTTGTCCATATCTTCGCTAATTATTGACCGATTTTTAAAATTCTTTTACTTGCCCAATCTGCGGATATTTTGCAACAATGTGGTTATTATATGTCTCATCATGCCTTAAATGCGTCTTTACACTATTTTGTGAAATATAACTGAAATATGAATGCATAACGATAATAACAAACAAATACTTTGGTAAATAAAAAAAACACTTTAGACCAACATTGCGGTGAATGGTCTGTCTAAAGTGTTTTTTCGATTACCTAAATGTTTATTATTATATTTAGTTTTTTTCTTGCATTTTTATTTCACAAGGTAGCGTAGAAAGTCATTTACGGTGTGGTAAAATATATAATAATTATGTTACCGGTATTGCAAATTGTCCGCGGAGTTTGTCAGTAAAAGAATTTTGAAAATCGGTCAATAGATGGCAAAAACATAAACATAAGTAAAGTGGCACGTTGTTTATGGCCCACGTTGTAGATCCAAAAATGCAGGACTGAACGATTTAGGCTCTGGATTCTAAACAATGAAAAACCGATTTCGAGTGGATGACTCTGTCACAATACACCACAGAGATGGCAGGACGTGATTTTATCTCGCACCATTCGAAGCACGTGTTGGTTAGCTAATAAAATTGGTTAGCTAAAATATGATAAAATATACCTGTGCGTGTTTATATGAAGTTAAAAACTACTTAACACAATTCTTGCAAACTTATAGCGTTGTTTAAAAACCAACAAGGTTAGATTTTATACTTGGGTAAAACAAATATTGCGATACTATTAGTAAACCTAACTTAAATTGTCCAAGTTTACGAAATGTTCAATGTACATATATTATTATATCGCAGGAACTACACAAACCTTTCAGTCAGTCGCTGGCTCTAGAACAGCTGGTGTCGCCAACCATGCACTTTGTCAGCCAACGGATATCATGCTGTCCAGACTGAAAAATCTGCGAGACATCGCTACGTCTGTCAGTGCTTGACGTCGTTAGTATCCTCCGCTCTAAAGCGTATGAGCGACTTGCGTTGCTGCTGCTGCTGCTGACACGGATGGGCGTGAGACGCAGGCGTTGACGCAGCGTCTGCATCCGCGTCTTATGCTCTATCAGAGATATTCTAGTTTTAGTCTTTGAATAAAGTTCACAAAATGCTGACCGTAATTTTTCTTGGCGCAGTTTTACTTTTTCAGAAAATTTAATTTTAGTTTTATATAGGCCTACGAGGGTCGTTCGATAAATAAGTTACAAAACAGCGTCATTCTATTAGTTTTTCAAATCTAAAAAATCCAAAATAAACGTTTTGTAGGGAATTTTATTACAAACGCGTGTAAAAAATTTTGTTGATAATGACGTCATTATTGTGACGTCATCTGTTCGCAGAACACAGTCTATACGTGTATTATTTCCCCACCAGTAATCTATCATAACTCGCAATCATATAAACGAAAAGAAGGAATAAACTTGACAAGTTAACGCCATCTCTTTAAATGCTAAAGACTAATGTTTCATATCGTCCGAGTTCGCTCAAACATCTGTCCTATCTGTCAGCAAACTTCTGAGTGCCCGATGCAAAGAACGATGCTGGCTGCTGTCCATGCCACTGCAGAACGACTGATTGCACTTCGGTACGTCGTATCTGATACAAATTTCTGCCCATCTTTGTTACACTAAATGTGAAGTGTTCACTTCGCAAAAACTTGTCGCCTGGATGCATCTAAGAGTGAATCTGATTAGTCCGCCTGGAAGTGACAGCTTGCGCAGGCGGACTTAAGTTTTACTGCAGATGTTTTTTTTCAACGCGAGATCCCCGAGATGCGTCGGCCGATAGGCGAGAAATTTTGCACGCTGGTCAGTACAAGGCCGAATTTTATAATGCCCGTCCAAAATTTCGAGGGCCTACCCCAAAAAAATTTTACAGGCCAAAAACATGCAAAATTTGGCCTGATTTCGGACGACTTCGAAGTTCGGCGGCGAATATCTCCAAAAAGGATGAAGATATTCAAAATCGGATCAATATATTATCTACTGCGTTTCCTTCTGCGTTAAGCGAAACAAGTCCGGTGGACTTTAGTCCACTAATTGTGGAGATCTTGATGTGGAATCGTACCCACCCAAATCGACTTTTTCGAAAGACCATATTTCGGCCCCTAGGGGATGCTGCGCCCCCAAATTTTTACACGCGCTAGTAAATGACCAAGTCTTACTAGCGCACTTTCCACCGGAGACGGGGGCCCCCTTACAATTTTTTTCAAAGGGGGTCAAAAACTGGCTTTAATTGTAGCGAATTAGCCACTAAAACTTTAAAGCCAAAGGGAGTAGCCTAATGAAACTTTGCCACGTGACGTAGTGCTAGGTGGGGCTGATAAAGTGCGTACAAATTTTGGGGTGCACCGCCCCCTTAAAATTTGAGATAGCAAATAATGTCCAAAATTCGGCGCGATTTAGGACAACTTTCAACTTTGAGCGCGAATATCTCTGGAACAGATGGAGATATCGACAAGCGCTAAACGGCGTTATCAACTGCCGTCTCTGCCGCGTTGAACAAAAGTTGGTGAATTTTGGTCCACTGACGACAACGGTTAGTTGGCTAATGTTTATCTACCCTAAGTCGACACTGCGCGTTCTGCGTATGCTAATGCGTTAAAGTTCGGGCCTCGTGACTTTGCTACGAGAGGAATGTGAGCCCCCTAAATTGTCCCCCCAATTGGACTTAGGGCGCCGGGCGGTCTCACGTTAGGCTATGCCTAAATTTTTAGTTTGCATTAATTTTTCGGTCTAGAAAAATTATTATTGACAAATACAATAACAGTGTGCTCTTCGTTACGAGATGATTTCAGTGGCAACGTTGCCAAATTTTATGTTTATAAATGACGTCACAACGACGTCATCAGCACAAAATATTACAGTTACTACTCAGAATAAAATTTCCTACAAAACGTATATTCCGGATTTTTAATACTTGAAAAACTAACAGAATGACGCTGTTTCGTAACTTATTGGTACTTTTCCGTTAATTCACCCGCACCCGAATTATTCTTGTTAAAGCTAACGCTAACACTAAACCTAACCTTGACCCTAATCCTAACTTTAACATCAACCCTAACCCTATCCCTAACCTCAACCCTACCCTTAGGTTGAACTCTGGCAGTTAATTCGAGTGCGGGTGAATTAACGGACAATTACCAACATTTATCGAATGACCGTCGTAGTTTTGAATCAGATAGTTTTATTCTTATATTGTTTTAGCTCAATTAGCTATAGGCTCCTACTGTAGTTGGACAATTGCAGCGCTTTACAATAACATTTGTATCAGAAATCTTTTGCGCTAAAAACTCATATTCTGCGAAGTGTTGTTTGCCTGCATCACAGTAGTCTCGTTTTCGTTCGTTCTGCCGCAAATGAAAAAGTGTTCATTGCTATAGAATTAGGCTAGTATAGCATTTCGTTTTCGTTTACTTTGTTTTGTTTGCGGTGAATTTTTATTGTCTGTCCAATGCAATGCATAGCATTGGACAGAGTATAAAATCACCTGAGTGTCCGTCCGTGCGTCCGTCCGTGCGACCAACTTATCTTAAGCTTTTTTCCTTCCACTTACCCTTTCTTTACCCTTCCCCTTCTCATTCCCTTTCTCTTTTTCCTTTCCTTTCCCTTTCCCTTCTCCTTTTTCTACACTTTTCCTCTTTTTTTTCTTCCTTTTCTCCCTTTTTCTCCTTCCCATTACCTTCCCTTCCCCCTTTCTTTTCCCCCTATCTACTCCTTTTCTTTTCCCTTTCTTTTCCCTTCCAATGTTCCTTTCCCTTTCCTTTTCATACCCCTCCCCCTTCCTTTTTCCCCCTTTTTCTTTCTTTCCGTGTCAACGTCCGTGCGTCCAACATTTGAGGCGCCATATCTCTGTAACGGTGCCAGATAGACGCATGGTCACCATGGACCACCCACAGCAAGTCGACATCCGGGAGTCGAATGGTCACGTGACCGATGACGTCACATGACCTCAAAAGGTCAAACTCGTGACCCCATTATCTTTGAGGCGCCATATCTTTATAACGCTGCAAGATAGACGCATGGTGACGATGGACCTTTTATAGTAAAGCGCTGGTGACGAATTGAATGGTCTCTTAACTGACAATGTTTATTGTTTAATTGAAATAATACAGAAGGATAAAAGGATCATTGCTGCTGTACAATTTGAAATTAAACTGTTTGATTTTTTACCGGTCTACACAGCTCACTGATTATATTTATACGGACATATACTGTAAACTGTCGAAATGCATTGCAGAGACTCCGTGTTCATATGAACATTATCTTGTTTTATTTAGTTTTCGTTTTTTTTCACTAAAACTTCCAGTTTACGTTCTCGTAAAACGAAGAGCAATAATTTTCATTTTCGTTTTTGTTTTAATTACTAAAAGTATCTATGTGTTATGTGTTGTCAGTGCGATATTTATATAAGCACGTATGCTTAGTTACGTCTGATTACGTGTCATCTTACCGTGGCGCATCAGACTCTCTATCATGTTCGAATCATATTCATCATGTCTGCGAGTGTAGCATGCAATTTAGCGAAATGGAAATGCAACCAACGCTTGACATTTTATAGTCAGGCTCCCTACTGGCAACAGGTTTTGTGAAATACGGCATTATAATTGCTGTGACGCGACTTTACAGACAACGCCACCTAAACCAAACAAATAATCTGAGCAACGCTCAAGTGACGCGCGACAGCATCGGTGCTGCCACCTGAAGAATCAGTGTACAACGTGCAATAAAATAAAAATAATCCGCTTTGAAAGGGTACCCAATTTGAGGTTTCGTTGAAGCCAGCAGGTGGAAACTCTAACGGTTAAAACTACGTTTTGTGCTAAAAAAAATCTCATATGCAGGTTGTTTTGTCTATCTTCAGTAATTTTGGTGCAATTCACCGTTGAAAAATGCGTCGCAGTTTAAAATCCCAAAAGTTATACATGTGGACGCATATAGGCTGAATTTTAAGCCAATGTTTGAATGTTCATTGTAAAAAAACGTCTGGGATCCCCGTAGGCTTACCCGGTAGGGTGTGCGTTATGGCTCTAGCAAGCCTTGGTAGAAGTGTTGCAGCTGATCACACTAGATTTCTTACGCAGTAAGACTTACTTAACACGTGCTTTTGTGGCAAGTCTGAGGCTTGGCGAAATATTTAACGATGATCGAATATGCTCGTAAACTATTTTTCACAGTCCGTCAATACAGTTTTTGTATAAGAATGGAACGACAATACACGCTGCATGGGTTTTGTGGCTGACAGTGCGAATGCGACTTTACTGCGATAACGTGCATTGCTTGTGAGACGACCCCCGTTGCTAACGTGCAATAATACGGCCAAAAAATTAATACGCGCTCATTGAGGCTCACAACTGAGATAAATTCAGCAACTCAGTTCAACATTCAGTAGCTTAACCAAACGAACTGTGTTGCAGCAATGTCGTCGTCGTCGTTTGTTATTTCAGTTTTGTTTCTTAGACCAATAGGCCTAATAGGCCTAATTACTACATTTGTTTGCGTCGCGTTTATCAACAAATGTTCTGGGAACGCCAACCGTGTAGTGGACGAAGCAAGTAAGCACAAAATAATGTTAGAAAGTAACTTTGTTAGAAATGAACGTGGCAAATAGGCCTATTATTCACAACTTTTCATAACTCTAATGATCAAGTGATTAAGTCATAAGCTCATAGCCTAATTTAAAAAAAATGGGCGTCTGAAGGATCGAGATTCGAGACTTTCATTTCTTGGCTAATTTAGTTCCAGGTCTCCGTGAATTAGGTCTGCTTCGTTTTTAGACTAATAGGCCCCTATGCTGTACCGTACGTCCGTCTATCTGGTGTGGCGATGAAGAACATCTTGAAATTTAGGGTGCAATAAAGGTGGTTGTTGTAAATAGCCTAAACTTATTTTTTGTATCTCGCAGCTATAGATCCGCGACGTACAGCTTAATTGCCTCTTGCAACTGAATTAAACGTTATGTGCTACTTGTTATTTTTGGAGAGGGTTGCTTTAGGCCTAACGGATTGGCGACTATGGTGTCCAAAAACCTCTAACGATAACGTAACGATATCCCTTCTAGACTCTAACATACGATGCAATGTGTGCAGTGATATCTGAGGAGTACTGTCACTTAGAGACATTTCGTCCAAGCTGTCGCTGGAGGAACGAGGTGATAATCATAAAGACGGCAAGATATGGACGAATGAAGCTCGGTAGATGCGTGGCAGAAAGCACAAAACTCGGCTGCTCGGCAGACGTCCTGGAGATCGTCAGCAGAAAGTGTTCTGGAAAGAGAGAATGCGAGATACGCCTACCGGATTCAGATCTCGATGCCCTAAAACCGTGTGGAGAAATGTGGAATTACTTGGAAGCAACTTACATATGCATGAAAGGTAGACATTATACTGGTTCATGTAATCATAACAGTTTTCTACATTAGAAGATCTTACAGAGAAAACATGCTAATAGTTAGGTTTATTCCAAATCTCACCAAAAGGCACAAAGGGCGTTTTTACGCGCGAAAGCAGCTACTGCTTTCAGCGCGTCTTAGCTATCGCAATTATGTCCGTCTGTCTGTCTGTCTGTCACACGGGTGGATCAGTCAGAAACGGTGCAAGCTAGGATCATCAAATCTTCACCGTCGGCTGCCTGGAAGACTCTAGTTTCAGGAACCTAAAGCTTTTCCATGAATTAGAAAGGGGTCACCCCGAACGAGGGCGCAAAATGAGAGGGTGGTGGGCAAAATTTGCGATTTTTGGCCAATAACTCGCTGTATCTCAGTAACGGTGCGAGATAGGGCCTAGGTTACTATTAATCACTAATATAAGAAGTTGTACACTGGCTCTCGATTGGCGCCGAATTCAATGACCTTGAATG
>Ga0056128_1004717_pt1 | contig 17096 bp, 11 predicted proteins | sample WorMetLIZISLAND2_FD_71113 | JGI IMG/M metagenome (GOLD analysis project Ga0056128, IMG submission 71113) | Marine gutless worms symbiont microbial communities from Max Planck institute for Marine Microbiology, Germany - Olavius geniculatus... ... | reverse complement strand
TTTTTTTCAAAACCGAACTGAAAACCGAACCTGAGTCATATTTTGAAAACCACGCACGTTTAAAATTTGCAAATATTTGTATATTTTTGCTGTTGCAAGCAAACAGAAAGTCATATGAATCATCTAACTGAAAATTCATAGAAATCCAAAAACCCCTCAAGTTGGGCCTTTTACAATTTAAACCTAAAAACCAAGAAAAACCTGGTACCCAAAAACTTAGTAAAAGCCATCATTAGTTATTTAACTACCAAAGTCGCAAAAAAATGAGTTGTTGTTTTAAAAACCCTCCAGGTTGGGCTTTTAAAAACAATAACCTGTTTTTGCAACTTTGGTTGAGTATTAAATGAGTAGTATTAATTATTTTATAGTGAAGTAATCAATTTTTGTTGTATTCATTGTCTTACATTTTTGTGTCGAATTTTTTGTAGTAGTTGTTGCAGTTGTTGTTGTTGTAATCTGGCTGGTGACATTCTGTTGGCTACTGCTGATGAGGATTGAGGTCTGTAATTTGTTTACTGATGCCAGTACTATATTCACCATCACCGCTACTGTTGTAGTTGTTGTAGCTTTTACGCGTGAAAGCAGCTACTGCTTTCAGCGAGTCTTAGCTATCGCAATTCTGTCTGTTTGTCCGTTCATCACACGGGTGAATCAGTCAAAAACGGTGCAAGCTAGGATCACCAAATCTTCACCGTCGGCTGCCTGGAAGACTTTAGTTTCAGGAACCGTAAAGCTTTTCCATAAATTCGAAGGGGCTCACCCCAAACGAGGGCGCTAAATGAGAGGGGGTGGCAAAATTTACGATTTTTGGCCAATAAGTCGCTGTATCTCAGTAACGGTGCAAAATAGGGCCTAGGTTACTATTAATCACTAATAGGAAGTCGTACACTGGCTCTCGATTGGCGCTGAATTCAATGACCTTGGATGATCCTGAACGCCAGAATAGGGGGTTTTATGGATTTCTTGGCGATTTCGGGCTGCGACACAAGTCTATATCATTCACAAGGTGACGCCACGTATGGAACTATCGTTATGCGATCCAGATAAAGAATTTGGTATTTGTATATTAACTTAGCGTGAACACCCCAGCTAAACTACTGAACCGGAACTGCTACAGGCTTTCGCGTGTCTTGTGAGCATTATCTCAAATTTCTTTTTGCAGTTGCAGTTGTAGTTGTATTAGTTGTTGTTGTAGTCTGGCTGGTGACTTTCTGTCGGCCGCTGCGGATGAGGACTATGATTTGTTTACTGATGCCGTCACAATCTGTCGCAGTCACCGATCCACCACTAGTACGGCCATTACTGCCACCACTGCTGCTGCTGCTGCTGCTGCTATCGATGATGATGTCAATGATGGGCCTATGATTGAACTTGAACAGGACTGTAACGATGATGAACCGGTACAGTAGAAAACGTTGACTTGAAATATATTTAGTGTTATTATTAGATTACGTATTATTATTGTTAGGCAGCTGGCTTTTGTCCATACATTCATCTGTTTGATACGGGATTCTGTTTCAGAATAAAAAAAATCGTCGAAAAAGACATGGCTTTCTGGTGATAATGAGAGCAGTACATGGCATGTGTTAAGCCTGCACTACTTTGTGATAAAAGTTGAATATAGTTTTAGGTTGACTCATCGACCGAGTCCACCTTGTATAGCCAGTTTGCCATCTATACATACCATCTCCGTCAGTGAAATGGTTTTCTGATTCAAATGAAGCCTGTTGTGTAGGTAGAAGTGGATGAGTGATGCATGATGGTATGCCATTTGACTAGATTCAGGGTCAAAGGTCAGCGAGCAGTGGCAACATTTTTGGAAGCAAATTTTGTGGATGCAAGTTACCAAAAGTGTCACAGAGTGAGGCTTGGGGAGTGCATAGCTCATGAACTCTCCCAGCAACAGCAAAATCTTGTCGGCTGCCACAGCTGTTTTATGCAATTGTGTAGGGCAACAGATCTAACATACGATAACTCTTATGATGTTGATGTTTCATTTATTAGGCAACCCTGAGCAGTGTATGGCTCGGTAGTCTAACGGTAACGTGTCGGACTTGTATTCCTTAGGTAACTCGGAGGTGCAGGTTCGACTCCGCACCAGGACACTGCCGGGCTTCACCGCTGGGATGTAAACAGGCGCACCGCGCGATACACTAGCCCCGTATCCGTGGTCTCGCAGTGTAAAAACTGGTGTCTGGCTGAGGGCCTTAGGAAACGGAGATCAGCGCCACCCTATGGGCCATAAGGCTCGGGAAGGACTTTACGTTTTTTTACGAACAGTAGTTTCTGGTGGGCTTAAGTATTATCGCTGATGTTTTTAAAAAATCTGTTTTTTCAGCGCAAGATCTCTGAGCTCTGTCGCTCGATCGCTATATGAAATTTTGCCACATGATCCGACTTATGGCACCATATGGCCTAACATTGGGCCTTGCCTCGAATTTCTAGTTTTTATTTGTTTTTTTTAGCTCAAACTCATTTCTTATTAAATGCTTCATTGCCAGCAACTGCCTGTGGTCGTGAGATTTTCAGACTAAGTAATTCTGCCATTTTCAGTTAGTCTTCTCCACCATTAACAGTGTGAGCTGCCAAGTGACTGACTGCAGATTTCCTAAACTATTGGACAACGTCTTAAGATTTGATAGCACTCTTTTTGGAGCTAATTTTTGCATGTTCATTGTCATGAAATATATTTTTGCATCTACATTCTGTTGTATTGTTTGTTATGCGCATGTGCTGTCATTTAACATTGCTGCTGCTTGCTAATTTTAGCCGTGTGTCACCCGTGACTGTTCACACTGTGTGGTTTGCACGTATATATGCATGCATGTTCGTACATGTATGGTTACAGGAGGATGGGGAATCTCGGCTGAGGGAAATCCGCCCCTCGTCTTTGATTGCAAGAATGCTCATGACCTCGGTAAGTACTATTAGCGGTAGATGTTGTAGTAATTGTAGTACTGCAGCAATAGTAGAAATCATAACCATCATGTGTGGTAGTGTCTGTCCATTTGCCTGTCTGTCTGTATTTTGGCTGGATAAGTCAAAAAATCATAAGCAGACTTTGATGAAAGTTTATGGGTGGGTGGGTCGGTTTTGCCCCCAAAAGTAACTAATTATGGGAAGCTCATCTCAGAGCTACAGAGCATTGTCTGCCATATGGAATCACACAGTGTTACCTGCCACTCGACACAGGTGAACGCACCCTGCCTTAACCCCAGCCAGATAGGCTGGGGTTAAGGCAGGGTTTACCTACCTTGGAGGGATGGAAGGCTGAGTTGGCCTAGGCAGCTGGTTACATATCGAGATAGTTTACATGCCTGCAGGCAGTCACCTATTCAAGTACTAACCCGACCTGGCGTAGAGTAACTTCGTTTTCGGATGAAATGTGTTACTGCTACGCCAAGCTGCCAACCCAAAAATGTGCACTGTACAGCAGGTGTATAATCGTGTATTGAGTTGGTTGTGTTTGGCTGGTGGCAGCAGCGTTCCTGGCAGCAGTGACTGCTAGTGCTATTGTACTAAGTACTAGTGGTAGTGGCAGTACTAGTGAGTATGTTGTCATAGGTTGACCGCAGCAACAATAGCGGCTGTCCGTGCCCACACTGCAGCGTGAACAGTGGCTCCCCGTGTCTGTTCGAGTCTGCCCGGCACAGTCTGTCAGCAGCCGGTGCTAGGCCGTCTGTCGATCATCTTGAGCTGAGTCAGCAGTTGAGTACCGGCTTCACAGCACGACGTCTGCTGAACCCACAGCTTTATGAACTACACAATGATGTCACTGCGGTCACTGACAGTAAGTAATACTCTCAGCTTGTCGTAGCAGCAGTAGTTGTTGTAGTTGTTGTTGTTGTGGTAATTGTAGTTGTCGTCTTTGTTGTTGTTGTCTTCACAAAGTTTGCTGAACCTACAGCTCTATGAACTACACAATGACGGACGTCATTACTGTCATTGATAGTAAGTAACACTCTTAGGTTGTAGTTGTAGTAGTAGTAGTAGTTGTTGTTGTTGTCGGTTTAGTTGTAGTTGTTGTGTCACACCATGAATTCTGGGTTAGGGTTTATAGTTCTAGAACAAACAACCAAAACAAGATTTATGGGTATAAGGAATAGACTTTTTTTCTGTCCTTTACTCACTGTATTTTATATTAGTACAGTACGTAATAGCAAACTAAGATTAGCTTTCGTTTTCTTATGAGATATTTATATTCACACATTTGTAGTTTATTTATTGATATTTATAAGGGTGCACTGGGTCTAGGTCTGAATCCAGCGAGATATTTGGTACTTTTTTTGTGGATCCATCTTGGATCCGAATCCTGCTGGATCTTGCATTTAAGGATCCAGTGTGGATCAGGATCCTGCATCTGATGATCTAGCCTGGATGGAATTATACACAGAACATTTCAGTTTTACAAAGTGCAGTTTTTATGTGCGATAGCAGAATGCATGGCACATCTCAACCATTGTCTAGGCATCCGTTCGTCTGTCTGTCGCACTCTTGATCTGCATCAAAATGGTGCAAGCTAGGATCACGAAATCTTCACTGTTGGCTGCCCCAAGGACTCTAGTTTATCGTGACAAAATTTCATGCCCCTGGGTGAAGGGGTTCTTCTTGAACGAGGGCGTCAATGAGGGGTACCCCCAGGGTTCTCAGTAGACCTTAATTTTCAGGATATTATGACATAAAAATTTGGACGTCATTGTACAAAATCTGGAAGTCATGCAGTAGGTCTGCAAACAACTCAAGCAAAAGATTAACACATTATCTTTAATGCAAAATAATATGCATCATTTTGCATGACTAACAGATGTAGGTCTTGGTTTTTAAAACAAGCAACAAACATTCAATTCTGGCTCTGTGCAAAACAAAGGAAATACTTTCTGGATCAAAATTATTTAGTGCACACAAAGAAATAGAAAAAAATCTGATGTAAATTCACAGTTTATTATAAACGAATAGACATAATAAAAGGCAGTTTGATTTGGACGTCATGACGTCCACGTCAAAAAATTTGGGCATATGGGCTGAAAATTTTGGGCGTATTTGCGCTCAAACGCCTGCTGTTGAAAACCCTGGGAACCCCCCTTAAAAAGACGTTATTTTGCCGCTATCGGCTCTTCTAGTGTGAAAACAGTTGCAGATAGGTACGGACATGTTACTTATCATAACAAGCACTGGTCACGGGTTTTTTAAAAATTTTATCAACATTGATGACCTTGAACCTTTAAAAGGTGTTTTTTGTGAATTTTTGGCTGCAGCACACATTTCAAGAGTGAATTGCAATGAAATGCCTGATGATAGACCAAGACAACCTGTGTGTGAAATTTTCAGCATTAAATGCAGATTTTAGCAGTCTTAATGTCGACCCTGTAGGTTCGAGGAGGCCTGTGCACGTGAGCGTAAAAGAGGGGTATCGCTCTAAAAAGTGGTTATTTTACTGACATTGCCTTGTCTAGCACGAAAACAGTTGCAGATAGGCACAGACATCCTGCTTATGATAACAAGCACTAGTGACAAGCTTCTTAGAAATGTCAACATCGAAGACCTTGAATGACCTTGAACCCCTAAAATAGGAGTTTTAGTAATTTTTTGCGATTTCGGGTTGCAACACACGTTTTAAGAGTAAATCGAGTGTAAAATTATTATTATATTTTATTGCATGCTGTACACTGCTTGCCAAAGTGGCATGACAGCTGCTATCGCGTGTCACGTGAGATTTGCTCAAATTACTTGTTACAATATCCTGGTAGTTTTTGACCTGCTCAAATTGTCCAAACTCTGGCCACTTTGACTTAAAGGCACTGGCCATATTCTGGATATGCGTGTTTCAGCCACTAATGTTCAGATGTTGGAATCAGGATTGTTGTCAAATCAGCCTTTTTTTCTGCCACAAGGAAGAGCTCCATCTCTATCTGGATATAGAGGATTCAGTATTCTGTATCCAGAATTCACGAATAATGATGACGATTAGTAAGCAACTAGTGAGCACGGATCGCGATCCGTCTGGATCCAAAGTCTGTAAATCCAGTCTGGATCCAGATCTGAACACTCTGGATCTTCTGCAGCCCTAGATATCTGTAGTTGCATATTTGTGTTTGCAGAGAGTGAAAGTACGATGGATAATTTGACATCGGATGCAGTCAAAGATGGAGTAGATGAAGATGTAGAGTTAAACGAACACCAGTCAGCTTCAGACCAGGAAGAAATATGGTCAGACTGCGCTGCCGAACTGCACCCAACTGCCACTGACAGAAATACCCAGAAAAACACCGAATATGATGCCGAAAATTGTTTGCTGCTGAAAGACTCTACTTGTTCTGTGGATGATGCTCGGACAAACCTAAATTGCTTTGCTGAGTTGGGTGACAAAAAAGCCAACGAAGAGACACTTAGGAGTGCTGCTGATGGCACGACAGCAGAGAGTAGGATAGACGTACTGACAGCTGTGTCCAAGCAGTCTGATTCTCTGGCAGCCAGTCATGTGTCTGTATCCAGTGCCATTAACATGACATCCACTGACAACAAAACGGGTGGTACGAAGTCAGCAACTGAAGCTGCGGGATCTAAACCACGGGATGATGACAAGACGAATGACTGCTTTTCTGCACAGCTCTCGACTGTTTCTGTCGATGTTGATTCTGTGCAGAAAAACATAGATCATGCCACAGAAACATGTTCTTCCCCGGCACAGAAATTTACCTCTGGTTATAAAAACGTAGATTCTACCACTGAAAGTTGCTCCAGTAAAGTTGTAGCGGGGTCCAAAGCTATGCCGATGACAACTGCACGTACAACTTTATCGTCAGCGTCAACCACCGCTTCGAAAAACCCACCAGATTGTGCCAAGACAAAGGGCTGTTCCTCGTTGCCACTGTGCGACTCGACTTTCTCCGTGGCACAGAAAAACCTAGATTGTGCCACGTCAACGACGTCATCAAGTAAGTCAGAGCGACCGCGGGCGTCACCATGCCGTGCAGCAGTGCAGGCTGTTAAATCAGTCGTGAAGCCACCGACAACACCATCGTGCAAAGCAGCAGCAGCAGCAGCACCGTGTAAGGCAGCAGCGGCAGCTAAGCAGTCGCCATCGTCCATCAGCAATGCTAACGCAGCTGCGGCTAAATTACTCGTGGACATGGTTGGTCGATCCAAGTCAACGTCTTGTGCTGGAGGACCACAATGCAAGCTCACTCAGGTGTGTGGTATTTAGAGCTGTGCTGAGCATTCTATTGCTATTCTTTTTGGTTCAAATAGTAGGCCGAACACACAGCCAAATAATAAAATGTGCTATTTTGTACAGCCTTTGTGGTAATGGTGGTGGTGTTTAAACATGTGTGTAGCTGTTTGTGCAAACCCATCCCAGAGCTACAGAGCATCATCTGCCATATGAGATCACATGGTTTACCTGCGACTTAACACAGGTGAACGTATCAGTGGTGGCGGTGGTCATTAGCTGATGAAACTGTTAACTAACAGAATGAGAAACTGTCCCTAATTGTAAGTGAGTAATTGTAAGTGAGTGAGTAGTGACCGCTGACAGAAATAAAACTTATGTGTGTAGGATCAACACTGTAGCTGCAATAAAACGGATGGTAGAACTGTGAATTTGAAAGTGGTAGAAGTAAGTAGCAGCGGCACTATGATTGTGTGTACCATAGCATACCGAGACAAGCTACAGCAGCCGGCACTAGTGACAGCCCCTGTCCTCCAATAGACAGCATTATAAGATTGATGACTGTCTGGAGGATAACAGGGAAGATTATTAGAACTACCATTATGTTAATTTCATATGCACGTGTATAATGGAGTTCGTACAATTTTAGGTTCTTGTGTTTTGTGTTTCTGTAAAGGACAAACTTACTGTTCCGTTATTATGTGTTTATGTGCATTCTGCCTGAAAGGCCGTCCCCGAAATCACCTATACTGTGTCGGGTGGGACGTTAAACCCTAATCACTCACCCAGTTCACCAAATTCTGTTGCTACTACACCATCACTACTACTGCTGTGATTGTGTGTACCACAGTGTACGGACAAGCTACACTCTGATCGTCTATACACTACTACTAGTGACAGTTTTACTACTACAACAACTACTACTACTACTATGCACTGTGATTGTGCATACCACAGCATACAGACAAGCTATAGCAGCGATAGTGATAGTTGTACAACAACAACGACTGCTGCTACTACTAATAATACTAATCTGCTACTACTATGCATTGCGATTGTCTGTGCCACAGTGTACAGACAGACTGCACTCTGATCATCATCCATCGACTGCTGGTACTAATGATGGCACTGCCGGTGGTTCTACTGCTGACAAGAGGTCAGCGTCGTCTCGCGGTAACAACACGCCAGCTGGAGGTGGCAGTGGCGGGGGTGGTGCGGGGGATAAGAAGGATGGTGGCAAGTTTTGTGAATGTTGGCACTGCGAGTTTTTCGGACACATGTCGGTCAGTTAGTTCTCTGTTTCTTTTCTCTTTCTGATGACAGATAATGATTAGTAGAGCTTAGTAAACTAGAAATTAGAGGCAGGGCTAAACGTGTGGTCGCCTGCTGCAGTAAGTCTGACTGGTGGCACCGCCTAGTGAATGAAAGTACGATAATTGTCACATATGCCAATCATCATGCAGCCTGTGTAGTCCAATAGGCCAACCAAATGTCAACATTATAAATGTCCCTCGCTGAAATTTGGCCTCAATTCCTTCCAGGTGAGGGTTGTCCTTCACCCCAATTTTTGGTGTTGGTTTGCTGTTTGATTTCACAAGCAAAGTACTCACCTTACGGGCGGGTTACTTTGCTAGTGAAATGAATGCACGCAAGAGTTTGGTCACTACTGCGCGCCAAGGTAACACGACCGCCGACGATTACATAATGCGCTTCATCTGGCGGCTGCCAGTGCCATAAAGTCATTTCACATTTCAGCATCATCAAACATTTAAAGTACATTACAGTGCAATGTTAGTGAACTGACATGGTTTAGTTTTTGACGAAACTGATCAGTGAGCAAGCAGTAATGTATTACAAGAGGCACAGTCCGTCAGCATCAGTGGCCTACGTGACTGCACTCATTTACGCGTCAGCCAATGATCTGTGAGCTTGCCCTGCTTGCCCATTGGTCAGTTCGTCAAAAACTAAACCGTGTCAGTTCAGCTTAGTTCAGTTACGTTGCTCTGTACATGCTTTTGCATTGGCTGACTGACTGACTGTGATCTATGTACATGTGTTCAGCAGCAGTCTACGCTGCCACTGAGTCGCAATTACACTGAAGCTCGCGACCGTCTTCGTGCACGACTGCAGAAACGGGTTAACTATTTTTCGCTTTTTTACACAGGGTAACCACTTGTCTGGAAAGCCTGGAAATGACTGGAAATTTCAGAGATGTCAGGGAAATGTCAGTGATTTCGGTAAAAATCAGGGAATTGTTGGGGAAAATCTGGTCAGGGAAAATTGCCCAAAAACTTGACTAAAAATTGCGTTACCATGCTTAGTATCATCACTCACTTAGTACTCCGTGTTGCCTGCTTGCTTATTTTTTAGTTTGTAATATTTATATGTATGCTGTAATTCAGTTTGTACTAGTGTTAGGTTACTCTAGTTAAGTACCAGTTGAGGTGGTCAGGAGTGCCATGAATTGTGTAGGGAAATGTTAGGGAATTTCATAGTTTCTGGAGGCTGGACATCCTGTTTACACTTCTGTGATGTTCGAAGCGAGCTGTTGTATCGGAATTTTGGAGCAGAAGCATTTCAAGTGTTGCTGATAATACCTCTCAGTACTCAGGTCTGTGAGCATGGAGCAGTAAGGTCATATAGCTATAGTGCATATTAGCTACGGTAATTCTGCCCGTCCGTCTGTCAGTCCTGGTGTCATGTCTTGGTACCGTTCCAAGCTCAGGTGAGACAGAGACTTCGGGTTTTCACCATATGATAGCCTAGAGTTTCTAGTATTTCAGGACAAAATTTCATGCCCCTGGGTCAAGGGGTTCCCACAAACGAGGGGGCGAACGAGGGACACCCCCTCTAAAAAGATGTTACTTTGCCGGTATTGGCTCGTCTAGCGTGAAAATGGTTGCAGATAAGCACAGACATGCTGGCTACGAGCTTCTTAGGACTGTCAACATCAATGAGCTTGAATCCCCATAATAAGGGGTTTTGGTGAATTTTTTCGCGATTTCGGGCTGTGATGCACATTTCAAGAGTGAATTGCGCCGAAATGGTAGGAGATAGACCAAGACAACCTATGCATGAAATTTTCGCCATTGAATGTAGATTACAGCAGTCCAAGTCCCGACTCTCTACGTTTAATGATATCTGCACAAGCGTGTGTCAAATAGCTGTACCCTCCTGAAAGTGGTTATTTTTTTGCTATTGGCTTGTCTATTGTGAAAACGGTTGCAGATAGGCACAAACATGTTGCTTATCATAACAAGCACTAATGACATGTTTTAAATAGTATCAACAGTGATGACGTTGAATGACCTTGAACCCTAAAATAAGGGTTTTTAGTGATTTTGGGGGATTTTCGGCTGCGAAAGAGTGAATTGCGACGAAACGGGTTTAGATAGACCAAGATTACCTCCGAATAGGAACTTGTTGTAGTACTGTGTGACTTTGAACTTGGAAGAAAATTAGAAGTTGAGGAGTCAGCCTAAGTCCCGTAGAGGGCTATTTTTCTTTGCAGAGTTCCAGGCCTGACAAGGGCCACAGCGAGGCTTGGGAAACATTCTCATGGGTGTCTCAGGAGCGGGCTAGCATACTAAATACATTCATTCATTCAAGAAATAGATTTGTTGAAAATTGTCGCAAAATAATTGATAACTGACTTAAGCTCAATTCACATGGTCAGTTCTGCAGTCAGACGTGTAACGTATTTTTTGAGTGATGGTGCCCCCCCCCCAAACGTCCTGGGACCTGGGGAAGCTTCCCATCTTTCCCTTTCTTTTCACCATGGGCCTGTCGTTCCATTGTGGCCATTTTTCTGATGTAGAAGGAGAAAAGCAAGCAGAGTGAATCTGGTGGTGGATCGGAGAATCAGTCACCAGCGTCGGAATCCCCCCGACCGACCAATCATGCGACGGCATCAGCTGCAGTCAGTACTATGTCAACATCGGCAGCAGCGGCGGCGGCGGCGACAACGCCGGGGCTGAACGACAGAGAGGTGGAAGAGATAATGAGGTTTATCAACGGTGTCGAGGGCGACTCGGTGGTGGCTACGTCCACGACTGGTGGCAGTGCTAAGCACAAGACCAAGCAGAAATGTCGCAAGGTTGGTAGCTTACTGCCGACTGCCACGTAATATAAATGTGGTTTTCTAGAATTTTGCTGTGGATCTCTTCGTGGCTTCCCATACATCTATCACAAACTCATAGTGGCTTCATTCTAGCTCATGGACTAATAATGACCTACCAGCTCATTTGTCGGTATTGTTAGGAAACGGTTATGTTTCAAGGAAAGCTGTTTGTTATTTGGTGCTATGTTTGGAATAGTACTGGGATGTGATGAAGTTGATAGCGTGACCGCTTGTGTCTCGGTTCATCAACTTGTCTTGTTGTTCTTGTGATGTGTATCGCTTTGCGACTCACTTGAAGAAGTCAGCAACAATTTGACACCAAAACAGCAGCAGATTAGTAATTAAAGGCTGCATTTTGATCAGTTATTACTCACGACAGCATGTAATGTTTTATGCATCTTAGCTATCGTTGAGGCATTCGTCTGTCTGTTGGTCTGTTTATTATTATTACCATCTATTAATGTGTCAGGGGAAGGAAACGTCATCAAAGCTCACAGTAGCAGCAGCAGTGACTGATGGTGCTATAATGAAGAATGGCGTCAGCAGCAGCAGTACAAGCAATAGCAACCTTTATCATAACATCATTGGTGAACATCATCAGATGTCATCAGCACTGTCAGGTTGCACCACACATTCGGCACCCGGTCACAGTAGGAAGACAACCACTAACAGTGCATCCACACTAACTGGTAGGAACTACTGCTACAACAATAACAATATTAGTAGTAGTAGTAATAGTAGCGAGCAGACCATAGTCATTATCCACAACGGGCTTGCAACTATGCTATTTTGAAGTTTAAGCTTAACATTGCATCAGAAATTTTCATGACATTAACAAGTTCAACAGCGGAGTTGAATGAAATTCGACTTAGGCCTAGCATGTGGTATTGTAATAATAAAGTTTCCTATTTATTGTCATTTTATTGTATCATTTCTTATAATTTCTGAACATCAGGCCTTAGGATATTATTTACCATCAACGCACAAACGATGCTACTAATTACTCAGCTTTTCAGTTATTTTTGTGCACTGTTTCCTTGTTCCCATAGATGTTATTCAACCCCTTTCCCCTCCATCTTGTTACAGTCCAGTGTTGCATTTGTGGAAATACATCAGTGTCTGTGTTTGCGTCTAAAGGTTAAGCTGACAAATGTTTGCAGGGTTCCCATGCCAAGTGAAAAGTCCTGGAATTTTTTTCTTGATCTTTCAAAACCTGGAAAGTCCCAAAAAGTAAATTTGGTCTCGGAAAGTTTTGGAAGTTAAAGCCTAATGTCGTGGAAAGTCCTGGAAAATGAAAAGCCTGGATAGTTGATTGATTTCTAGGGGTTCAGAATGAACAATGTGTAGCGCGAGCATAAGTCTAGTAGTGTAGCATAGCACTTAATTGCTGAAATGCAGTGATATGAGAAATTTTGAAATATATAGCGTTTTATACTGCACTGCAGCATCGTATACAGCACTTTTGCATGCATTTATTTTTATATTTACCCGTTTTCGAGCTCCGAGAATATCACGGAAAACATTTTTGACAGTCCTGGAAAGTTGTGGAGATTTTTGTCCAGGAAAGTGGGAACCCTGTGCTTCGTATCGTTTTGCTAGATGACGGCACGTTTACATCAAAGGTGGATAGAAGCAAGCTGTCGGAAGACGAATTGATTGCTCAGCTGTGCAAACGTTCAAAGATAACCAACACGGCAGTAGCAGCTGCAGCAGCCTGCGAGCATGCAAGCACCGGCGCCGGCAAGACCACCCGCAGCGAGGCTACCCGCACCGAACGACTCACAGCCAGCCAGTCACCAGCCAGCCGACCACAGGCTCTCACCAAGGTTAGGCAGAGCTGCGTTCACGTTAATATAAGTGAGCCTGGATGGGCGTATGCCAAAAGTCGGGCCTGGTAAACTTTTTACGGAGTAACAGTCATGTTGGGATGGTTATTGAACCTGTTTAATACCCCCCACTCACAGCCACATCCTCCCACAGAGGTAAAAGCGCCTATAGAATGACGTAACAGAATTGAACTGACATGGTTCATTTTTTGACGAACTGACCAATAGGCAAGCAGGGCATGCCCATTGGTAGTCATTGGTTGATGTATACATGCACTACTCACATAGTCACCGACGCCATTACTTGATGCCTACTGTAATGCATTAATGCTTGCCTGTCAATCAGTTTGTCGAAAACTAAACCTCGTCAGTTCAGTTTAGTTCAATTCTGTTTAGTTATGTCGGTCTGTATGCACTTTAGGCTGCATTTGCATTGATATGAGTCAGAGGTGTACCCCAAAGTCAGGCCGACAAACTTTTTACAGTGTAACGATGACATTAGAATGGTTATTGCACTTATTTTTTACCTCACTGAAATTTGCTCCCTTCCCATATTGCTTTAATGCAAAAAGCAGACACTGGAATTACATTGTAAAATGATTGTGTTAAATAACTGTATGAGAGTTGTAAGGAAGAAGTATCTGTGTCTTACATTTATATGATGATGACATTTGAGGAACAAAAGTGCAGTAGTTAATGTACAGTCATTTGAAAGCCATTGTGGTTGTTTTTTTTAATCGTGGAGGTGCAGTACTGATGAAGGTTATTCACTTTTATTTGTTCGTTTCTTTCTTCCTTGGGTGGCTTGGTGTCTCAGTGATTAGGGCGTCAAATTTAAGATCATGAGGTTGAGTTTGTCTCTTGCCTGGTTTGTTATCATTTAACTCTGGACAAGTTGTTCACACATGTGCCTCCAATCACCAAGCAGTATAATTTAGTACTGGCCAAGGCTGGGAAGCTAGGCTGGATGTGTGGCTCGGTAGTCTAACGGTAACATGCCGGACTTGTAATCCTGAGGTCACTCAGGGGCGCAGGTTCGACTCCGCACCAGGACACTGCCGGGTAACGACCTTAGGCAAGTTGTTCCCACACATGTGCCTCTGTCACCAAGCAGTATTATAATTTGGTACCGGTCAAAGTGATGCCCTGAGGCTGGGAAGGTAACCGTAGGTCTGGCGTCGCACTGGCCATGCGTCACGGACTCAAGTGGTTTATCCACCTACGGGCTCAACGGCCGCGAGTGGGAGATGAGCACCCCGCTTATGCCCCAGCTGGGGCATGGCTCCCTTTACCTTTTTTTACCAAGGCTGGGAAGGTCTGGTGTACATCACGGACTCAGTGGTCTACAGGCTCAGTGACCTGCATCATATGTAGGTCACAGCCCACTTTATCTTTTTTTTTATTTGTTCATTCGTGTGTTCATTCATTCCAAAAAGCATAATTGCAGTGCACACATCATCACATGCAAGTATATGTACATGTTCAAAGCAAAAAGGGTTGTGCTAATATCTGCCTTGGACTTGTCTAGTCTAAGAACAAAAAACAGGAACTGGCGTATTAGTGCAGTCTGTGGGACCACTTCAGAAGTATGATTCATTATTTGATTGATTAACTGAGTCACTGATGGATTGCTTGTTTGTTTGTCTGTCTGTCTGGTTGGTTGGGTGTTTGGTTTTTAGTTGGTTGGTTAGTTGGTTGATTGATTGATTGATTGATAGATTTATTTATTTATTCACATATTTATTTACTTATTTATTGTATGGTTGGCTGATCAAAGGAGTCGTGCAGTCGCGCCCAGTCCATGCCGAAGCTGGCCAACAAGCACGTGGACAGAGATGACCGTAGTTCATCATCGACAAAACAGAAGACTACCACAGCATTATCAACAACAACAGTGACAACGAGTGGATCGGGGTTGACAACATCAGCCACTGCCAGCGACAACAACAATGTCAAGATCTCATCTAGTCCGTCACCGAGACACACTCAGGTACCAGCTGCTTCTCGGTTTTATGTGTTAATGTGGATGGAAGGGAGGAGGGTGACTGAAAATGCGATACCTGACATCCTTACCTTCTGTATCTCACGTCTGGGGTGGACAGACTGCCCAGAGCTGAGGCCGTATCAGTTCGGCCCAATGCACATCCTTGAACATAACCATAAGGTTACAGGCTATAAAGTTGTGAATGGCCGTGAAGTCGGAGATAAATGGCTGTGAAGCCGTAGACAGCTGTGAAGCCGAAATCAGCATGAAAGCCAGAGATTAACCAGTACATTAGCACTGGTAATGCGTTGCACTTCTGCTCTAACAAATTCTGGTTGGCACTTTGTTGGCTCCTATCTTGTGGATTTTAACAATCTTTCAGGTATTTGGAGCACTAAGCCCTACTACCGTGTCAAGGTGGCGGACCATAGTGGGGACACCTAACATCACAAAACCTGCATGAACTGACATCGCAAGACCGGACAATGGTGGAGGGTGGACATCGTGAAACATGACAAGTAACCAACCCTGGAACTACTCTGCTCAAAAGTGCTCAGACACCTTTGCTTGATCTGCTGCTGCATTTGTCAGGTCTCGCAATGTCCACGTCTGCTATCTGGTGCCGAGTTTTCAGTTCTCGCTGTTTCAGCCCCTGCCACTTGATCTCGCATTGTCAGGCAAAAAGACAACAAGGGGAAGTTAGACGGATACTGAGCCGCTGATGATGGACAACTTGATAGAAAATGGCTTGTATGCCGATCTTTCTAAAGAAAGTAGCTGAAGATAGGAGCATTTTAAAAATTATTAAGAACATTCAGAAGAGACTGTGGATACTGACTAGGGACAGTAGAAAATCATGGCAAAAATTAGCAAAAAACACGACAAACTTTTGTGAAAATGGCAAAAATCACGGCATAAAATTACGGGCCCAAAAAACCATTATAAAGTCTATAAAACCCAACATCTAGCATTGACGACCATCATTACATGTAGTGCAAAGTTTTCGTTTGTTAAATTTTGTCGTTGCAAAGCATTAAAATACAAATTATTACAAATGACGTTCGTCACAGTCGCATATTGAGCCAGTAAGTAACAAAGCATACGGACTTTGGCAGCAATAGAAAAAATAAATTTTTTTGTGTTAAAGTCGCACCATTTATGTTGATTAAAAACGAAAAATTATTGTTAAAAAACGCTAAAAACGGTAAAGTCAAGACATTTTGGCTAAAAACACGGCATTTTGGCAAATTCACGGCATTTGACGAAAATCACGGCTTCCATGATTTCCGTGTTTTCATGATTTTCTACTACTGACATATGTTTTGCTTGTGCGCGTGTGTTCGTCTTTCTGTCTGATTGTCTCTGTCTGTCTGTGCGTGGATTCGTGTGTGCTGAAGTCAAATGTGAAACAACATCAGAAGAAACAGCCTGCCGATTTGCCTCTTGAGCTGCCACTCGGTACGTTTCCAGTTTCTGCCTCTTCTGTTGTAACTGTTTCGTTATTGTTCGAGTCTCTTTGTACTATCGAAGATAACTAGAAACAGTTTTGAATGTATTTTGATGACATTTTTGGAGAGGTTGGGTGTGACGCAAGAGAAACTGAGACTCTTTTATATTCGCCAGGTGGCAGCACCACTTTCAGCAGAGGTTTGAGAGCTATGGTCAGTTGTGATTTTTACGTTTAGCCCTGTGCTTTAAACTTAGGCATGCAAAGCGCGTCCTTTACCTTTACTTTTACTTTTACCTGCGGGGAGGGTGACCACAAAAGCGGCCACCCAGCGCTGAGGCCACTTCATGGGCCCAGTGCGCAACCCCGACAGGCCTCAAGGTCGACAGAACCTCTTAGAAGCTTTCGCAGACTTTAAGAGAAGAAACCAATGGATATCGCTCAAGGCGTCTAACGAAATAGTATAGTCTCCAAGGATATTCTTACGGAGAAGCATTAAAGCACTGCACTGGGCAATGAAATGTAAAGATGTATCCTCATCTTCTTGACAG
>Ga0056128_1004715_pt1 | contig 17106 bp, 5 predicted proteins | sample WorMetLIZISLAND2_FD_71113 | JGI IMG/M metagenome (GOLD analysis project Ga0056128, IMG submission 71113) | Marine gutless worms symbiont microbial communities from Max Planck institute for Marine Microbiology, Germany - Olavius geniculatus... ... | reverse complement strand
GTATTTTAACTTTGCTTTTAATACATATATCAACTGCTTTTAACTAATTTTAACCATGTATGGCACTGAATGGCCTTTTTTGTGCTGATGTGCCGTTAAGAAACTACTCACTCACTCACTGTCATTTTGTCAGTCTGTCTGTAAGCACTCCTGCGGCCGCAATTTTATCGACTTTGATGAAATTTTGCACAGTGATTCGGGGCCAAAAAAGTAAGATCGAGTTTGTTTAGGATAAAAATCTGATAACTCCTTCCCCTATTTTACCCTAATTTTAAAAAAATGCATTACAGCTTATGAAGATTTCAAAGCGGTATAACTCTGTCCCCGTAGGCCCCTACAAGATAATTGCGCGCTGCGTTTACCTACCTTTATTTTCGGGGTCAAGCAATCTAACGGTGTTATTTAAATTTACCCCCTATCGATCTCTGTTGCCATAGCAACCACAAAATTTTACATTACAACCAATGGAGATTTCAAAGCGGTATAACTCGGTCCCCGTAAAAGAATTGCGCGCTGTTTGCACCTACCTTCCTATTTTGGGCCCGGGCTATCCGACGGTGTCATTAAAATTTTCCCCTGCCAACCCCTGTTGCCATGGCAACGAATTTTGGGACAAAATTGACTATAACTCGGCTCTCACAAAAGATAAAATTGCACGCTGTTGTCACCTACCCCCTATTTTCGGGCCCGGGCTATGCAATGTTGTCATGTAAATTTCTCCTCTGAAAACTTCTGTTGTCATGGCAAAGAACCGTTTTTATTCAAAGACAAAATTGGCTGCAGGTTCACAAGAGCGTCAAACGCTGAAACGCAGCTGCTAGGCTATATAGCGTGGCATTGGGACAGATACCTCGTTCCACAGAACGTATTTCTAGTTGAACATTAAAAATTAACGCACAGTAAAATTGTTTAAATTTTTTTGAAAAGATGTTCAATATGTCCTTTATTGTTTCTGATACTGACTATATTATTCAAAATTTCAGTTAAATACTTTGAAAATTTACCACTGGGCCTTCAGTGGTAAATATTGTAAATATTGTTGGTTTTCGGATATTTGTGTTTTACAAGGTAGTGTAGCGACATAATAGGTGTGATGTGCATGCAACTGTGTAGCAAATTTCTTACAAAGTCTACTGGTAAAAAATTGTGAAAATTGGTTGACATTTTGCAACGATATGGACAAAGTGCAATAGCTTACTATTTTTAAAGAAGAAAACCGCCTAAAAGTGGCTATTTTACCGCTATTGGCTCGTTTAGTGTGAAAAACGGTTGCAGTTAGGCACAGACATAGCCTACTGTTTATCATAAGAAGCACTGGTGACGAGCTTTTTGGTGTGATGTGTCCCCAGGGTCCCCATTTTGGAGTCACAGTGTAGTTTCCGTTCAACGTACGTACGCAACGCAACGGACGCAACGCTTCCATCTTTGCGTTTTGGCCGTTGCTCGGCTTTGCATGCGCGTCGCTTTTGCGTCAGCTTCAGCCCTCGTTGAGTTTGTTGCGTAGGTCTACTCCTCTGTGTTTGTTGTGTACGTTTTGTGCGTAGTTATTTTACATTTATTGCTATAACACCCGTATGTTGAATCACTTTTTGTCAATAAGTTGTTAAAGTGATAACTGTTTATTCAATCATAAAACAACAAGTCCTGCTGTCGCTGGGAAAGGCCGACCGTACGTTTGTGTCCAGAGGCCAGCAAACGTGAATGAGAGGCCAGTTCGGTACCCGTATTTGAAAGAAAAAGAACGGCAGGCAATGCATGTGGCAGGGTAGAAACCGGCCGGCCAAAAAAACGACTGAAAATTCAGTAATTGTGCGTGTTGCAGGTCATTATTGCTGGAGCACTTGGAATTGCAGCAGGTCGCGATAAAACTGCATGCAAGGTAAGGTGGGTGCGCAGGTAAACAATATTTACAAAATTATAAGACTTGCAGAATTTATCTATAGATCACATGCCTAATCGTTAAAAAATTATGATTAATTACATTTAAATCGTAAAATTTTAATTTAATAGTCATGTCTTTAAAAAGTTGACGATACAATTCGGCATCATGACAATCGTCTACATTTATCTCAATCGTCATTTTTATGGAATAAAAATCAGTATTTTTACGCGCGAAAGCAGCTACTGCTTTCAACGCGGTTTAGCCATCGCAATTCTGACTGTCTGTCTGTCTGTCTGTCTCTCTGTCCTTCCGTCTGTCTGTCTGTCCGTTACACGGGTGGATCAGTCAAAAACGGATCACCAAATCTTCCCCATCGGCTGCTGTATCTCAGTAACGGTGCGCGATAGGGCCTACTATTAATCACTAATAGAAAGTCGTACACTGGCTCTCGATTGGCGCCCAATTCAATGACCCTGAATGACCTTGAACGCCAAAATAGGGGTTTTATGGATTTTTTGGCAATTTCGGGTTGCGAGACACACTGCAAGAGCGAATTGCGTCGAAACCAATTGAGATAGACATGGACAAGCTGCATATGAAATTTTCAGCATTGAACGTGGATTTCGACGGTCCAAGTTTCGATTTTTTAGGTTGAAGGAAACCTGCACACGAGGGCATCAAATAGCGGTACCCCCGTAAAAGTCGCGACAAAATGGCTGGAGATAGACTGACAGTTTGCGAACAGGAACTGCTATATGCTTTCGCGCGTCCCGTGAGCATTAGCTGAAATTTCTTGTTGTTACTGTTGTTATATTATCTTAAAACGTCATTTTTGGCGTTTGTTGTCATAGCTATTAGCGGCTTGTATAGTGCAGTAAATTAGTTAGATAGACGATTCGTTGCCAGTCATACATAGCAACCGGCCAAAGTCTGCACAAGTTTATTTCATTTTGTGTTAACTGGAGAAGGGGAGATTTGAGAGTTGAACCCCAGCCACAAGTTCCGATACGTCGTATTATTTACCACGGGCAGCAGCGATCCGAGAACTTCGTTTTTATCGAATTACTTCGGCCACTTTTTGCAGTTGTTACTAGTTGATCTAGCCCATTTTTTGTTGTTAATTATTTATCGGTGTTTTAATGTATATTTGCAGATCAATGGGTTCCTGGTGATGACAATAATTGGATGCGTGTTCGCAGCACTGCAGTTTGTTCTCGGAGCTGCCGGTGCCGGATCGATGGACTTTGAAGCATACTATGACAGTCTTCACTGTGACGATAACGATAGGAGGTCATATAAGACTTATAACGAAATCGGCTGTAGAGAGGTTATGCTATGTTTTTTTCTGTAATTCTTATGTAGTTAGTAGAAATTTCGTGTCGATGTGACCAAGATAGGGGCCTAACCACAGAGAACTTCTCAAATTAATCGACAACATTTAACTTGACCACTAAACAACTTTTATCACAGCTGTCGCGACGTAGTTAAAAGTATGGTGTTGTTATTTTTCAGAGCCCCTGGTCGTGGGGTCAGGGGGGCTTAAAGCTAAAACACTTTTTGCTTTTGAACGTTCAATGGAAGCCGCAAATTCGCCCATTTTTTCTGAAATTTGGAAACGCAGAAAATCACAGCGTCATATCAGACGTCATCTCACATGGCGATTTTAATCGCATATTGTATCGATATGAAAAAAGACCATCAAACATTGTTGAATTTTGCAATTCTTGCTGGAAAACGGCAAAAAAGGCACTTTTTCATATAAAGTCGTTTTAAAAAATTTTCATGGTCGGGCCAAAGGGGGGGCATCGCACCGTGGCCCTCTCCCTAAATACGCCACTGGCCCTTACTGGGTTAAGTCCGGTTTGCTTTGTATTCTGGTCGGCAGTTATTGTATTTAGCAAACTAAATTATTCTATTAGGCAAAAGATGTAGCTTGTAGGTAACCTACGATCGTCCCTTGTTAATAGGGTGTTTACATGATCCAGCAAACGTCCAGCATTAGCACGTGTTTTAAATACATTTGCTGGAAGTTTGCTGGACGTTTGCTGGATCGTGTAAACACCCCATAACGGTTATTTGCGTCGTCTACCCGTTTTTTTGGTTGACCTTGGTTGGCCACCCTGGCTTTTAATCCTATCTAAATTTTGTTCAATTATTTTGAATTATGATTACCTCAGCTAAAGCGGCTAAAAATTTGGTACAAATTTATCGTCACTCGACTGAGTTATAAGCTTAGAAGGAAGGAAGAGGTTGCTTTTTATTCAAACGTGGTGTAGGCTACGAGTGTTCTAACTTTATTTTTGGCTGCAGGCATAGCCTAGTTCCATTCCCGACACAACCATTTCACCCGAATAGGCCTTAAACGGTCGATTGTATCGACGACGATAATAATCATTATATTTTCATGTATTCGTTATGCTATCATTACTAACCGTATTATTATCTCCGCCAAATGTGAACGTAGTGAACATTGGAGAAGATTATGAGATTGGCCGTTCTGTCCGTCGTTGTGTGTCTGTGTCCATTGTTCCGTGTGTGCGTCTGTGTACACGTCTTTGAGGCTCTATATCTCCATAACTGTGCCATATAGACGCATGGCCACAATGTAGTAGTAGTAGTAGTAGTAATAGTAGCAGTTGTAATGTTTAAATTACTTCACTTGGCGGAGATATGCACTCTTACTAGCGCCTTCTATAGTTAGTAACTGTATTTTGTAGTTGAGAGCTGTGCTAGCGATGGAGATACTGCTGGCTATACTCGGAGTCTTCGGGTTTATCGCTTGTCTCTGGGGCTCAATCCTCTGCTGCGTTAACAGAGGATGCTGCGCCTCCAATCCAGTCGTGGCCTATGCGGTCAGTAATTTATTTCTACCGATCAACTAATTAATCGCTTCAACATATTTTCTATTGAAATACACTGATGCAGCGCTACAGTAGCTCTGTAATATATTATGGCAAGCAGGGATGCATGGAAGGGCTCAAAACATATCCCGAATTAACTTCGCTAACGCGTTTTGCAAATGTTGCAGGAAAGTATAGTTCAATTAAAATTTTAAAAAATTAACGGTTTTCGTTGTTGATGTCCGCTGGAATAAAGGCTATAAGTCTAACAGCAACAGTGATGTGTGCAATTTGCTAGTTTTTAAAAAAAAACAACTATCATTTTTTGCGGCAGCAATGTTTTATATTTAACGACGAGGTTTTAAAATGTTTTATTTTGCACGTATAAACCCGTCTTGCTTTTTAAAATGTTTTTCTCTGCACACAGGCACTAAAAATGTTTACTTTTTTGGACAAACAGGTGACCATTTTTGCTGACAAAGTAGGCCTACCCAGCTGAGCTGAAAAATCATTCGCGTAAAATGGCAGACGTTTAGGGACGCGAATTATGCAATTTACAACCTTTTTCAATAACGCAACTATGACCGAAAATTTTCGTCTAAAAGTTATCATCGTTTGACGTATTTAATAGTAGGCGTGTATTTTTGTCATTAATTTCCGCAGCTTTAGTTTTATGACATTTGTTTGGAACTATTGATGTGCGTGTCAGATGACGCCAGCTCAGCCGCAAGTGACAGTTATCACCCAGCAGCAGCACCCGCAGCAACGTAAGCTTATACAATCTGTCGTTATCAGTGAGTGTTGATGCTAAAAACACCAAATGTAGCCACGTGATGTAGTGGCCAGGACCAATTAGGCCTACTACTATTAGCGGACAGGTAAATCTTCTCGATATGTAACCAACTACCAAACGCAACTCAGTCTTCCATCCCTCTGTAATACGTAAATCGCGTACCGGCCTGTCTGTTTGCACGGGGTCGAGGTAGGCCCCATTGACTTGTGTCTGACGGCTAGTAACACTGTGCGATAGGCCCTACTCCGTGACGGGTGACGCTCCGTATATAGGCTGAGAATTGATAGCTATAGCCCTATTCGCTCCTTTCACTATGTGTGTAGTTTTAACAAATGATCTGAGCATTCAGCAACGCTCACGTGACGCGCCAGCATCGGTGCGACCACGTCGGGAATGAATGCACAACGCAAAATAACAAGGTTTAAGGTCAGTCAAGGTCGTCGATGTTGATACCCCTAAAAAGCTAGTCACCAGTTTTTTTCTTTTTGATAAGCAACATGTTTGCGTATATCTGCAAACGTTTTCACGCCAGACGCGAGCCAATAGCGGTAAAATTGAATAACCACTTTTAGGAGTGTACCCCTTTTTAACGCCCGCGTGCGCAGATCTTCTTGAACGCAGGGAATCGGCAATTAGACTGCGAAAATCTACGCTTATTGTTGAAAATTTCATATGCATTTTGCCTTGGTCTATCTATTAAAAGTAGCACTTCACAGATCGACAACTGAAGCGAACGTACGAAGATGATCTTTTATAAATGGGACACTTTTTCTATGCTCGATGATCGATCTATTCATGCATAAGGAACAACATTTATTCTAGAGGCACGGACGGCCCCCATTTTTTGATTAACTGGTTGACTGATTGACGGCGTATATATGTGTGCGTGACTGCAGAGCCGTATCCACCACATTATCCACCACGGCAGCCGGCAGGTTACGCCTACCAGTAGCACTGCGGTTCGGTTACATCTCCATGCAGGTGTCACACAATACCGGTGTATAGGCCTACAGGGTCTACGGTGTATCGAGATGTTCACATATCGTATGGGCCCAGAAAAAAATAAGTGACATCTTTTTAACTGCGTCAATAACATGCAACATAAGCTGCGAAGCATCAGATATTTCTACATTTTGAATAAAATGTCAGCATTTGCTATTAGAGCATTTTGCTAAAAATGTGCTCGTTTATTTGAAAACATTTTCGTAACCCTTTCGGAACCCCTGCAGTGTGTTTCTTCACACGCAGATCGTAGAAAAAAAACAACGTCTATCGTTAGTTGATTAAATGGTCATAGCAAAATTACAATTTACCGCGACAGACGAACAACGATGTCGTGTAATGTAAAATGATATGTGAATAAACACAAATTGCACAAGGTTGTCACTTATTTCGCTTACCCTGTTGGTCTAATGAACAAAGCTACACTACCTGCTATCTAATTTCGCTTTTTATTACGCTGTGCTATTAATCATTAGCCTACTGCTTCACTTGCCGACAGTACAACTAGAAATGGATATCAGCTTGGTACGGACATATTATCTGGCCGTCCCCTGGTTTTTTAAAACTGAAAATACGCTCGCCGGTTACACCTACAGTCTATAGGGAACGTTTACATTTATTATGTATTTTTGCGAATTTCGAGTTATTAACTCTTGCGGACGACACGGACGGACGACGGACGGACGGACATGGCCTATTATAGGACGGCCACAGAACAATCGTAGGCGGTGAGAGGAAAACTTAAAGGTTTGAAGTTTAAACAGTGTTAACTTTCTGAATCTAAAATCTCTGGCTTCTAGGCCCACAGTCGGATTGGGGTTTTGAACTCTCGTTGAGGTTATGCTTTGAGACAAAAGTATATGCTAAATTGCTAAGACATTGTAGCATTATGTTTTTTCGTAAATTAAGTTTTGCATTTGTATTATACCGTGAAATGTTATATTAAAACCGGAAATGTACATAAAAATGCGCCTTGCGGTCGGGCTCTGCTCCTACACGGAAAGGCAGATATAAAAATGGCTCTGATAGCCATCTACGAAGATTACTTATGTTGTGTTTACTCAAGGTCAGTTTAATGAGTAGCAATCTTATTATCCAAGCTTTCAATCGTAGTTGTAGTAACGCTTATTTGTAACAATTTATTTTTCTTGCAAAAGACGCGTTTTAAAGTTTTTTTTTTATTTCCAAACGTTTCTATTGTTTATATGTACGGTCGGTGTATTATGACGGTAAATATTATCATGTACCGAAAATCGAAGTGTTACTGACAAACTCATTGCATATTGTGTATTTAGTTTTACTGACTTTACATGTGTGATGAAAAACATTTGATGAATTAGAAAAACGTTGTTTTGAAGCATTGCAGGTGGTTTGGTGGCTCAGCGGTTAGGGCGTTGGATACGAGACCGAAAGGGCCACGGTTCAATGCCCAGTCGGTGCACTACTAAGTAACAACCTTGGGCAAGTTGCTCACACCTACCTGCTTGTGTAGGTGCAAGTGTCTAGTTGTTAGTTTTGACTCGTAACTTTCAGGTTGCTGTTTGATTCTCACTGCCGTCATTTGCAAGCAACCTTGAGCAAGTTGCTAACCTGCTATGTGCTCAGCCTCCTACCCTTCGTGGGACGGGAAATGAGTATAGGGTCCAATTGTTCATTCACGCGGGCAATGGATGGCCGCATACTGCGCTGCGGCATCATTAGCTTAAGCCAATCAGTTACCACTTCCAAGATTGTAAAAGCGCTTCTAATCTTGAGTCCGTTTCATGTAAGAAGCGCTATAGCAAGTAGTGGACTTTACTTTTGCCTTTTTATTTAAATTTTAGCGAATACGTTCAGCAAAAAAATCACGCGATTATTCAAAGTTTACAAATGCAGTGAATGTCACGTACAGTCTACTCAGAATTTATTGCATAAACACAAATGCGATAAAATAACTGGAAACGGTCGCCTTCGAATACATGGTCACACAAGTGCAAACTAGCAGAGAATCTGACCGTTCTGCAATAAGGTGAACGTATACTATATATCTATTGTAAACTACCGGCATAAGTTTTTATACACTGTGTCGCAAAAAACATCCCGAACATTTTCGATTGTAACTTAAAGAAGGATTATCAGATTTTAATCATTTTTGGTATAAATATTCCTGCGACAACTTGCCATTTAATAAATGTTCAATTTCTCACCTGACCCAAAGTCTGTTTGTGCACCACCTGGTGAAAACTGAACCAACGAAATATTGTTTTTTTACCCAATGCAGTATTATTGCTTAATTTAAATAACGCACAAAAACAAATTTTGTTAACTTTCTTGATACTTTGGCTGACATTTCATCCAACTGTTTTGCTTTTCAACTGCCTACAGCAAAATTGCTTGAAATTTGGGAGCATTGTGCGAACACAGGCATGGAGACGCTTTCCGCATACATTGACAGCAGTATCGATAATATTCTGCTTCAGACTAATTCAGACTTCACCAGTCACTTCTTAAATTCATAAACATTCCTGAACGTCATATAGTAAACACACTGCTTTATGACAGTCAAACCTTGTAATCGACTGGCTGTTGGGGGCCAGAAAACTGGATAGATAGAATAGATGGAATTTATTGAAGTTTTTTTTTCATTCATTTCAGCACATGATTTGTTTGGTCGGTTTTCCCCAGGTAGTGCAAGAACAGAAGTTGGCTGAGGTGGGAACTTAAACAATCGTTCAATAACCAGTCGTATCAGAAATACTTAGACCAAAAATTATTAAAATCCGATGATGTTTCTTCAAGTTATGATCGATAATGTCGGGGATTTTTTTCACGTTTTTTGCGTATTTCAGCGCATATTTCGCTTGGTCTGCATTCCCTAATTGGTAGTGCAGAAGCAAACATTGAGTGAGGTGGGAAGCTAAACGGTCATTTAATGGCAAGTTGTGTCGTGAATATTCACACTGGAAATTATTAGAATTTGTTAACTTATCTTGAAGTTACAGTCGAAAATGTCGGGGATGTTTTTTGGAGACACAGTGAAGGCCTATATGGCTCTACTAGCTGTGATGAGCTGTAAGCTGAACCGTGGCCGCGGCTATATGGGCTAGCTAATGAGATACAGAGTGATTTGATTGACTGAACGTGGCGCACAGTGCTGCTGGTGCTCGCAACAAATGAACGGTGGCGACATTGATGATTGTCTGACGGTCACGGTAAATCACAGGCTCACAGCTACTTCAATAACGCACTGCTTGACTACACTGCTGTTTGGCCTCTGATGACAGCTAGTCATGTAGGCCTATGTAGGCCGCCCAGTTAATGAGTAGAATTAGTGAGGCAACGATTTTAATGACTCGAGGTAATTACAGACACGCGCAGCACTATATACTACCGACACATAACTCGCATCATCATTATCGACGCCAACCTAATTACTGCAGAACAACTTTTTACATACAAACTACACTACGGTAGATGGTGGAATTTCGAAACTCCCTATGCAGCCCCTTCTGTAATGTCGCCCTGCCAAACCGCAGCAAAGTTTTTTTTAAATAAGTTGCGAATTAATGCCATAAATGTAAGACTTTGATTTGTGCCAAAATTTGGCGTCGATCTGGTCAATATTTTGTAAAGTTACAGGTTGACAAACAAAGTGGTCTCGTTTATGGCCTATACCTCCGGTATCAACGGCGTTGTGAGTTAAAAAATAGGCGGGACAATTATTTTCCGACAGGCAGCTGCAAATTTTCGATAGATAATCTTTTATGGGTGCTCAAAAATTCTATTTTGCCCTTAAGTCTTCCTAAGAAGAGGTTTTCGGTCCCAAATTTTGCATTTTGGACGAACATTTTCAGTCAACAAGAAGATTTTCCGACAATTTTCAGCCAAAAATTAAGGGGGGCTGGGATTGCCCTTCTTCCCCCCGGCCAGGACGGACGCCGCTCTGAGTGCGGTTCAAACAAGTAGATCGCGTAATGCCCTGATGTAGCACTGCGCCAGTTGCAGCGTGTCGTACTTGGACAATCTCCTGCCTTCGTACGCCTCGTCCAGCGGTACGACTGATCGCAGTCTATCGAACGCTTCGTTCAACATCATCATACGACGTCGTTCGCGCGCGTTCGCCACCAGACGTCGCTCCGCCGTCGCCTTTATGTTGATGACGTCATTGTCGCCGTCGTCATGACGTAGCGGTCGACGACGTCGGCGAAGTTCCGGTTTAGACGATGCCGTCGGTTTTAAAGACAGGGCACGCTCCAACGCGTCGTTGCAACTCATAGCCCGATTTTCCGATGAAGAATCAGCATCTAGATAATAGAATGTACACATCGTGTCTCAGAAAAACGCGCCACTTTATTTTTTTAAATAAAACCGTAAAATCTTGGCCGATTTTAATAATTTTTGGCGTGCAGCATCGTAAAGAAACTTGACGTTAAGTTATGTAGACTAAAAGAGCAAAAAGTACTGCAAGAACACAAATGCAATACTAGACCCTACATTAATCCATGCAGTCAGCTATGGTATCTGAGGAGAGCTGTAAGCTTCCCCGGTGGTCCGGAACAAAGCAAGCTCATTTGTCGCATTTGAAGCTTAAACATCGCATCTGGTGAGATCGATTGACAGTGGTGACGTTTTTCGTTAAAAGCCTAATTTTATCTGACCAGCAACTTTATCTGTAGGGTTTGTCGATAATCGTTGATTTGCCAGTGCTATGGACCATGGTGAATGAAGAAGTTATTAAGTCTGCATATGATGTCTATATGTGCAATCTAAGGACTCATAAATATTTTTCAATGTATGATATACTGCCTTGAAGGCCGCTTTTAGCGTTTTTATGCAACATTTATTACTATTACTAGATGCCGCTGTCTTGGCCGCATTACGTGTACTGCACGTCCGTCTGCGTGTGTGTCTGTCCGTTTTAATTTACGAGTGATCAATAATTGCTACTTACCACGCTGTTGACTGGCTGCTGACTGTAACTGGCACGTCGTGTTATCGTTGCTATGGTGACCGGTATCCAAGCGACGTCGTGAATCATCATCGTGTGTGATGTCATTCACATCAGCGGTGTCAGACAGATGCGTCATATCATATTTACCGTGAAGAACTTTGTAGCCTCGATTGATCTATTGATTTATCAAGATCACGACAGCACGGCAGTCTAGCTCAGACTGGCCGTCAATCTGCAAACAAAGACAGAAAATTTCATTAAATAAATATCCGGCTAAATTTTTTATTGGCAGTTTTATCGGCAGTATTTAGAATAAAACTTTCGTTAAAGATAAAAATATTTTTGACCCATAAAACTAATTGCAATTAAATACAATAGCTAAAAGTTATTAGAAAATCATGAAATTCGGTAAAGTTTTAGACACGAAGTTTTCACTGTCTGTCTCTCTACCTGTTTGACACGACATAGGCTTACCGGTAACATAAGATCGACAGCGTTGATGATTGTTCTGTGGGCGTGGCATCTTCTTGGCCAATCACAGACTCAATTAAGTCGTTTGATCTAGGATAATTTTCAGGTTGACTTGCGGGCATGAGATAGAAATGGGTTTATGCGCCTGCAGCTTTGCCACCCTACTACTCATGCCCGCTGTCGTTGAGAGTGTGCACGACTGCACGTCGCCCGTAGCTATATTTCACTGGTGACTTGCTCACTGAATCTCTGATTGAATCACTAGTCTCCAAAAGTTGGCTACCAGTTCTGCTGTATATCTGAACATAATGGAATGTTAAAGATATTATAATAAAGCCGTATATTGAAAAATATTATCGGAAAGCAGTTAGTGATAAAGATGTTGCTAGGACACGTCTGTTGTTAGAACTATTATTCATAAGGTCTGGAGCATATCAATTGGACATTTTCTCAGTTAGTGATGTTAAAGTGATGATTGACAGTTTGTGCACGATGTAATTTGACTGCACGTTGATTAGTTGCACTTTCTGTTTTTTAATTTTTTTTCTTTTAATTTTTCATCATTTTTGCTTTGCACTTTTGTTTGTACCTTGTGTACGATATTCATAATAAATATATATATAGCTGAAAAATTGTTTTAAAAACCGTAGATTTTAAAAAGTTATAAAAAGCATAAATGCAAAAGCTTGCAAAAAACGTGACAAAACCTGACCTTACAACATAAAAAACCTTGAAAGTCTAAATCTTTAGGTTTTAAAGTTGTTAAAATTTGTTGTCTAATTTATCATACAAATTAGATTTGATTTTATAATGCTGTTTTTACGCGCAACAGCTTAGCTATCGTTTAGGCATCCGTCCGTCTGTCCGTCCGTCTGCGTGTTTGTCACACTCTGCAGCCCTATCAAAACGGTGCAAGCTAGGATCACAAAATCTTTACTATGGTCTGCGACAAAATTTCGTGCCGCTGGGTAAAGGGGTTTCTTTTTAACAAGAGCGTGAAAGAGGGGTATTTCACAAGTCTTCATTTTACCACTATTGCTTCTTTTAGCGTGAAAACGGCTGCAAATAGGCACAAACATTTTGCTTGTTATAACATGGCAAACTTTTTAAAGGTATCAGCATTAATGACCTTGAAGTTAACCCCCCCCCCCAAAAAAAATGGGGGTTAGTGAATTTTTCGCGATTTCAAGCTGCGACACACATTTCAAGACTGAATTGCGCTAAAATGGCTAGAGATAGACCGAGACAAAGTGCAAATAAAATTTTTAGCTTTCAGCGTAAATTTAGCAGTCTTTTAGGTTCATTTTAATAATTAGATAGCATTCGTAGCCCGCAGGTACCTCCGCCAAGGCAACGCTATTCGCCAGGTGGCGTCACCATCTTCGGTTTTGCAGCGGTTCCGCTTATGCCCCCTTTAACGCAATGGTAACGAAAATTTCAAAATGATCCAGAATCCAGGATTCCTGCCGGATCACCCCCAAAATTTAATCACTTGTAGCTTATGCCACGCCCGACATACTCTCAAAATTTCAGAAAGATCCGTCCATAACTTTTTGAGTTATCTTGTACACACACACACACACACACAGACAGACAGACAAACAAAAACCGGCAAAACATAACCTCCTTGGCGGAGGTAATAAATTTATGCATTATGCTTGCTAGCATGTAAGACCGTCGTGCGTATTTATGCAGCATTTTAGAACTTAACATTCATCTAGGCTTATTATAGTATTGAGCTATGAAGTATAGGCGAATGTCGATTATAATGATGAGCAAGTTGTCACATAATGATGATAATGACTATACCGAAAAACGAAGATGGGTGAGTAGTTTTCATCATGAATATGCACGAGGCACTGGTGGCACAGATCAAAGGCAGCCCATAGGCCTACACGTAGCTTTGACGTGTGGCGACTTCTGATTTGCATAATAGCGTTAGAGCTGCATACGTAGTCTATGCATAAAAAAGACCGCGCCGCAGCATGACAGGCAACATGCGCTAGCACTGCATTGCATTAAAGAATGGCGTACTATTGAACAGGCCTAAGGACAGATTGCTATCAGCATGCGCGCTAAATATTCGCGTTCACAGAATATTGTAATTAATGTAAGTTTATTGCAGGCCGGATTCCGCGCGAATCACGCTGTCGACATCAGATCTAAAAAAAACAAAACTATCAACTTTAAACTTATAAAATTGATAACTGTAGTTCCAACAGCTAGGCTACGGCAAAATTGAAACAATTTTAACAGAAAATTGCATGCAAATTTTGTCGTAGTTTAATTTACCGGTCGGGAATTTTTACACTAAAGTGCTCAGAGAATTATCCAGCCCCCTGTGGAGAGGTGTACACCCCTATTAAAATCGACACCCCCAACAATAAAGATACCAGGGGGTGTTGTGGCTAAAACCAAATGTATTTGGTGAAACCTATGTCATTTCTGCATATTGCTTTTATTACTTTTCATTAACTCACAGTAAACTGTAACAAACCGCGGCTTATCAAACTTCTTTCTTCGGTAAAAACAACCGCAAAATGTGATTTTTCAAGTTTTCAAATTTTAGAAAACATAGCAAATTTGCGGTATCCATTGAACGTCCAAAAGCCGAAAGTGCTTCAGCTTCAGGGGGCTTCGCTCCCCTGATCCCCTGACCAGGGGCTCTGCTCTTGGACCCCGCTGGGGGCATGCACCCTATCCCTAGAACTCACACCCCTAAACTTTGATCTGAGGTCCCCCAAATGAATAATTATTCTGCGTAACTCCCTGAAGGTGCTCGTCAATCGCTGCCCATTAATTGTTCATAACTCCCTGCAGGCTGCGTTTGCTGCAGCCCGCTCAGCACTTTAATGCAGCTGTGGTTGCACCGGACAGACAGACAAAGATATTAGCACGTTGATGAGTTCTGGTCAGAAATGAAAGTTTGAGCTTGAACTGAGTCGGTCGACTTGCAAAGATATAGGCCTACTGCAAGTCCCCCAGGATGTCGGTCAGTCGGTGGCGCGCTAGAGCAGCTCAAGTTATAAGTACATCCGGTCATGGCGCTTGTGAAGTCGGATTAACGTAACGCAGAGATTACGCAAACCACGCCGTCCGTGTTAAGCTACTGATCAGCGGAAGTCAAGTTTGAGCGCTTGCATCTAGCACTGGCAACAAACAACTATGTAGGTATTATGTATGAGGAGCGATCACGCAGGAGCGACCGCGAGATTTTCGCTAGAATTTTTTTGACTCCAGTACCGAGTACGAGAAGAGTAGGCCTATTGGCCCTTCGACTTTTGGATTTTGTTTTCCACGGTTCCGCTCGTAGCCTATAGTTGCTGCCTATCTCCAGCATTATTGTCTTTAGTGGTATAATTGGTTGATAGCTCCAAACGTGACACAACGAACGACTGTCGACGACCGTAAAATAAATGATTGTGTTAAAACACTGTTTGCAATGTTTCACTTAAGTTCGTTGAACGAACACTCACCTATCCCATAGGCTTATACTCTAAACATTGGTTTACCATGCAAGACACCATACTAAGAATCCTAAATTTGTTTTTTTTTCAAATAATTATTCATAGGCATACAAAAGTATCAGTGTTACGAAAGGCGTTTCTTTAATCTAAATGCGTCAGAATATATCGGGCGGCGGACTCCGTCAGGAAAGACTCGCCGAAGACACCCGTATCTCTTCTCAGACTATTTTCTGATTTTCTGGACTGCATGCCAACTAATTTTTCTAGTCGACCTAGCAATAGTTTGTATTACTTAAGTCACTTCTAAAATCTTAGATTAGTCTTGACTGGTTGACTGATTGATTGACTGATATGATATTCGTTCTCATCCAGATTTCCTATTTTTCGGGAGAAACGAGAAAGGAGAGAAGGGTAGAAAAAACGTGATGTTTTACGTACTTAGTTTTTTCGTGTTTTAATGCATTTTGATGTTATGATATGTGAACTTTTAATGAATATATGATGACTATGACGATGGAAAAGAATTGAAAGTGAGAAATGAAACATAAAAGCACGGGAATGTTACTGGGCGTGGTACACTCAAACGCTCAGCGCGTGGCGCGTGTGTGTCTAGAATACGCAGCAGCAGCTAGCAGCTTTCTCTGAACGCGGCGCACTTTAGCCGCCAATCATTGGCTGTTACGTCACCAGTTGCTGCTCTGACGTCACGTACCGTTGGACCAGTCAGCGCCCGGGCACCGGCCGACCCTCGCTGCTGATTGGTCAGCCACATTAGCATTCAACCTCTCCCCACGCACCAACTCAAGCAATCACGAAATAATATGTTTATAATAAATAGTGGGGGTGATTTAATTACTCACACCGTGAGCAGTTAGCGTTACGAATCTTGTTTTTATACGCCTATATACTGAAGATTGCCGTGGTACTACTCGACACGTAATATGGGTAAGTGGAGTTGCTCTTATAAGCCTACTGCCTATAGAGTAATAGACTGCACGCTGTGTCTCAAAAAAACATCCCGAACTTTTTCGATTTTAACGTGAACAACAATATTAAATTCTCATAATTTTTGGTGCAAATATTCCTGATACAACTTGCCATTAAATGACCCTTCACTTTTTCACCTCACTTAGTATCTGCTTCTGCACTACCTAGGGAAAGAAAAACAGGTGAAATATGCGTTGAAATATACAAAAATGTGATAAAAGCATCCCCGACATTACTGACTGTAATTGGAAGCATGATTATCAGATTTCAATAATTTATGGCACAAATATTTCTGACACAGCTGGTTATTATATTACTGTTTAAGTTTCCACCTCACCCAATGTCTGTTTGTCTGTTTCTGCACTACCTGGGGAAAACAGACCAAGCAAAATACGTGTTATAATAAATAAAAAAAACGTCAATTAATTTCGTCTATCCAGATCTGTAACCCCCAACAGCCAGTCGATTACAGGGTTTGACTGCGTGTTTACCAAATGACGTTCAGAAATGTTTATAAATTCAAAAAGCAACTGGTGAGGTCAAGATTAGTCTGGAGCATAATGTTATCGATACTGCTGTCAATGAAACATGGTATTTCTGTGCAGTTATTTGCTGATGATGTCAAGTTATATCTAAAAATTCTAAACGTTATTGACACTGCGCAGTTGCAAGGTGCATTAAGTGACCTTGTACAGTGGGCTGACAGGTGGCAGCTTAGCCTATCTGTTGATAAA
>Ga0056128_1004714_pt1 | contig 17108 bp, 5 predicted proteins | sample WorMetLIZISLAND2_FD_71113 | JGI IMG/M metagenome (GOLD analysis project Ga0056128, IMG submission 71113) | Marine gutless worms symbiont microbial communities from Max Planck institute for Marine Microbiology, Germany - Olavius geniculatus... ... | reverse complement strand
ACATTTAACCTCGCATATATAATATGTCGATTTGAGCTTCATAAATATATGAAATTAATGCGTGAATTCAAACGAAATGCGGCATTACGTTACGTTATGCGAAATATTCTAATCTATCAGCGCCCGCAGTGACGTCACCCTAGCCCATATAGATTATGAATATTAATGAATAGCCGACGACGCCATTATTCTAGGCTAGACCATAGCCTATAGACATCATAAATATTAATTCATGACGTCTATAAGCTAAACTCATGACGTCACTGCAGGTCATCATGTCGTTTTCGTAGATCGTCGACTTTAAAGGTAAATTTTTCCGTGTTGACAGAACGCTGGGCGCCGATATTACTGTCAAAGTTATCATAAAATTCTGCACTTTCAGGAAAATGGATAAAATGTATAAGTTAATTTTGATGTCCACTGACCTTTAAAAATAGCCAACAAAAAGCTACCGAAAATGCGCTCAAATGTCCGTGCTGGACCAGCTAAAAGACCAGAAACAAGCTAAAAAAAATAAAATAATCAGTTTCTCGGCGGATCCGCAATATTCTGCAAATCAAGACCCGCAAGCTGACACTCCGTAATTCGTAAATGCTTGCATGTTATTTGTTTATTTTAAACAACAAACTGGAACACAACACAATTTTTGGCGAAGAACATTTTTATGTAAATGTTTATTGAATGTATATAGCCGCTTATTACTACATTTTGTAATTACACAAAAGTTCTAAAGAGTGGAATGTAGACGAAATGAATGAACTAAGCCAACACTTTGTTCGATAAGCGGTAGCTGAACTTGTCAATCTTGGTCTTTATACTTTATAGCGCATCTGAGTTTAGTTGTGACGTAAATTTGCACTTGTCAACAAGCTCTGACAAAACTAATTTAAAGCAAAGTGTTTTTTAAAGTACGAGAAACGTTACAAAATTCTGACGAATATGCCGATGTCGTTTGCTGTGAAAGTTGAGGCTGCTCCGGTATAAATCACGTCAGCAACAGTCAGTTGTCTGCTGTGATGTGAAACTCAGCGCTTTACCGTAGCACTTTTATGCTGCTGAGAACTCCTCTATACCTAATGGTGATGCGCAGATACCGAAATATAAATTTCAACACGATGTCGATACCAGACGACCAAATATCGCGATATTATCACGAGATGCTCACACGTATTTTGTACGTCTAGTCTAACCAATCCGTGTTATGTAAACGCCAGTATCGCCAAAACAGTCAACATTCCATGCATCACAGGTGCGCGGTAGCGCAGCCCTGTGTTAATGGCGATCGGCTAAGTCTATGGAGAATGGCAAAATTCGATCCCGCGCAGATCCGAAACCCCTGAACCGATCGACACAAAATTTGAAACAGGTAATTACGTCGACGAGACGACCGCCTGTGAAAAATTTCGTGTAAATCCGTCCATTGGGGCAAACGGGTGAAATACAACGAAATACTTTATTTAATATAGGCTACCTTTTTGTTGACCGACCTACAGGTCATACCGCCAGACAAAGTTTCACGCGCGATGGCTCAAACTACGCAGCCTCACGCAAGAATCAAACATTTTTAAAAATAAAAATTTAAACTTAATATTTAATTGCTGAAAAATTTCCCAAAGTCGAAAATTGAGCTCAAAAAACGGGCACAAATTTTCCGCCACAAACGCTCGTGTATAAAATTTTCACCCATAAACGGCTCTTAATCCTCTCCGTAGCCCCATAAAGGTTGCATAGTGAATAGACAATATGGCCACGGGAATTCCAACTATGTGGTAATTTTTGACCCCTGCTCACACGAAGCATGCGCATGAACGAAATGAACGCTTCGTTTACAACATGGGTGAACGCAAGTTTGTATCTCCGTAACGGTGCAGGATAGATAGGTCAACTCAGCCTTGGTAGGTAAATCGAGTACCGGCCTATCTGGCTGGGGTTAAGGCGGGGCGCGTTCACCTCTGTCGGGTGGCAGGTAACACTGTGTGATCCCATATGACAAGTGACGCTCCGTAGATGCTCTGAGATGACGCTCTGAGATGGGTTCGCTCATTAGGAGCTATATGCGACCTTTATAGACGCATGGTTACAATGCATGAACCACCAATAGAAAATAACATATGCCTAGTCCAATAGTCACGTGACCGATGACGTCACGTGACCCCAAAAGATCAAGGTCGTGATCCCAAAATTTTTGAGGCCCCGGATCTTCATAACCGTGCAAGATAGACGCATGGTCATCATTGGCCAACAATAGAAAAGTGCCCACGCCGAGTCCGATGAGTCACGTGACCCCATAAGGTCAACGTCATGACCCCGAACCATTTATATATTTAAATATGTTTTCACTACGTACCTCATAAGGTGGATGCAAAAATCTTGGACGTAAAGATTTTTCTTAAATTTGGTCTACTAAACACAAAGTTTATTCCGATCTACGCGAAGTCGGTTTTATGGGAAGATCATATTTTTGGCCCCTATTAAATGCTGCCCTATCAAAAACCAAAGAGCTAATTACTCGTGCGAAAAAATTTTGCACGAGTTAGTCCTTTGTCGGCACTTTTTGGAAAAAAATATTTAAAAGATGTAGTTCAAGGGAAACATTTTTTAAAAAAAAATTAAAGGTTGACTGTAGGTGGTAGAAAATGTGCGTTTTTAACAGAAAGCTGGCTATATTTCGGAAACGGTAAAAGATGTGGCCAAGGTTACTATTTATCGCTAATAAAAAGTTGAATATTAGCTTTTAAATGACAAGAAAATTATTGACATTGGATGATTTTGAAAGTCAGTATTGCAACAAAATCTGTATAGGCTGCAGCGCGTCTTCCCTATCCGCAGTTGGGCTTCTTGCTTTCAGAACTACCGGCTCGCTAACTATAATATTTAGCGGCTAGCTGGAAACTTGTCATCAGTCAATAGTATCGACAGAAAAAGTTGGTGACAGGTGGATGAGAGAATATCGGCAGATTTCACGATGCCCTGACGTAGGCGTGCATCAAACGTCAAACTTTTATTGTCATGCGCCGATAGCGACACTGACGTCTGTCGCCGCCGGTATAGGCACGCTGTCCGTGTACGCCTTTTCCCAACCGAGTGATAGCCTAGATGCATGGGGTTACGGGCGTGCAAATTATTTTGGAAGTGCACAAAGTGTGATGATGACATGCGAATTATTCTGTAGCGAAAAAAAATGCAGACCAAAAGTCTTATCAAATCAATTCGTGCTGCTACTGAACAATGGGAGAACAGTAACTGTATCACTCCTTGCAACGACTCCACTGCTCGATAATTGTTGGTCCGCCGTAAACCTAGGTTATTAAAAGTTTTTAAGACACAAAAATCTAAATATTTTTAATTTTTAATAGGTTATTTATTTTTGTCTCTTTTCTATTATAATTTAAATACAATTTAATTTTAAATTTTAATTTAATCGTAATTTTGAGATTTAGCGTGAACTCGTTTACTCAGTTTACTTGCTTACTTATTTACAGATTGCATTGCTCGCCGTCTGTTTCGTTCGTGGTCTTAACTCAGGTTAGTTTGTCAATAACTGACACTAAACGTGACGTGGCCAGGACACGGCAGAACAGGGAGGTTTGGCTGTGTCGGGCGGCAGAAGATCGACATCTAGGTTTACTGGAATGCGACGTGCACAGCTGTGCTCGGGTAGACGTATCGTTATGTTTGCTTCAGATCTTCGCCCGTCTCCTGGCAACAGTTGGTGACTGGTGGCACGCGCGCGCGCGGGCGATATTTCACCGCTCAAGAAATCCATTTCACGGACGTCGCATACATTTGAATAGGCCTAAACGAACAAGACAGTGCTACGAGGGGAATTTTACTTTTTTGATTTATCCCTAGTCGGACTGACGTTGGGCTCTGTAGCAAATCTTTTTTTTTATTTTCTAGGCGGAAACCGTTAACAAAAAGTCAATTTTACGTACAACATGTGCCAAAACTAACCTCCAGCTATGTAAAGTTCAACAATTTTTCGAGGGTAACACGTCTGACTTTCTATTAAGGGCAAAAAAATGCCGAAAGGAAAAAAGGAAACAAAGAAAAAAGGGAAGAAATGAAGGTGAAGAGAAAGAGAGAATGAAGTAGGAAAATGGTATCGCCCATTAAAGCCTAGGCTACTAGTTTCGGCTTAAAGTTGCACCGGTTGCTGGCGGCAGATGGTGTTTTAGTGTGCCACGTACTACGTATGATTGCTTAGGCTATCTTGATTTATCGTTAGACTATGGATTTATCTTTAGACAGCACAGTCTTCGTCGTTGTGTGGCCGAGACACAGGCGTCACTTTCTAAGTTGTTGCAGGGGGGTAGAAATACCCCACTTTCTGGAGTTCGGCTGCAGTACCCCCAGTTTTCTGTTATACGACAGAACAATATTAGTGACTGGTAAATTTCTCTCAGCATACACTCTGTAACAGTCGTTGTTTTCACATGTTATTCTACTGCGTTATAGGAGCATACTGTACGACGTAACTGAAGCAGAAAAAGGAAACGGCGGGCATAGACGACGAGAGACGTTTAATTAACAACGTAATGAACAGAAAGTTGCACTTTTCTGACAAACAGCTGTACATTTCTAACGGAGGACATTACGGGTGCTTGCAGTTTTGAATTTGTTCTTAGATTCGCCAAAATGGAAAATTTCTAAACTTTTTTTTATTTTGTCGAAAATTGTCAGGCAAAAAATCGGACAGACGAATTTTTCCTGCCACGACGGCAATACACGGTACACCAGTTTGTTTTTTATATAACATTACAAAAAGATGCTATATGAGCATCGGATAGGTAGACCGCAATATATGATACTGATAATTTCAACTACAATTTTAACTAATAAATTAGCGAAACAGAAGTGACGAGCAGTTGCCTCAAGTACACCTACATTTCGATGACCATGACGGGCGTGCGGTAGCACAGCCCTGTGTTAATGGCGACCGGCTAAGTCAATGGAGAATGGCAAAATTCGACCCTGCGCAGATTCGAAACCTCCCAACGGATCGACACAAAATTTGAAACAAGTGATTACCTCCCCGAGGCGACCCCCTGTGCAAAATGCGGTGCAAATCCGTCCATTGGGGGCTTTTCGGCAAATGGGTGAAATATAACAGAATTTTTTTATTTGCATATTTAATGGCCGACCTAAAGGTCAGACGGGTCGGCGGATTTTTACGCGCAATGGCTTAAACGACGCGATCTCACGCAAGAGTGTGCCTTTTAGCGGTAAAAAATTTAAAATTAATATCCAACTCCTGAAAAATCCCCCAAAGTCGAACATTGGGCCAAAAAATGGACTTAGAAAATTTCGGCCATAAACGCTGCTGTATAAAATTTTCACTATAGATAAACAGACTTAATCGTCATCGTAGACCCATAAAAGTTGTAGGCCTGTACTGAATAGACAATATGGCCACAAAAAATCTAAATATGAGATTATTTTCGATCCCCTGCTTACAGGTCACGTGACACCGGGCATGCGCAGTAAACGTTTGGCTCTTGAGATGGGCTAAACGCATCTTTGAAGCTTTATATCTCCATAACGATGCAAGATAGACGCATGGTCATTATTGACTACTAATAAAAAAGTAAGCATGGCGAGTCTATTCGTCACGTGACTGATGACATTACGTGCCCCCAAGAAGTCAAGGTCGTGATGCGATACTCTAAGGTTTCGCATCTTCATAGCCGTGCAAAGCAGATAAACTATAATTGACCGCCTAGGCCCTACAAGAATACATTATTTTTAGTAATAAAACAGCAAATATAAATGTACAAAACATCAGTTTATACACTTGTTATTGGCGACACGCAATGACTGACACATCGAAAACAGCAAAAATCATAAAAAGGTGATATTATTCAACAGCACATTGACAGTTAGGCTATGTGATGATGAGTGATATCATTTTTTATGATTTTTGCTGTTCTTAAAGTGTCAGTCATTGTGCGTCGCCATTAATAAGTGAGTATACAGATGTTTTGTACATTTATAAAGTCATTAGTCATGACTGTCTGTGTGACCCAATAGGGCGCCACGTACGGCCCACGCCGGCTTCTCTTTGTATCCGCCACTGTCGCAAATAAGCCTATTGTTCTTTTCCTGCTGACTGCTACAGTGGCCAGTGTGGCTTGGTGGTCTAACGGGAACGTGCCCGAAGTTGCAGGTTCGACTCCGAGCCGAGGCACTGCCAGGTAACAACCTTGGGCACGTTGTTCACACACATGTGTCTCTGTTCGCCAAACAGTATAGTTTGCTACCAGTAGTCAAAGGGCGGTGACTCTCTGCGGCTGAGAAGGTAACAGTAGGTCTGGCGTCGCACTGGCCATGCGTCACGGACTCAGTGGTCTTTCTACCTACGTCCTATGGGCTCAACGGCATGAGATAAGCACCCCGCCGATGCCCCAGTTGGCTTTTACGTTTACCTTACTTTGTGTTTGCACGAGCTGCGGCAGCAGGCAGCAAACGAGATGCTGGAGGCTTAGCTTATTATAGTCCTGCAGTGTAACTTGTGTTTTCCGTTGCAACTGCGCAGTTAGTGTAGGCGCCGCGCCGGCCCGCGTTGTTGCAAGATCGCCAAGGACGTACACGGAGTAAACAAAGTCACTCGTCGACGTGTCTTGGTAAGTAACTAAGTAGGCCTATTATACACCTGCGATTGTTCAGCTATTCCTTCGTGTTGCATTTGACGAAAATAGCCTAAAATCAATTTCAATAGTGCCTGACTGAGTCAAACGTAAATTTTGTTTATTAGTTAGGCTAATTCAATAACTGCCACCTTGCCATAGGTTAGCCTATAGTTTCCGCGACAACTTCTGTTCTTTTATTTCGTTATGTAACACCTTGTCCCTTTTGATCGTTTTCGCCGGTGTTTTTGCCTCCGATTTTCGTCTAAATCATTCGCAGTTTTTAAAAGGAACGTTACGATAAAACGAAGGCGTGAAGCTGTCCTGACGCCCTGTTCTGTAAACGGTAGCTGCGTTTCTTGTATCGTGTTGTAGGAGCATCTAATCACTTATAAGAAGTCAAGATGTCGTTGCTAGTACGCCTGAGCTTGTGCTTCGTAGTTGCGCTTCATCTGGCATCCGCACATCCAGTCATTCAGCTTGTTGAAGGTGTCACGTACTGCACTTTGTGATACATTTATTTTAAAAAAATCAATAATTTCTAAGCATCACAAATTGACAACTACTTAGTGTCTAAATTACATTTGGACTGATAGACATTTCTTTCACAATGCTCATTTAGTGCAAAACTACTATTAAGCCTATTTCGACCAAAAAATTGCGATGATTTTACTATAAAAAAATTACTATAAGCCTACTTTCCGTTTAACTTTGTGCTTTCGTTTACATTTTGCGGAGATTCATTAACCTATGTACAGTGTGGGTACAGATCGCGCTTAATGTGGCAACTTCTTTAAATTAAAGAATAACAGTACTAGAAAGCAGTCATAGCCCGTAGGTATCTCCGCCAAGGCAAAGCTATTCGCCAGGCGGCGTCACCATTTTCGCTTTGCCAGCGGTTCCCTTATGCCCTCTTTAACGCAATGGTAACGAAAATTTCAAAGTGACCCAGAATCCAGGATTCCTGCCGGATCACCTCCAAAATTGAACCACTTGTATTTTATGCCATGCCCGACATACCCTGAAAATTTCAGAAAGATCCGTCCATAACTTTTCGAGTTATCTTGCTGACTCACAGACAAACAAACAAACAAACAAACAAACAAAAACCGGCAAAAACATTATTTCCTTGGCTCCTTGCAGTTTGGCGTAGATCTGAACGCCAAGTATGCGTGTAAAATATGGCTTTAAAATTTTTAGCCTTGACAAAATAAAGTTCACAAAAAACGCTGACATTCGAAATTTATACGATATACGATATAGGGATTAGGGAATCAGTAAATTAATGTTCGGTTAATATGTGTCAGCGCTGATGTTTCGCGCGTGGTACTGCTGCAGAGTGTCCCGCTGGCTTCACGTATCACGAGCCTGTGAACGGCTGCTATAAGCTGGTGACCAGTAACCTGGAGTGGACAATGGCTGGATTGACGTGTCGTTCGCTGCACCCCGACGCTCATCTACTCGTTGTCAATAACGAAGAGGAACAGTCGGCAGTTGGCGAAATGATCTCAGCCGTCGACCGTCAGTACATCATGTCTACTTTGACCGCTTGCTCTAAAAAATTGGGACAGCGGCAGTTGTAGCTCAGTAATAGTTTACAGTAATACACGGTGTCCCAAAATTAGCGGCCCCGTGCTTCAAATATGTCTAATTCAGTGTTCATGGATTTCAACGAAATATCGTACACTTACCGTCACACCTGTTATGACGTCCGCATCTTACGGTGTGTGTGCTCAGTGTAACGTCATTATGACGTCAAAGTTTGTTTACATTAGGATACGTTTAATGCATTGTTATTGACAAAGGGATCAGGCAGCAGAGTACCCGCCTTAGTCTAAGAGCTTACGTCGAGGCCAAAGGTGGCCATTTTAAGCTCAAACTTTAAAGACAATTTTAGAATGATTGTCGCAATAACTGTTTCAAACTTTGTAAAAATCTGTTATGTATTGAAAACAATTTTACACAAACTTACCTGTAGGGAGCCGCTAATTTTGCGTGTTTAGTGTTTGTTAGGCGACCGTTTGAAATCGGTCGATGTGCGCGTTTACGCTCAATAGGCTAAGACCAGTAAATGTCTTCTTTTTCCCACAGAGCCTAATATGGTGTGTTTTTCGACACAAGATGTGCATCAGAAAATGGTCAGTGCGTATAGGAATTTGCCTTAGCATTTTAGCCAAGGGTCAAGCACAACAAAAAATCTTCATAATTGTTACCGCCTGATGTCATCGTTTAAGACTAAAATACACCAAATACGACTTTGGATAAAGACGCAGAAACGTGCTGAAACTGAGTGAAAGTTATTCTAGCAACGACACTGTTCTGCATGATACATAAAATTCACCGATAATTAAGCTGTGTACATGATTGTAATGTTACAGAGTCGACGCTGAGTGAATGCTTTCGACAGACTGGAACCAGTAACGGGGTGTTCTTCTGGACGGCAGGTCAGCGCATCGATCCGAGCCGTCAGTCGCCGTTCGTCTGGCGAATCCAGTCCACCGACACGTACAGCGATCATCTGTCGCTGATGTCGTACACGCACTGGGCCTCGTATCAGCCCAACTATTACAACAACCTCAACCAGGCGTGCGTCAATATGATGTCCGGCGTTTCGTACGGCTGGAACGACGACGAGTGTAACCACCCAGTCTGCTCCGTCTGTGAGGTCGATCTGGCATGAAAGCTCGGTTGTCCATTCACTACATGTTTCCCCTCTCGGAGTTTTACAACAATAACTTTAAACTCTGTCCCGCAGAATGAAAAATGGTGCCCTGAAATTTCTTAGAAATGGTTCATTACAGCGTCGAGCGCATTAATATTGTTTGCGATAGGCACTCTAGCCTTTTACTTCCCTCAGATCTCTCTGGGAAAGCTCACGGCGCTCCCCACAACACAATTTGGAAGATCCTCCTTCCCAGACCGCATCAGCGCATTCGTTTTCCAACTAACGATGTTGCTCTGTGAACGCAATTTATTGTTGCTAACTCGTTAATTGGACCACAGTGCAAAGTCAGCGCGCAAATTCTGTCTAATTGCTTAGTTGTGTCTCGTCCCAGCAACGCTACGACGAATGTTTCCTAAAAGTTAATGTAATGTGCGATATTGCCATAAAATCAGCAAACGCTATTTGTAGCTTGCTTATAAGACTATGCAAAAGTTAACGGATATGCGAGATATTCAGAGACGTTCAAGCTTTAAGCTCCGCTTTTTGCTCACAGAATTATACGCTGTTAGCCAACAAGAAATGTTCTGAACACGTCTACTGCTTTACAAGAAATTGAAGAAAATGCAATTAGTTGGTGTTTTATTGTTTTTAATTTTATGTGTTGTCCCTACTCCGCTATGTTCGTACCAAAAAACTGGTTTTCATTTCATAAATAAATTAATCGAGAACAAAAAAGAATTAAGCTAATTAAGTCACTTGCAACAGTAGGCTATTAACTTTGTTATAGTATTGGACACGATTACGCAGCCTTGAAACGAATTTTATCTTTCCATGTGCAACTGATAAACTTAGTATAATGTTAGTGCAATAATAACAGGCAACAATGAAAAATGGATTAAAACAAAAAAATAAATTGCGAACGAATGCTTAAAAATTCTTATGCTTTCTTAGTAAATAAGTAAGTAAGTAAAGTGTAAATTTATATAGCGCATACTCAAAAAGATCTCTAATGCCGACCGTCACTAAATGTCCGTCTCTAAAATTTTATTGAGCCCTAAAAATGCTGGTGTAGCTTACAGCTTCCTTTTACAGTTTTACTACTCTTAAAGTTATAGGCGCAAATGCGTTAGATTTTAAGCCAAATTGGTAAAATATTGTGGGGAACTCGCGTTTTTGGTCGGGTGTGTACTCGCAAGCATTGGTTATTGACAATTATTGTGTAATTCGTATTTTAAGGCCCAGCAATTCCTATGAAATGAAATATAAGTTTTCGAAAGAGTCAATTTTGTTGGGTACAAAATGCACATCATAAACTCTGTTGTTAGTGGTCTAAAGTTCGCCAAATTTTTGCCGAACGTGGAAGGAATAGCAATCGATCTTAGTATTTTTTTAATTTTAAAATTTTTATTCACCATCAGTGGTATATAGTAAACAACAAAATAGATAATAAACAATAAAAAATAAACATAAACAATGATGTTCGTATATGCCTACATCAGTCACATGGCCATTGCTAACAAAATCTTAAGTCCCTAGACCTACTATAATAATCTAAGCGCAATAATGTCAAGAAATACAAAATAATAATTTGTCTGAATTCCTGTAATTCGAATTTGGATGTAAACTTATGAAAACGTTGTGGAATTAATACACTGATTAATCAGAAAATAAACTTGACAAGCTTTTGTAATTTTTTAAATGTAATTTGTATTAAAAAGCCTCGTAAACAAGCGGTTAACAACAAAATCGAGTGACGCGATCTGAGATATAATAAATAAACAAACTTCTAATCCGTTCAACAGAACAGGGATTTAGACTTAAACAAATGTAATGTAACCTTCTCGGACGCACATCTGCCAACATTACCAAATGTGACATTGGCAACTCGATAAAAAGAGCGTTTTGCATAATACAAAAAAACATGCAAAAAATTTGTCACTGAGTTTTGAATGTTTTTATCCGTTCCGAATACATTCGCGATTGAAATCTGAAGTCATCCGAAATCGCGCCGAATTTTGCATGTTTTTGGCCCCAAACTTTTTTGCGGAATGCTGAAAATTTGGGACCTAATTGAGAAAATGGTACACACTTCTAATCATGACATGTGGCTTGGTAGAATTTTATAGTAATCGGCTATCAGAACTCGAAGATCTCGAAACTAAATGGAAATCATTGACCTTGGATGACTTTGAAGGCCGTTTCGCCCCACTGCGGCTAAACGGTGCGAGATAAGGCCTAGGTTGCTATTGATCAACTATCAAATGAAATGAAAATGATCGACCTTGTATGACCTTAAAGGTCCCTGACAACCGGTACGATCGGCTCCCTAGCGACAGCTGGGCTTCTTGTTATTTCTCGTGTCTTGTCTGACTTGGGCGATTGAACTGCTGCCATTTTGGCGTATAATGATCTATAGTGTAAAGGTCAAAAATAAGCCAAGGCTTCTGGCTTCAGTCCAAGGCCATAAAACGTAACGACATTGGGGCCAAGACCTAAGGTGAGTCAGCTACAAAATAAAACGGTTTTATCGCACGTTTATAGGCTCCGCCTAAGTTCCTAACAATAGGCTACCAAGGACAAGACTAATAATATCGTTTGACAGACTAAACAAGATCATGAATTCATAACCATAAAGAATCAATGGACACGGGTCGTTTCGCCCCGCTTGTTTTACTACATTGTAAATAATATACTTTGGAGGCCATTACGTTCTAACTAATAAAATATAACAACAATGTCGTCCTTGACAATCCCACAGAAGCCTGATATTTAAAAAAACGCGGTGACTGTTCATTCGGCTGCCGTACAAATTTCCGGATATATAGCCTGTGGGCTATTTATCCGGTCAAGACATTTTTTGCGAATTCTGCAGTTAAAGCTCGGGCCCGTAAATTCTAAGAGACAACAAAGTTCGTAATTTTGTTTGAGCGTCGCTGTATCGTCACATAACTTAGGGTGAGGGTAGGCGTTAGGGTTGGGGTTAGGGTTATTAAGCTTACGGTTAGGCTTAGAAAGAATAGTAGTGAAGTTGACGCCATTGTTGGTATAACAATAATTTGCAGCTATTTTACACCACGTCTACCAGTGCTGAGCATCGGTTAACTCAGATGCGTTTCAACTCACGAGTTAACTCAGTTATTGTGAGTTTGAGTTAACTCACCCCAACACGTGTGACTTATAAGTTTGATTTAATTTAGTATTTGCGCGAGTTGTGAGTTTATTATGTCTCCAAAATCAACTCACTTCATAGTGACAGTTTACGGTTAAAATTACGAATAAACAGCAATTCGATAAATTTTGGGGCCAACTGGGTCGAACGTGATAAGCCTAACTGGACTGCACCAGTTATTTTTGTTTATTGCTGCCCATACAGAAGTGTCATCATATCTCGCTGATCGGTCGTTAATAAAGATGCACAAATAGCCTATTTGGGCAGTAAAATCGGTTTTCATGTAGTTTAATACAACACTGCCGTCATATTCAGCGTAGGCAGACAGATTGAAACTCCGATATGCATCAAAATTTCAGATGCAAATTATTAGAAATTGTCATTGCCGAAAGCGAACACATGAAATATCACAGGAAATAAACAATGATTAGAAACAGATAAGTCAATCAGTCAAGTTCACTGAAAAGACCTTGGTCGTCTGAGTGAACTTCACTAATTGAATAAGTGACAGAATGACTGAGTAGGCTAACAAATATTTTCGTGGAACAGTGAACAGTTATTTTTTTTTGCTAATTGACCACTTTTTAGCATTACATGACAGCCTTATTGACTTCATTGATTAAATGCATAATTGACTGTTTAATTAATAATTGGTAACCGATAACAAATGAGTTTATGAGTTAATTCTTTTTGTTGGTGAGTTTGATTTAACTCCCTAATCGTTGGTGTGTTAATTTATTGAGTTTAAGTTTAAACTCATTTTGTCTGCATGATTTGAGAGTTCGATTTAATTCATTTTTCTGTCTGAGTTTTCCCAACACTGATGTCTACATTACATATTGTTTCGCTAGATTGCAGCAACAATCATGCACGCGCTAAATGTTTCTGCATTATTTGCGTAGGCCTATCGTTTAGGGTTTGCAGTTAGGGTTAGTTATAAGGTTGGCGTTAGTTACCGAAATGTGAAAAATGTGTAATGTGTACAAAATGTTAACAAGTTTTTAACAACTCAGGAAAATGTTACTACATCATAGCGCGCGAATTTAAAGACATTTGTTTGCGCATTATGCGGCTATTTATCCGGCTACCGGTTAAATATCATGTACCTGAAAAACTAAAGAAAAAAATAACAATAACTCAAACTGCATAAAGCTAAAATAAGAAAAAAGCTGCAAGAAATTTCAGATATCTGTAAAATCAGTCTGAAGATGTGCCAGAACGTCTAGGATTTGAGAATGTGAAAAGTTTTAAAGTTGGAAAAAAAAACTGATGAGGTGATGAATTGATAATGACACTGGTCAGTGAATCACAGGCCGGCGGTTACTATTTATCAGGAAATTGTTAAGACGCGTACAGATCGACGCAACTGAACTGAACTGTACTGACACGGTTTAGTTTTTGACAAACTGGCTAATGAACGGCCTGCACGCCCATTGGTCGTTGGCTGACGCGTACGTGCCTCTAGTCACATAGACACCGACGCAGTTAGACAATGCCTACTGTAATGCATTACCCGTCCTCCTTGCCCGTTGGTCAGTTCGTCAAAAACTAAACCGTGTCAGTTCTGTTCAGTTACGTCGCTCCGTACCGTACGCGTCTTCGGTGGTCATCGTAGTGACCAGTGCGGTCAGCTGTGATCAGCTGAGTGATGACGCAAACTCTGAGTCATGTAGACATAGCGGTCATCAAGCAAGCCAACCAACCAGCTGATGACTGACGGACCGCAAATAGAAATGGAGTTATTGGAGAAACGTTCAGACATCGCGGCGCCACTGACTCGCACCTATCTGATTTGTTTCATCTTCACGTCCTAGTGAGGCGCGAGTCAGATACTCCTGACATTTCCACTCGATTTGAATTTGATATCAATACAAAATACAACCATAAACAAACTCAAATGAAAGCAGCAACAGCCCATTGTGTAGCTTGTTCGGTACTCAACATAGGCCTAGTTGCCTGGTGTATTATCACTGTATTGTACTAGTATCTGAACTGTGGTACCAATCGTTATGTTTTACTGAAGAATGTTGTTCAGTTCTGTCTATTGTGAAATATTGTCAATGTTCTAACTTTCAAGTTTTTTCGCGCCCACTAAACGTATTACGACACATGACATCATATTCGTCTACAAACCGATTTGTGTTTCCTGTTTTGTCAAGTTGCAACTGAAGTCTATTATCACTCACTTTTGGTGCACTCATCGTATTTACTTGGTAAACGAATAGACAGAATACTCCTAGTAAATTTTGCTACATGTTGCATCAGCCATCATTCCGTGCTGCTCTTGCCTAGAGCTAACGGTATCGGGTCCAGTCCCAATACCATGGTTTCGTTCGTAAAAAGAAGACATAGATAGGCCTATGCAGACACTAAATGAAACATTGATTCCGATCGCAGAATGGCGGGAACACAACATAAATTGATCAAAAGCCATCACTTCGCATTATGCGCGAACACAAACTTCGGAACATACAAAGCCTAACTTGGAAATGGTACATCACGTGGGCTCTTGTCTGTTAGTTCACCCACACCCGAATTAACCGCCAGGATTAGGTTTTAGAGTTGGGGTAAGGTCAAAGACATGGCTAGGGTTGATATTAAGATTAACATTAGCGTTAACAAAACAAGATATCTGAGCTAATGCTCATGAGACGCGCTAGCTAGCCTATGGGAGTTGCTGTTCGCAGGTAATCTTGGTCCATCTCCATCCATTTGGTAACAATTTACTCTTTTGCAGCCAAAAATTGTTTAGAAATCACTTAAAATCAATATTTTTAAGGTTCAAGATCACTCAAGGTCATCGATGTTGACATTACTAAAAAGCTCGTCGCCAGTGCTTGGTATGATAAGCAGCATGTCTGTGCCTATCTGCAACCATTTTCACGCTGGACAAGACAACAGCGGAAAACAACCACTTTTTAGAAGGGTACCCTTTGACACCCGCGCGCACAGGCATCTTTGAATCTATAGGGTCCGGACTTGAAGTTGGAGTGCTAAAATCTACGTTCAATGCTAAAAAATTCATACCCAGGTTGTCTTGGTCTACCTTCAGCCATTTCGGAGCAATTCACTTTGTCGCAGTCAGTCCAAAATCACGAAAAATTTACCAAAAAACCCTATTTTGGGGGTTCAAGGTCATTCCAGGTCATCGATGTTGACATTTCTAAGAAGACTGTTGCCAGTGCTTGTTATAATAAGCAGCATGTCCGTGCCTATCTGCAACCATGTTCACGCCAGACAAGCCAATAGCGGTAGAATAACGTCTTTTTGGAAAGGTGCCCCTCTTTCGTCCCCTCTTTCGCGAGGACCCCATTCATTCAGTGGCATGAAATTTTGTCGAGAAATACTAGAGACACTAAGCTATCATATAGTGTAAACCCGAAGTCTCTATCTGAACTGGTCTTGAAACGGTACCGGCTCGTGACGGACAGACAGACGGACGGACGGACGGACGGACAGAATTACCATAGCTAATGCGCACTAGCTCTCGCGCGTATGCCCAAAAATCGGATGCGGTGAGTTAACAGAGAAGTACCGCAAGCTGTTTAACTACAAGCGAATACGAAGCAGCGGATCGAGATCTATTCGAATTTGTGGAACTGTGCAGCACTATCACACAGGCGCCGCAACAGAAGCAAGCGGTCGGCATAGTGTAGTTGTAGGTCGTCGATTTACGACGACGAGCGACGACTGCAACGTGTCGACAGGTTAATAGCTCAGCGGCTAAACGTCGTGACGAGATTAAACGCTCACTCGACGGACGACGTATAACAGTCGTTCGACGTACCACACGCAGTCGCACCGGCCTGAACTTAAATACACTCTGCCAGGAACATGCGTCATTCTTACACTTACCCGGAACGCATTTACATATATGTCCATTTTAGCGCATTTTGTCGCCAAGAGATGACACATTTCGTTGCACGAAACATGAAGGGGAAAAAGTCCAGCCGGAAGGAAAAAATCTGCATTTTACGCTGGAAAAGTGTTTTTTTCTGCACAACGCGGGGTGGGAGTTCTATTCTCTTTCGCATTTTTGTACATTTTTTTACATTTATCAAAGATTGCTAAGTGAACTTCGCTTTCTTGCAACATCGAGCCAGAAGCGACAAATTAGGCACCTCATCGGTGACATGCGCTTAAACGGCGAGCTGTGCGTAACCGAACAAGCAGACCTGCATTTTTTATTATTTGCATTTAGCCTTAATTTGTTTCTACCATGTTTATGGTGAATAAAGTTTCGTGTGATAGCTGTTGTAGTGATCTAATGATGGTCTTTCGAACTCCGTAGTTCATGCTTCGAGGTTTAGCCTTAGACCTTTATCAAGCAACTTCCAGCAAATCGCTAACCTAAAGTGTGCATACTTCGCAAAACAAAACAAACTGTCATCTTTTTAAAAGAAATACGATAACAAAATACGTTGGCACTAATGTGGAAGGAACACAATGCAGCGTGAGTGATTGGCCTACAATTCGTAAATTCTGAGGAACAAAATTTGTTTTGGTGTAAAACCGTTTGGGTTTGAACTAGAGATGACCGGGAATGGCTTTTTATGTTCCCATTCCCTCCCATTCCCATTCCCAAACAATCATTAATTTCAATCGTTGCAGCATAACATTTTTGGCTGACGAAAAGACACAAGCCTAA
>Ga0056128_1004713_pt1 | contig 17109 bp, 9 predicted proteins | sample WorMetLIZISLAND2_FD_71113 | JGI IMG/M metagenome (GOLD analysis project Ga0056128, IMG submission 71113) | Marine gutless worms symbiont microbial communities from Max Planck institute for Marine Microbiology, Germany - Olavius geniculatus... ... | reverse complement strand
CTTAACTCTCGCCGATTTTGTGGAATTTTGGGGCAAAATAGAATTTTTGAGCACGAACAATTTTTCCTGACGGAAATTTGCAGTGTGTCGTCGGAACAGCACAACTTTCTAATCCGCCTATTTTTAATGCAAGACGCCGCTGAACTCTGCGAAAGCCGTTTAGTGTGCAACTGCTTCATCCAGTAGATCGATCACACATATAGACTATTGTTCAGTTATATCGTTGCACACAATTATTAGCACTCAATATTATCTCGCGAATTGGTGTTGAAACGAGCCGAGCACCGACTTACATACTGATAACGTTACTTGATCAGATCGTGATGCAGTGTCCTATACCGCAGTGCCTTCAGACAACGTCGTATAATCGTTACTCTTATCTTTCACACTGTTGTGTTGTACGTGTGTTGTATTGTTTGTTAGCGCTGTTGTTAGACATGTCGAGATTGTTTCGTAACGTGTAAACTGAGCTTGAGGCGAGTTTCACCGATCGTTTTGTAGTGTAGGCATGTCTTAAGTCTTAGTGCTAAGTCTTAAGTCATTTGTTTAGTGTATAAAATAGAAAACGCAGTGGCAGTGCCAGGGGTTCCTTGTTTCCCCATTTTTTTGGGCCTGGCCTCCGTTTTAGCTCCCATCTAAGTTTCACAAACAGCAAAGCCTACAAAAGAAACTATACGTGGGTCTAATTGAAAGTGGAAAATGGAACTTCTCGATTTATTCACTTCAGTCCAGTTAAAAATCAAATTTTTAAGTTCAGAACCCGCAAACTACTTGCTTGCTTAGCTTTGCAAGTAGAACGCAAGGAAATTGGCAAATCCCGACGAATAATTTGGCTCCTATTGAATTTCTCATTCCGAAAGACTCTGGTGCTGCCGCTGAGTGATAATACGTTATGCCTTGCGACTGACTGTGCGCTTGCTCTACACCGACAACGTGGTGCATTTCTGACGTAATTGCGATATTATCTCTCGTAGATCCACTAGTTGCATCGTGTGCTTTTTTAACGTATGAATATTTGCTATTTTTGTCGTTATATTATGTGCACTAGACTCAGATTCTTGCCTTGCCAGCACTTAAAACCGTCGCAAGCCGTCGATGTCAACATAATCAAAGGATTTGTGTTATCTACTTATTGTTCGTTTGTTTTCGAATATTGATTGATTGAGTTAATTAATTTAGAGCCGGACCGTAGAATATGAAGCCCAGTTACCGTAGAGAGACCGCGCATCAAGCGATATTGTACGCGTATTCTGGAAATGTTCGTTGAAGGTCATTCAAGGTCATCGATGTCGACGCACACAAGCTCACGTAACGATACCCTCACACGTGCTCAACACGTACGGCTGTCGGGCTTTTCCAGTCGCTGGTCCGACGGTCTGGAACTCACTGCCGGATGAACTCAGAGATCCAGCGCGTGACATTGATAGTTTCAAACAGTTCTTTAAAACAATCCTGTTCAGTATTAGTGTGACAAGCGCTTTAGAAGTTAATTTAATAATATGCGCTATATAAATTTACATTTTACTTACTTACTTTACTTACTTACCCTGTTCGCAGAAAAAAAACGTAAACAGAATCTTCTGGATGTAACAGGTCAACGACCGGACGAAAAGCAATTCGAGTACTAGGCCTACACTGCGAAAATGATGCTCAATATAGGCCCCCTGTGGTGGAAATCATTGCTCCTGTCGATTGCAGGCCAGTTACATTCGTGTGTAATTATAGAAATCCACAATACTCATACTATTTACAACGTCTATGAGACTACGCTACCAAGAGTGGCACAGTTGTTGCACCTTGTATTTCACCGCTTGTCCATTGGTCACGCATGTCAGCTCTTCATTATGCGACCGTTCTGTAAGCCGCATTAAGGGTCTTGCCCGTCCGTCCGTCCGTTTGTCTGTCTGTTTGTCCCGCACGAGTTCTTAACTGTAACGCAAAAGTTGCAGAAAAAAATGTTGTCAGTGTTTTCACAGGGCAGGAGTAACCGGGCTCAATTTAAAAGGTCAAAGGTCAATGTCACCGAACGTCGAAAACGTCGAGAAATTGCGGCGTATCTGGCGGCGCGCGCGTTTGCATACGGATAACGTACCGGGCGTTTCAGGCACCGACTGAAATAGGACCAACCATTTTTGGTAACCTCATTAATTCACTAGAAATACGTTCTGTGGAACGAGGTATCTGTCCCATTGCCACGCTATATAGCCTAGCAGCTGCGTATAAGGGGGTAGGTGCAAACAGGATGCAATTATCTTTCACGGGGGCCGAGTTGTAGTTAATTTTGTCCCCAAATTCGTTGCCATGGCAACATGGGTCGGCAAGGGAAAATTTAAATGACACCATCGGATAGCCCGGGCCCAAAAATAGGGGGTAGGTGCAAACAGCGCGCAGTTATCTTTTACGGGGACTGAATTATACCGCTTTGAAGTCCCCATAGGTTCATAATGCAAATTTTTAAAAATCTGGGGTAAAATAGGTGAAGGAGTTATAAGATTTTTATCCCAAACAAACTCGATTTTACTTTTCGGGCCCCGAATCACTGTGCAAAATTTCATCTAAATCGAATCAAAATTGCGGCCGTAGGAGTGTTTACAGACAGACTGACAGAATGACATAAGTGATTTTATAATCTGTCCCATGCAATGGGACAGATAATTAACGCCCGAATGCTCGAAAACTGGACGGACGCCGACATTTTTCGTTGTTGTTATTGGACGTTGTCTAACTGGAACCATAGCGGGTGAACGATTGTAGTATACGTGTATATAATGAACGACTGTAGTTGACTACATGTATGCACTTGTGGTCAGTTATATACTCAGCTTTTGCACTACGAAAACACTCGAACTGTTTGTTTATATATTATTGTTTCGATATTGTCACTCGTCGTGTGTGCAATCTGTTGTTATCGTTTCCCGTTCATTTTGTTGCCGAGATTTTTTGTCTTAGTTTCTGAGTTATTTTCACGTGTATTTAGTTACGTACGGTACGGTATACCAGCTCATTTGCCGTTTGTATCTAAGTTATATTGTACGCGGTGTTGTACCAAGGTCCGTCGAAAATACAGGCACGCTGTAGACGTATGGTTAATAATTTGCTGACGTTAATCGGCATTGTTGTTGTTTTTGTTGTGTTGTCCATGCGGTTGCTTAATTGCCTGCACCGCAATGTATATTTAGGAAGAGCGGCTTGCGCTTTTCACACCCTTGGCGAGTAAGGTTAGAAAATTTGTTTGACATTGGTCGATGGCTCCGGTAAGCACTGCATGTGGCCAGGGCCATAAGCGCAAACAATGTTTAAACCAGGAGCACACGGGGGAGAGCTTGCGGCCCAAACATAGTTGAAAATGTACGTCTGAATTTTACACCCGTCCCTTTCCCTTTCACATTTCTAAGTCTGCCAGGGCTTCTGTCGTCACTACAGCCTACAGCCATAGTAAAATATTCCGAGTTAACTGAAAGTAAGGAGATACAGATGATAAATCTGTACAGATGACAAATTCTGGACCGGTGAATAAAAGGGAGTCCGACGAAGGATGACCGTGTAGCCTACAATCCACTCCCAGATCTATTTCTACGTTTCGCAGACGAGTGAAGATTACGGGACCTATTGAATATCACTGGACCCACTATAACGCTGTACTGTCTTCTGTGGTGAATTTTTAAAATAAAAATATGTCTGAGAATATCTCTCACTGCCTCTGCAGTACGACGCTACTTGTATGAAGGGTATAAAGACCACCACACCCTAATTATAGGCTATAAACTTTTTTCCATATATACTTCACGCTTAACCATGGAAGCCGGGCTTTACTTAGAAACCCGTAGGCTACAATGCATCTCTGATAAATATATAAATTTCTCAAATAACGACAACGCAGTCGGCAGTCAGTGACAGTTGTATTAAAACACGCACTGGACAACGAACAACAAATAACTGCCGACATGTAACAAAACATTTACACGGAAAATCTTTTTACACGAACGCAAACACGCGCACTACGTGCACCGCGTTTCACGGACATCTGATGAACTTAAATCAGATTTAACTCATTCGATCGGTGGGGTTAATTAGCTGAAGCTGATAATTTTCTGGTTAACTGTTCTGGAGCCACAAATATAGACTACCGTACGTAAAAGACGTGAACCGTCACCGTAAACGAACACAACCAACCGTGCATACATTTACGTACTTCCTATTTGCTCAAAATTTCCAACAAATAACGACAAGAATGAACGTAAGCCCTACGTCACGAAGACGTTTAAGTGCATCAGCGTACAAGACTATCATTGCTATTGGCGTTGGGAATATGAACACGAAATGAAAGTTTACTTTTAGGCCTACTGCCTAACAGCTCAATGCACTGTAAAGTAGACAAATATCAACAATTATTACCACGATGAACGCACTTTTATTCTTATTCCTGGTTACCTTATAAACTCAGTGATAACAGTATAATAACAGCAGTGTCAAGCCTTGCTCAAGACCAAGTACTGCCCGCGGGTAGCCAGCTACACATGACTGACAACAACGTCGGACGAGTAAAAATTTCCTGATCAAAGGCTCATGCGCGTCACATCACTAACGCTGCAAACTAGAACGTGTGTCGGTGCCGTGGTGACATATCAAGCGGCCGTCCTGCGCAGCGTGACCTTCAACAGTGATATTTCGTATACTGAACACTAGCACCCGGCTTACTTTTAACCAGGGGAAACGCTCGTACCGATACTGATTTTTCTACATCGTTTTTTTTTGTTTTCGAGTTAGAAACTCCCACGAGACGGAGAGACGGACGGACGAAGGGACGGACGGGCATAGAAATCTCTGACCTAATGCACTGCTTTGAATCTGAAGCTAGCTGAAGACAGATGAAAGCTCTCGGTCACCACAGTGACAGAACAGGACATACACAACAGATAACAACACTACCAGTACCCACAGATTACAGATTCTTACCGTATTCGGCCGAGTGATGGCTCTACTTTGAATATGTGCATTTGTACTCAAAAGTTAAATAATTTGAATACGAATATTGCGCAAAAGTGAATACGTAGGACCTACTGTTTACAAAGTTGCAACGCAAAGCCCTCGCCATTTTGTTGTTTTTATACAGAAAACAATTGATACTTAATATAAGTTATTTTGTGCAGTGAAAAAAAACATGTTTTACAGTTTTATAGTTAACGATGCTCAGTAATGTAAATGGGACTGTTGTGGTTAAAATATCATCACTAATGACATTTCTTTCTAGTTGCTGGTTCAATGTTTGTATCTGTATTCGTGTTCGGCCACAAGGAAAAAGCCGATTATTGCTATTTGGCCGAATGAAAAACATCACTATTCGGTAACAGTCTACGTCAATTCAAATGCACAGCAGCACATATACACAAGCAAACGCACAAACGCACGAATTCTCTGTAGGCCTGTCTACTCAGGTTAGACCTGCCTCCTTTTGAGAACTGGTGGGACGGCGCATTTTACAGGCCAGGTTAATTGCTTTTTAAGGCTTTATATCAGCCAATCAACAGCAGCGGCGTCGTGGGCGTTTAAAGCTTAGGTGCATCACTCTACAAGTACGAGTAAAAGAGTATATGCGGGAAAGGAAAAAACAATGTTCTGACAGACGCTACAAATTTCTGATCGAATTCGGACAGATGGCTAAAAATGTCCGACAGAAAAGTGTATGCTCAAAATTTCAAATTTGGCTCTAAATTTTCTAAAAATGAGGTTTTCAGTCCGAAATTCTGGATTTTTGATGAAAATTTTCTGACAAGGAGAAGATTTTCCAGCAATTTTCTGACAACCAAAATTTAGGTGGGGGGCAACTGCCCCAGCTGCCTTCCTGACCCCCGACCCTCTCCCATCCACCTCGGTCGCGACGCCACTGATCAACAGTATAATTCAACAAGAAATATTATTAGATTGTGACCAATCTAATGTACTCCTCGCGCGCATCATTTTCTTTTGAATTCTTTTAAGAGCTTTTTCGTTCCTTTCGGCTTGTATTAAAGACCTGGCGTCTAATTGAGACCCGTTTTATATTATACTAATAGTGACTGGCGTCGAGGTCGTTATTGGAAATTGTCTACCCGAAGTTCATATAATATTGCCCGATTTTAATAACTGAGAGGAAAACATTTTCAATAGGCCTAATGGTCGATGACGCTAGTTGCCATTTGTCTTGTTATGCCTCAACGCATGCGTCTATCTGGCACCGTTACGGAGACATGGCGCCTCAAAGATAACGGGGTCACGACCTTGACCTTTTGGGGTCACGTGACGTCATCGGTCACGTGACCATTTGACTTGCGGGGGTCGACTTCCTATGGGTGGTCCATAGTAACAGTGCGTCTATCTAGCACCGTTATGGAAATATGGCCGTTTGAATTTCTTTCAGAAAGGCTCTTCCAGGAACAGAGGTCGGTCGTCAGTCGGTCAGTTGGTCGGTCCTCAATATTACACTGATCTCATATACTCCTCTTCGCTACGTTAGGAACGTAGCGCGCGAGGAGTAATAAACTGAAGAACGAGCGAGACACAGTGGCACCGTTCATCATTTCGTCAGCAGTATAATAAATAAGCAACACATACAGTACACAAACAGACGGACAGACACTTGGACTAGTTACAGTAAACTCGGGAAGCTGAAGTTCTATGCCAGTGTTATACTGGATTTCTACAACACATTAAACTCAGTTTAATGATATGCAACAATGACTTTGGTTACAATACAGTAAGACGAAAGAAATACAAACTTGCAAGGTGCACTTAAAAGCTAGTCTACTGCAACGAAACAAACGGAAAATGATGACAATAGAGGTTTTTGCATTTGCTTTTAACCCCCAGGATTTTTACTACTGGGGTAAAATAAAAACATAATAAATAATAATAGCAATAACGAAAGAAAGAAAGCAGATGAACTGCAAAAACCAACATACTGACTAATAAAAAGATATGATTTACTATCAGTGTCTGCAACACAAAGACAGCGGCTACAAAAAATTATAATCGTCATTATCATTAAAAATGACGTAAAAATATAATTTAGTAGTAATATTCCACTAAATAACACATTTGCTAAAAGAAAAAAAGTCTATTCTACATAATAATCCACATAACACAGTAAAATAGTAATACTAACAACATAACATGTTATAACAATATAATGAAAACATTCTTCCAAATATATACAATGTATATTTACAACAACAATGACGAAAGTTGGCACTCAGTTATGGGAGTCATTGTGTCGACATGCGTCATGCAGACGAATAAAAAATCCTACTTGCAGATAACAAGTAAAAATTCTATTAACACATTTCTAATATTCCTCCACAAATGCTCACGATCATATGGACATTATAAAACAGCAGAATACTGTCAGATGTAGTGGCTAAGTCAACGTGAAAAAACGTAAAGTCCTTCCCGAGCCATAAAGCCTGTAAGGCGGCGCTAATCTCCATTTCCTTAGCACTCCGTCAGACACCAGTTCACACTGCGGGGCCACAGATACGGGAGTTGTGCATCCTGTGGTGTGCCTGTTTACGCCACAGCTGTTGCTGGTACTCACTGATTGCGCATACCCGTGAAGGGATGGCCAGGCTGAGTTGACCTGATGGTTGGTTAATGTGATAACAGGATAAAATCCAGAATATTATGATTTACTGGACGGCACGGTAAGTAACAGTATTGTAAAGAGCAGAAAATTCGGTTGCGTTAACCACAAGCAAAAATACCATACATTTGAAAGCACTATTAGCACATTTTGTTATTAATTTTACTGCTAGCATTAGTACTTCAATTATTATTTTGTGAAATGGCACGAAGTCAAAGCTTGGAACAGAATAATCAATGTTGTCGCCAATAACAGATTACACAGGCAGAAAAGTGCCTTATGACGAGACGGTATTCCTCAGTTACTAAGCCATAAAAAGCTCAATATCATCATTACTACTACTATTATTTTTATACCCTTGCAGTAAATACACCAGCGGTCCAAATATAAGTTAAAAACATAGCTGGGATGGCTACTGGTCTATTAGTAATGAGTTTAGTTTAACGGGCAGCTATGTGAACCATGAACCGACAATGTGAAAATTTACAACTATCTGGCAGTGGTGCAGACACAATGCAAGCACCTCCTATGCACACACCAAGTCAGTCAGGGAGCTTGCTAAAAGAAATAATCACCAGCTATTTCTGCCGCATACCGTTCAAACTGCTGATTTATGACCAATTCACAACTAATAGTGATGACACACTGGCCAGTTTCAGGCGCCTGTTTCTGGTACCAGTCAACTGGTACCAGAAACTGGTCAGTCTGTCATACTCGTCTGGTGCCGGATTTTTCTGGTGCCAGAAACCGGCGCCGGATAGAGCATGTTCAATTTCGTGCCAGAAACCAGCTAAAAAGCTGAACTGTGATTGCTTTTTCTTCTGGATTTTTTAACAGCCTGAATGCTAAAACAGCGGCTGTAACGTCATCATTCTCAAAACTCTCAAAATCGGAGTCCATCTATGTTTTTTCCCCGCTGGTATCATTTGCCGGCTAAGTGTGTCATGGTTTCTGACACCAGAAAACTGGCGCCTGTTTCGAGCGCCAGAAACAGGCGCCGGAAACAGGCGCCAGAAAATGGTCAATGTGTCATCAACTTAAGACGCCGACGTGACTCAACTTGACTCAGTCTGAGTAGAGTTGTGAACTGACCATTAAACTGCTTCACTAACAATCACAGACAACGTAATCGCAGCACGGGGGCCTGCTGCTGGTCCTGCCATGCAATTGTCCCATGGACTCAGGGGTGGACTCTATAACGGGTCAGTCGTAGTCAATGTAGTCTTTCTGCTTTTCCATCTTAGCCTTGTACAGCCCGGAGTCATCTTCTAGCTTGTGCCGCTTGAAGAAGCCACACTACAGCAATACACACAGGCAGAAACATCAGCCTCCTCTGGCACAATTATTTTTTGCCAGTGATGTCATCTCAAGGTCAAGACCAAGACCGAGGACTTGAGACCCAAAGCCAAGAACAAGGACTTTGCCATTAAAGCCGAAACCAAGACCGCTGCTCTTTGTCCTCGAGGCGCTTCGAGGACACAGCTATGTTCACGAGGATACATCACTGTTCTTTGCTAACTGACTACCATCAGAAAAGTAATGGTGAATAATTCTGCAACATACGGAATCCTGTAAAAAATCGGATAATCTGTTTATGGCTTTTTGAGTTATCTTGTGTACAAACTAACAGAAACATAATGTCAGCCACTGTTTGGCGGAAGTTATAGGCCTGACGTAGTTTTATCCACTGATGAATTCGACCGATGCAAAATGCCAGTTGGCCAGCTTTCCAATGGAGCACCGGAGAATAACGCAACTAGTGAGGGTGTCTTTGAACAGACTCATAAGTTAAAACCGTATACAAGTTATATACGGAAGGCAGCAGTGATTGTCGAAAAGTTGACAAAAATATTGAAAAATAAAGGTTGCATTTTAGCAAATGTCACATATAACCAGTGACTAGTGATGGTATAATCTGACCTTCCAGAGGAGAAGCATGATGAGGCAAAGTAGAAAGATGCCGATGATGATGGCGACAATGATGATGATGATGATGATCCACAGCGCCATGCCAATCGGCCGCTGCACCTGGATGTCTGGAACTACGGTCGTCGTCGCCTATCAGTAGAAATCACACCGTCACGCTATACCTCCGGGGTAGGTAAATCGAGTACCACAGGCCTGTCTGGCTGGTATTAAGGTGGGACGTGTTTACCTGTGTTGGGTGGCAGGCAACACCGTGTGATTCCATATGGCAGGTGACGCTCCGTAGCTATGCGATGGGCTTCCCGTAAACAGCTACACACATGCTTTAATCTTTTTAACCTGTGACTTTTTGACCTCAATTCATCGCCGATCCATGCAAACACATTGGGCCAGCCACGCTCCGACGCCATCCGTGTCTGTCAAGAGCTGCCACCTCGGCTTCTTCCCAGGTGAGCATAAACTGGAGTTAGTAGGGGCGTTCTATAAAGGTCCAATGGGCCGAAAATCGAGGCTGAAGGCCGATAGTGAGGATAGACTTCTTGGGGAGAGGCAGACAGCTCGAGTAAAAAACATCAAACGTAGCAGTACGAGTATAATAGCAACAACAGCAATAAAAATCAATCTGAGCTTGTCATGCAATCTTTTTATACTACTGTTCAACTAATTTGCATATTTTCTTATTTTTAACCTTTATGTGCAAAGTCCAACCGTTCGTTGGCTTCAACAAAAACTAAAGACGTTTCATTCATTCATTCACTGATAAGAAGCGAGAAGCAGAGAGTGTACCTTGGCGACGTCGTTATGCGTTGGTTGCTGAATGAGCAGCCAAGGATCGATTTCTATCTGAGCACGAGACGACAGCAAGATGCGGTCAACGTCTATGTAGTCCTACACAACGACAGCACGCCTTTCTTCATACTCACGTACAGGTATAAGTTATACGGCAATCCTTGCTTAATGAGCAATACCTTTATACGTTGACTGAAAATGGAGGACCGGAAAATGGAGGGCCAAAAAAAGAACAATAGACGATAATTACTAACTTTCAGAAGTTTGAAAATAGAGGACCTAATTTCGGGAGGTAGAAAATGAAGGACAAAAATGTTGTTAACACATCATTATGCCCAGGAAGGCACATCACATATATTTGTATAACTTTCTAAGTTACTCAAGCAGAAAATGTATATGCTTAATTAAACTATTGAAGAATATCAAAGCAATTTTTTAATTCTCATGGTACCAGAAAAATGCAATTATCAATGTATATTGCATATAACTAAAATCAGATAAACTAAAATACGAATGGCAAGTGATTAAAATTGTTTGTTAATTGTTAGTTGTATAGAGGTAAAATCGAGGCCTATATACACGTGCAGTTCGTACGTAAGCATACTTGGTATCAACAGTAAGGTAAGAGGTAAAGGTAAAGCCCAGTACTTGCTATAGTGCTTCTTACATGAGATGGACTCAAGACCAGAAGCGCTTTACAATCTCCGGGGCCGGGCAAGTGGCAGCTGATTGGCATGAGCTAATGATACCGCAGCGCACTATTTGGCCATCCATTGCCCGCCTAAGCAACAATTGGACCCACGGTTTGCAGCCAGCAGACATACCATCGCCCCAATCAGCCACACTAGGCCTTCACCCCGTAAGCTACTACTTATTTCCCGTCCCACGGAGGGTAGGAGGCTGAGTTGGCCTACATGGTCTTCCATTTTTACAGAGCGTCAGCATAGCTTGTTATGCAGAAGCATTGTCTTAACTACAGCAAAGGGGTCCGTCCGTTTGTCGGGGTCGATGTCACACTATGGTATTGTGTCCTTCATATTCCGGTCCTGCATTTTCCACCTCCTGAAAATCGGTCCTCCATTTTCAGGTCCTCCATTTTCAGCGCACCCGTTGACAAGCACACGCCACTAACTTCGAATAGTTCAAACGTCTACTAAAGATAGCCACTGAGATTGTGGCACATTGTGACTAACTTTTAATTGTTTGAGTGTGTGGGAAAATAATAAATGGTAACGCAATGTATAGGTCATTACCTCGAGGAAGGTGCTGTTCCATAGCCTAGCGCGTAGATCAACGACGACGTAATCACCAGCACTCAACTCATCAATGTGACAGACGATCTCAGTGCACTTCACGTTTGTGCCCGTCTCACAGTCCTACACAGACAACAGATAATATGACTACAACCACCTAAGGGCACACATACCACTATGGCAAATCTAAGCCCAAATGGCCTAATTTGCGAGTTAAACCTTTGGAACATCAGACTCACCGAAATCTTAAGACAAAATGTCATTTGCAAACAAAACTGTAAAAATTATTAAAGATTTACGAAAGACCTACACACAACTAAGCTGTTGACCTTGAAAGAACTGACGAAAACTTCGAAAAATATTTTAAAATCTTAGAAAAAATTATAGATACGTTAAAAAATTACGTCCTGCATTTCTAAGGGCATTCTGCTGTGAGTCTTACTACGCTAAAATTGCAAATCGTTGGATACTCAAACAACTTGAGACTCATTAAAATCTAGGCTTTATAAAGTTAAACGCATTAATTAATTTTAACACTTGGTCAATACAAAGTCCACGTTTCAGAGCTTAAGTTTCAATCTTGTTCTCCAAAAACTTTGAACAGCATAGCGAGGTGTATGGCAAACGTAACATTATGGCTAGTTTTGGTGTTAAAAAATAAAGATACATTTGCCAGACACAGTGTACGTTTATTTGACTAATGTGACTTCTTAATCGAGTGCTTTTGTCTACTTCAGTTGCAAGCCAAACATTGGACAAGGTAATCTCTATTATAATTAGACGATAATAGGCTAAAGACGACATGTCACCGTCGTGAATGAGTAAAAAAAAGCTATTGGCATTTGCTGGCTACAAGCACTAATAATCCTACAACGTGTCTGAAAAACAAAGCACTTTTTTGAATAGCTCCGTGAAACATTGCGTTACCCAGTACGAATTCATTGTTGTAAATGGCCAAACTACGACTTCTGAATTTCACAAGATAATGTAGTGACAGTATTAAGGTGAGGTGGGCGAAACTACGATGATTTGCGTCAAATTTCTTCACCATGTTGCATGCCAAAAATTATTAAAATCGGCCACTGTTTCACTGTGACAAATATTAGTGGCTAGTTTTTTTATATATAATGCAGTAATATCAGAGACGATTTCTAACGCACCATACGATGGCGAAAGTCATAACAACAGCACGAATAATGATTAATTGAACAACTCACAAAAGTGATGACTTGTCGACTGCTGAAGCTGTCTCGCTTGAGCCGATGCGGGTCCCGAGACTGTGATAATGATGACAACGACGACGATGATGCTGCTGATGATGATAAACTGGACGATCGCTTTATTCGCCACTCGACAGACCTCGCAAACTCAGCCGTCACGTTCGGCGGCTGCCACTACAACACATTCAACAACAAATAAGTAAGTAACCAAGTAAGTAAGTTGGCCTAAGTAAGTAGTCAGCATTTGTAGCGCCGCACCATATGTCAAAACAGCGTTTGAATCGTAGTCTAGCAGCCATTTTAACTCACCAAAACTGTGAGGTCTTTTTTCACAGACACAGTAAAATCGGCATTTTTTGATAAGTTCGAATGCTAATATATGGGGTCAGTTTTCTAATATTTCAGTAAAGGCGTCATCCATAAATTGAGTGAAGGTCCAGAATGATTTCTGTAAAAAATATGAGAACGTACAATAGGTCCTACATAAATAAAAATGTATCTGCAAAAAGAAAGTCGCTTCACGTTGTGTTGTAAAGCTATGGTGATGTACGGTATTTAATGAAAGTGGCAAGTGACTACTGGTAGACAATACAACACAGAGAGCGATGCAACATACCAGCAGCCTGAGTGGATTAACCATGTCTGGATTAATTTCACACCGCGCTGGGCCCTTCTTCACCTGTGTGTCACACCGAATACACAACACAACTCGCAGATGTAAAAAACGTTATGGAAAATTTAAAGAAAAACGTTACTGGTAAAAACATATTTCAGTTTTATGACAATAAGGCGGTGAATGCTGCATAATATTTGACCCGGTTTTACTTTTGGTGTATTGACCAAATCCACTGTGCACATGGATCTCTTCCAGACAAGTGATCACCCTGAGTTGCAGCGGTTCAGTATTAATTTGCTCTGACATCTACTTAACAGTATAACTAGAACAATGAAGAAGCTAACAGACCGTTGGAGGGTCCATGAGATAGACGAGGCTCTTGCCAGTGTCAGTCTCATAGGGCCAGCTGATGCGCAGAGTGGACCGCGCCACACGACCCCCAGCTTTATTGTTCTCCACCTGACAGTGTGTAACAAACGAATCAACAGACTGAAGAGACAAGCCTTGGTCAAGATTAAATACTGTCCATGCATGGGGCATGCCTGTGCAATGTTTCGTGAATCCAGAAAGAATTATGTTTAAGGGGATGCCCAGGGGGATTTTGCCGAATGTAATCTTCCCTGCAAATTTCAGACAAATCCGTCAGTACTTTTTCTGTAATCCTGCTAACAAGCTTTTTACCCTATCTCGCAATAATGAAAAATCCGAAAATCTGGTCTCGTAATTTTGTCCTTTGACACATAAACTTGAAATTCAGTAGGATCCTAACTTGTTGAGGCACAGATTTGTGCAAAATTTTTATCAAGCAGTTTATGAGTTATCGTAATAGAGAAACAAACTTAGTGACGATGGTGAAAACAACAGGCCCTACTGCTGTCGCTACCATGGACAGCGATCACTCAATAATAACCAGGAAGCAAACAATATCAGTCTCTGTACTAAAACTCAGTATGACAGAATGCGTTCAATGTAGACGTAGTTAGTCAGCTGAGAATACTGCAGATGAAAATGTACTAACAATCTGGTTTCAGTGACTGAATAATAATTATCTCAGCCATTATTGCTAACACCAAGTATTTAAACCTTTACAAAGTAACAGTAGTAAGCAAAGACAGCGTGAAAAAATGCATTAAATGTGGATGCAAATGTCGAGAATACTGGTAAAGATGTGCTGCTGCTGCTGCTGATATCAACCTGGTATCTGTGGACAATATGTGAGCCGACATCGACCTCTGAATGCATGGCACTTTGACCGACAATCTCACCGCTGAACTGTACCTGCTGCGGGATCGATATCCTGCCAACATCAACGAGAACAATTACTAAAAATACACAAACAACGGTATCTTCTTTGTCTCCATTAGATACTGGAGACGTATCACTACTATCACTACTATCACCACCTTAGCATTTAATAGTGTGACCACAGTGACGTTTTCTTAACGAAACGTGCTACACAAATTCATGTTTACTTACTTACTTACTTACTTGCATCGACTCCGCCACAACTACCTCCACTAATACCACTCCAATCGTCCAGCTAGCACCACCATCACCAGAATCATCAAGTATTCTGACACTTAGCTTTATAATACCGTTTCTGTAGTGAACGCTAAATGTCCAAAGTGCAATGTTATGGTTAGTACATTAGACTTGCAATCCAAAGGTTGTTGGTTCAACTCCTGGTCATGTCACTATCAAGTAGTTAGCACTTGAATGGGTGACTGTCTGCAGACCGGTAAACCATCTCAGTCTATAGTCATCACTGAGGTCAACTCAGCCTTTTATCCCTGCAGGGTAGACAAATCGAGCAGCGGCCTGTATAGCTGGGATTACGGCGGAGCATCTTAACCTGTGTTAGGTGACATGAGTGTGATCCCATATGGCAGCTGACGTTCCGTAGCTCTGAGATGGGTTTCCTATGAAGAGCTATACCATTTAACCAGTCCTTAAGTTCGAAATAGCATGCGATCACAGACCCGCTGACGTTGACGTCTGTATCGATGATAGCTTTCATCTTGATGACTATCACGTCGTCGGGCGGATTCAGTTCTTTGCTTGTTCTATACAACCAACCACGAACAAACTATTCACAATGATATATCACTTACAAATTACAACAATAATGTGCACATAACAGTAGTAGAATGCAGAGCATTTAGTAGTAGTATCAAGCGTTCTATATCTTCATATCCATTTTAGTTTTCATTTACGGAAATGCGTAAGCTAACCCACATTCGATGCAAACAGCACATACTGTGGGGCAACTTGTATTAACAGATGAAGAACTGTGTATAAGTGAACAAAAGTTAGCGGAGTAAATTAAGACATAATCCAGACCCAGAGAAACCTTCGATTTGAATTATAGATCAAATTGCCAGCACAATCTAAACACTTGGTCTTTTGACCACACTCGACCCCTCCACAAAATTGGCCGATTCTTTGGCGAAGGTAGCCTAATTATGACGCATAATTAAACAACCCGCAGCAAAAGAGATGACAGATTCACGCACGTGTTAACTCTGAGCGTGAGGTTCAACTTCTCCGCAGTAGCAACCACTTTGCTCGGGTCCAGACGGACCGTGAACCGTACGTCATCGTCAACGGTCAGAGGATTACCCACAGCACATAGCACCGTGTTATTGCCTGACAGACCGCACGAGTACCTCTTGCCCTGCATAGGAAACAGAAATATGCAAAACATGTCATCAAATTACTCAATCATTGTCCGAACTGAGTTCAAAATTTTTTCAATTTCAGAGACGAAAACTCACGCGTAACTAATGCACGTGCGTGTTAATTCTTGTCAGGTTTTTGTTTCCTATAAGTAATGCTTTCTGTTTTAACGCATACAACTGTAGAGATTGATTGGCCTGGTTCAAACGAGACTGCAACTAAACCAAAATGTCAAGATCAACAACTTCTGAATTAACACTACATTAGTGCAACTGCAAACAGCAGTGGTATTTATATACGAGGGTCGTTAGATAAATAATTTTACAAAAAGGTGCCATTCCATTAATTTTTTAAATAAAAAAAAATCTTAAATATACGTTTTGTTGGGAATTAATTTCTGAACATATGTGAATTTCTTTGATGCTTACGTCATTTTTGTGACGTCACCTGTTAATAGAACACAGTCTATTTGTATATTATTTTCTCCACCAGTAATCTAGCATAACTCACAAGTGACAACCAGCAAAGAAGCAAAAATAAAACGAATAAACTTTATAAGTTAATGTCACCTCTTTAAACGTTAAACATTATTGTTTCATTTTTCCAACATATCGTCTAAGTTTATTCAAACATTTGAGCATCTTTATTCACCACAACAGATGATAGCACTTACAACGTATTTACAATACAAACAATGAGAGAAAAAAGAAAAAAAAAGAACACATATCAATAAACTGACAAATACTGAGTGATCAAACATCCATTTCAAATTGACCGGTTTAAATTTATAACAACATTTCTCTATCAGAACACTGGGTAACATACCTTAACTAACGAGCAAAAAGCCCGAAACTCAGTTCAAACTTTACCGATCTATTACCCAGGACAACGCTAGGTAAGGATATACCAAGGTACGATTGAATATTCTTAACAATTTCAATGTTATTCGTCCTAAATAATTTCATAAAAAACCTATTAAATGCAAAGTCAATTGAACACAAATCCGACTTACTA
>Ga0056128_1004712_pt1 | contig 17112 bp, 11 predicted proteins | sample WorMetLIZISLAND2_FD_71113 | JGI IMG/M metagenome (GOLD analysis project Ga0056128, IMG submission 71113) | Marine gutless worms symbiont microbial communities from Max Planck institute for Marine Microbiology, Germany - Olavius geniculatus... ... | reverse complement strand
AGTTTGAATTTTTAAATTGTGATTTGTGCTGTTTTATATCTACAACCACGATGTCACCTTTACACTGTATATAAACTGAACAGTTTTTTACATAAATTTAAATAATACTCATCAAACTGAATTTTGTTGAATAGATACGGCATCAACTTAACAGCCCCAGTTAACAGTGAAGCCTAGCAAATGCTGTCAGTCCCTCATTATTCAATTGGACAGACTTTCAGTTATTAAAATTTGAGAAGACAAAACGTCCTGGATATAGCCTGACACCTGTTTAGTAGTGACAGCAGTCTGAACACGTGCTGCAACGGCGTCAATGCGAGCACTCATTCGCCGATAATTCAAAGCCTGGTTCTTCTGCCTGATTGAGTTCTCCGCATGTATCTTGGCACCTTCCATGTTCCCTTTCTGGATTGCCTGAAACATGTATAGCATAGCATATTAAGCAGATGTTTTTACGAAGTTTTTCATTACACACAAATGTCATGGATACCTGGTGTCATCAGTTTGTCAGGACTATGGCTTACTTTTTTTGCTAACACTTGGTACAATAAGCAAACGTGAGTAGAATGGTCAATCTGTTTTTACTTTATCATTCGATTTTTTTATTCAAATTCCAAAGTTTACACTGCATTTTTGGACTCCAGCATATTTTACACGTTTCTACTGTGGTTTTAAAGTGGTTTCCACTTTGAACAAAATAAATGCTATTGTAAAATGATGCTGAAGATGAATGATAACACACTGAGCATTACCTTCTTCAATTTGACTTTTTCTTCTTTTTCCATTTTCTCACTCTTTTTCGCATTTCGCTCCAAGTCTTTGGCAGCAAACCGCAAATTAAACAAATGATCTAAACACATTAAGAAAAATGCACCATCTCAACCTGAGTCATGCAATAACAAAGACAGAAAACAATTAACAACAAAACTTATATACTTAATAGTTACTGATTTCAAACAGTGAATCGTATTTTGCAAGTTAAACATGCAGACACAATAAAGTGAATGCTACAAAAAATTAACTGTCTGCCTTTAAGTGAAATCGTGGAACTTTTCTCCCAAAAGTTTTGCTTCTAACACCATATAAGATTCACTCCAAGGAGCAAAGTGATATCGAACTTATTCGTTTCACGTGCGAAACAAAACAGTCACGTGTGGTGACAAAAAAATCCTGCAGACCAATAAGTGCACAATAATGTCTTTAAAACGTTATCTTTTGCTTCAGTATATAACCATCATCAAGATCAATGCAGCCTTCCATCCCGATGAAGTAAGTAAATCAAGTATGTGCTTGGCTGCGATGGTAAGGCGCGTTCACTTGTTTCTGGTATCATGTGTGATCCAATATGGCAGGTGACGCTCCGTAGCTCTCCTCAAACCTTTGAAAATACTAAAAAAAACACAGATATTAATGTTCAATCGTTGGCACCAGACGATCGTGGGACAAGAATGATGACTAATAGGTCTTGTGAGGCACAATAAGCAAAGCCCTAACGACATTACGCCAAGTCGCTGGTATTTTAACTTTCGAACAGGTCCAAAGGATACTTTCCATCTGTTTGGTAGACATTTTCGCAAAGCGTGTTAACTCTGCTCTTCGTAAGACAATATTATTCTCACTTTACGACATACAAATCCACTGGTGTAAACAATAACATGATAACTAGAGATGGGTCAATTTGCGATTTTCAACGTTGATACTACATCGAATCGATAATTTTCGATATGCGTGTTTCACATAGTATTATTTTGTTCGTTCGCTTGTAATAATTTTGAATATGCAGTCGCATTATTTAAATACATACAAAAATATTGTAATGTGTAAAAACGTTTGCGTATTAGATCAATTACTAAAGCTACGACGCATGCCATTGAAAATTAGTTTGAAAAACTTCTAAAAAATCTAAATTGTAGGCTTATCATTTGCCGTACCATTTATGGTATACGTCATATTCAATGCACTATTTTAATCTTAATGTCAACAGTTTGAAAACACTTGTCACATTGGGTCTAACATTTGAATAATGTCTTCTTTGTGAACCAATACTTTTAAAAACCTAGCAAAAATGGCATCCCCTGGGTTTCAACTCGATGGCTAGTTTCAGACACCGGCGTAGATGCTAATATCTTTATGTATACTTTTTAAGCTATGTTAGGACTACCAAATACCAATTCACATAAATTTCTGTCTGCGCAATAATAATGTTGAGCAGCTGTTTCTGTTTACGGCAAATGCAATATTCATGCCTCAGAAAAAAAACAAAATTGTCAAGCCTAGCTCAAGGCTTATAAGTACTGTACACGGGTAACCAATATGTCATGCACGGAAGAAAACCCATACATGATCTTGACCTTTAAGTATGACCTTGAAATTCATTGGAGTTCTGGAGGTTGTTGAGCTACATGTTCATGCAAAATTTCATCAAGATAAGTGCCGTGGCTCATCAGTTATTATGGTGGTAGTCTAGAAACAAGAAAAACTTAGCAACGATGCTGACCGCAATACTGTCGGCACTACTGCAGACAGTACGAATAGTTGCTCAGTACCAATCGAAACAAATAATGCAGATCATGTTTTAGCATATATGAGCTTCCAATAAACACGCCACACTACACGGCTATAGCTTACGATACTGACATAAAAACCACATTTAAAACAAATCACGTGACTATCTCCAAACAAAAGTGGCCCTGGTATGGACCAGTCATGCTAGCCGTGACTCATACACAAAAAAACATTTCGAGTTACACATAATTCACTGAATTCCTTCACATAAGAAAAAGTCAGAGAATCACATACAATAGATTACAGCAGACATCGATATTATTTTTTGAAGTAATTCATTGCACAAGTCTGGGAAGATGCCATGTCATTTTTGGCCAGTAGGCTTAAATTTAAAAAAAAACAATACATAAAGCCCTGAGCTGTGATACACTAATCTTGGAAAGATAACGTGAGCCACACATGCAGCTAGTTAGGCCTTTATATGTATCTTATCATCACCAAGGACGGCAAAGCATGGCACTTTAAAAAAACACGATCTGATAATCTGCGTGACCTGAGATCATTGTATGATTACGATCATTACACAGATAACGACTATTTCAAACCAAGACAGTAGTTGTTTGCAGAAATCCATGTTACATGGTAGATTTGTCATACTGCTGTAAAAAGAAAAGGGCCTATATAAAACAGTCATAGTGAAGTCACTAAATAGGAATGATACCGTATGACGTGTGTAATATGTGGAGCAGAAAGATTACCCACAGGCAAATTTAGGTATGTTCAGCAGAAAAGAGGTCCTACAGGATAGAGAATGGTGGACAGCAGTGCAACATATTATGGCTTGTGGAAGCCTATTTATGGCGTATTGCAGCACGGCATTCTCCAGTCTATAAGGCTTTCAAATTTAAAAAAGACAATAGTATCTAATCACGCTAGATAATAGCAGCGAAACTGCACAGAGTTGTAATGATGACATCAAGGTAATTTTTCATACATTAATGCCAAAACACTCATGTGCATGGGGGCCCCAAATTTCTACTGAACAGGGCCCTTGTTGGGTTTAAATCCAGCCCTCTTGTAGGCAGATCATCAGTGTGTCTAAAGCATGGTCTACCTAACACATGGACTGCAAAACAGCCAGCAGAAATGCACATTTTCTAAGGCAAGGTGGCTTTCTTGAACAGTGTGAAGATTCTTAGACTTGGTAGCAGAAATAAGACATGAAAGAAACACTTGCTGTAGTTATGTGGTAAAGAACAAAAGAAGGGAAAGAGGCCCGTAGCCAAAAAATGGTTAATGCCGTGCATATACGGGAACCAGAAAACTGCATAAAAACAACCAAAAACGTCACCAACAGATGCAATTTTTGACTTCGAGATAGACTCTGATGTGGAAGCTTACAGCACTTGGGGTGGGGTCAAACCCCCATTTAGAGAAGTCAGGCTAAGAAAAAAACGAGAAACAAAAATCAACAGACCAAACAAACACAAGTTACACTTTGATGCATTCGATTCACTCAAAGGTGGCACTGATTACATCCTGAGCACTGGTGATTCTGCCTCCGTCGTCTGTTCTTCTCCTGATCTAACATCCCTTCGATCATTTCCGTTTTCTTCCCTTAATCCTACAAGACTAAACTCTCCACCCCCTCTCTCAATCCTTCTCTTCACCCAACCCACAAGGACTACTTGATGTCAATAACAGTAGGGGGTCCTGCTCCCGGGCCACCGTTTGATTCTGAAAGTGTTTTTTAGATGCAGAGAATTCATGACATCATTTTAGAAGTTGCGAAGATTCAAAATTCATAACATTTTAACTCAAAATCTATAATTTTGTTCATAAGTGTTTGAGTTTGCCAGGCCTAATGTAAAAATAATTATCCTGTAGGTATACCGGAGATGCTCCTTTGTCACAGTTCTAAATACACCCATGTCAACATTATTTCAATCCCATTCTCAGACATGTCTTTTGCCTAAAGCGCTACCAAGCAGATATGTCAAACAACACGTCACATCCCAAATTTCACAGGTTTAACCCCAATGCCCAACAAGCACCAACTATGATGAATCTCTACGTAGTACATATAAAACATATTACAATCACATTCATAATTAAATCCAATTACTCGACAACTACTACGAAATATGCTCAACAAACAGTGTACAAGATATTCCTAACGAAATTCCCTACGTCAATGTATCTCCACTATACAGAATCTGTATAGCCAGCCACAAAAAGCTGGATTCACACCAGAGCAGATATTCCATAGTAATAATGGATAAATTCTGGCTGACATGCTCAAGAGTAAAACCACATCATACAAAACCAAATTGGCACAAAATAAAATTTTCTAAGGAAAACCACCATTTTTTGCGCATACGATCAATGGCGTTGCGAGTAAAAAAAGTAGACGGAGTGGAAGATTGCAATTTTCTGATAGACAGCTTCCAATTTCAGACATTATAAACATTCAAAATTTCAATTTTGCTGTAACTTTTACGAAAATGAGGGGTTGCCAACCCCAAATTTAGCATTTTTGGACCAAAAATTTTTCCAAGACTTAACAAAAATTTTCAGATAGCTTGCAGAGTGCAAAAATAGTGTAAAAATTGAACCTTTATCGCAAGTTGTAAATACGTTCATTATTTATCCCATAATTCACTGCAAAAATAGTAATTTTTTGTTGTAATAGCCTGAGTTTAGTGAGGAGAATACCATAATAAACACATATCCATGCAAAGGAAGTATGTTCCAGTCCTCATGTCATCTATGACAGTAAGCTGCAAATATGGATACGACTGAACATCATTTTGTGCTTCAAAAATTACCAACCTTTCACAGATTACATCGTAATTTCCTTCCCAGTTCAAAGTCATGCAACACAAAAACTAGACCAGATATATATTTCCGGCGTGAACCAATTTAGAGATTGCTTTGTAGATTAAAAATAAACAATCATTTGAGAGCTCGATTGGGTGGCAAAGAGAGACACTGAAAAAGAAAGAATTTCTAACTTGAAGTCTTGTGACTGACCTTAAATCCCGCATACGATCATGCATCTGTCATCAACCTCTACCTACATACGAAAATTCATTCAAATCTCAGAAAACCTTTTACAGAGAGACACTGAGATCAACTGTATTCGGTCGACTCAGTCAAACTAAAAAGTGTGCAGCACTGGAGACGGAACTTATGAAGAATGACGGGCAATGCAGTATGGAGTGTATGTGAAGTGTAGGGCCCGCAGTTTTCCGCAAATCCACAGCTCAGAAAGTTTTAGATTAAATTTTTTCCCATATTCACTAACAGTTAAGTCAAATTAAGTCAAATGATTTCAGACAGTCCGAATGGCTATCACACTAGCTACTGATGTTAACTTTATGTTTGTTCATTACCTACCTGATACCACAAAGAACAAGAAATCTGAGCTAATGCTCATGAGACGCAGGAGAGCTTATAGCAGTTATTGTTCGCAGCTCTGCACCTAACGCGTCCAATACTCATCACTTCACTATACAGACGTTGGCTGCAAACCCCATCATTTACTCCATGCTTAACCATACCCTATCCCTTTCATGCAAGCTGATCAAGTCACCGAATATAGAAACAAACAGAATACAGTTTTCAGAAGGCTGAGTCGACCAGCGGCTAAACTGTCATGCGACCGAACCGTTGTTAACCATAACCATGCCAATCGCCACAGCCTACCTATTCCCACTGCATGACGCTGCTACCGGCAATTGCATTTCATCCGCTGAAGCTCAGAGTTAAGTTATCTGTTAGGCCTAATACTTACCAACTGACACTAATATTCTCAGCTTAGCAGCAAAAATAGTGCATAAAAATCGTCAAACATTTTGCAAAACGTACAAATGAACAAACAATGTTTATCAACATTGGACCAAGCTTGTGAGGTCACATCACGAGTCTACGATAGGAAGTAGGCCTGTCAATATATAGGAGGCAGTGGTTTGACCCTCTTTCTCCTGCTCATTCGTGCGGACATCCTTCACACAGCGGCATGCAATTTTGTCACGAAATACTAGAAACTCTAGGCTATCATATGGTAAAAACCTGAAGTCTCTTTCTTACCTGGTCTTCGAACGGTATCGGGTCATGACACCAGGACAGACAGACAGATGGACAGAATTACCATAGCTAATATGCGCTATAGCTTAGCTATGCTAGCTCTCGCACGTTAAAATGTCAATATCACTTTACTCATACATAGCTAACAACAACTTAGCTGCTCATGGGCAAAATGCCACGATGAGATGAGAATTCGTGAAACTGATGACGTGAAAAAAGATTTCAGCGGAAAACCGTGAGCCCTACGAATGAGAGCCAGACCAGTTGTGTGTAAATGCTAATGTCTCATTGGTGTGAGATTTTGCTATACAGCAGTCATGTCTCCACAGTCCAACAGACATTCACCTACACACAAAACACCTCAATTTACTGACAAAAAATGCCAAATATGTAACAATAGCACCTACAACAAAATCATTTATTATTGTCAAACTGATGTCAAACTGACGCCAGACTTGAGAGTCAATACCACCACAGAAACTTGATGTCAAATTTGAAGAATAAAGCCGAAAAGTGTCAAACTAAAATTTTTAGAGCCAACAACAAATATAACTAATTTTGGCAAAATTCTACAACGGTAGTTGGCCACTCTTCTGATGCATCAGCCAATGAAAAAGGAATCCAGCTGTCATTAAAAAAAGTAACCATGCTAACCCTGTTGCCACATGTATGTCGCTATTTTAATCTATTATCTACTTATTTAATATTGAGATCGTACTACTTCCAGCATCAGCAAACAAATAAAAAGATGTTTCCACAGAGTTAACATAGATGTGGCAAACACTTTGCATTGCACATTTCGGCCAAAATCCTGCAGATAGTGACATGGTGACGATTGTCAGCCTATAGGAAATTTACCAACACCCTATCCAACAGTATCGTCGCCGACCCCTGACGACATACCGATTAGCCACAGTACATTCACTACAGATGAACGACACATCATACCATAAGTGTGACCACTGGTAAGCTTAGTGAAAAATAAAATCAACACAAAAAAATACCCGAGTCAACGACGTTACTGGCGTTGGTACTAGCTGGACCCCAGATGCGGACAGTCGTGTCGTCCGATCCACTGGCGATCATGTCAGGAAGTCGTGGGTTCCAGTGAACACAGTTGACAGTGCGCGTGTGTCCGTCGAGAGTGACTAGCGGCTGCTCACGTTTGACGTGCCAAATGTATACCTTGTTATCTAACACACCACACAGTCCACATAAAATTAAGACCAGGGACGTTAACAAGGATAGAACGTGGTGAGAACATGAACAAATTCCGAGAATGAGCCCAACAACTATAAAAAAAGAACCCGAACAGCAAAGATTAACATTCAATATTTGATGCAGCAGTCAGTATTAAGCTGATATTCAACTAAAAAAATGTCTAACGTTGAAAATTAAAGTTGGCAAAAAGTAAATACACCCATATGTAAGTAATAAAGCACTGATGCTGGACTCAACAGCCATAACACGACAAACATACTTTTGCATTGTTGAGACCACAAGATAAAGATGCATGAAAACGAGAACAATTTGATGAGAACGAAAATTTTTGTTATCATCGTTAGTTTTTGCTTACATTTATATTTCACAAGGTAATGTAGAAATGAATTTACCATGCAGTGGGATATAGAATAATCACATTATTGCAAATTGTCTGCAGAGTGTGCCAGTGACAAAAATATTGAATATTGGTCAATAAGTGGCGCAGATATGAACAAAAGCGAAGTGGCACATTTTTTATGGCCCACGGTGTATAAACTCCGATACAGGCACATTACTTCTGAGCAATACATAACAACGACAATTAATTTAAAAGCGAAAATAGTTCAAAATACTAGTAGACTACATCCAAAAACTGACAAGCCAAAAAATGAGCAAACTCGTAAAATGTCCCAAAGACTGAAAGACCTGACATAAAGCTGTGGTCACAAGCATTCACCCTAAACATCCGACACACGCAACTGGAGCGGAAAAGTGGCAGAAGGTAACAATATGAAGCTCCCCAAAACCCTAGCTTCATTTACATATGATCAACGTTCTTTGGCAACATATATTCAAAGACAAGCGAGACCAACAACAACCTTCACTTCCGCTGGCGATGAAGTCCTGGTTGAGTCCACCAAAGCATGAATGTATCATGTACGTTGACTGGCTGATGCCCTGAAACTTGCGAACTAGGCAACGGTGCTGTAGGTCCCACATATGTATACCCTGCAAACACGTACACGCACATACATATATAGCAGTGTTGTTTTCAAGAACGACACGGAAAACAAAAATGACTGCCAATCAGGGAAAAACATATGTAAGACCAGCATCATTGTAGATTGATTCGGTTGAGTTGCAAGTTTCAAACACACAAATATCCGACACAGAAGATTACAAAGGTTCAAAAAGTCAACTTTGCCCCAGAATTCCCACAAAATGGAGGACCCTAAGCCCTCCTGCCCTGTATAAAACTTCTAATCACTGAACAACAGCAACATCAGTCATATGCCACACTGTGCAAAAGATACGGGAAATTTTCCGCTAAAAACAACATTCAGAATCTCACTATGACAGAAACTTGCAGATCTGTCTGCAAAACTAAATCAGCGAAAACATCAACGACAACGGCTATAATAAGAAATGACAAACATAAGTAAGTAACTAATAGCTGAACGCATTTATCAAATGTGCATGCGCAAACGAAACTTGAGTTCGAATCAAGTTACAGCGTTAAAGTACAAGCAGAGCATAATGATGAAATGTTGAATTAGCATGCACAAACTAGAGAAACCAATGGTAAGCATTGCTGTACCTGAGTAGCGATATTGAGCAGTGCAAGCTGACAGTTGTCACTCAACGAAAAAGACATGATCGGACTATCTTCTTGCAGACTGCACCAACATCAACAACAATTACTACAACAAGCACAAATACAACTACTAGTCTTGTACTTGTTAGCAATGCAGCAACACTTTAAATGCCTTTCACGATCACTTTATTACAAATTCCCTTGAAAATATAACAGTAAAACAGAAATGTTACGAATGACAGCACAGTGTCTGTTTATTGTCTTGCAGAGTTATCAGGATTGAAGTGGAATACAAATTGTTGATGCGTATACACTGTGTCCCAAAAAGCATCCCCGACATTTTCGACTGTAACTTAAAAACCAATTACCAGATTTTGATAAATTTTTGTACATATATTCTTGACACAACTTGCCATAAAATGACCATGCAGTTTCCCACCTCACCCATCGTTTGTTGCTGCACTACCTGGGAAAACACAACCAGCGAAATATCACTTTTTTATCCAATGCGATATGATTGCTTAATTAACATAACGCGTAAAAACACATTTTGTTCACATTTCTGACACTTTGGCTGATATTTCATCCAGTTGTCCATCTTTAACTGTTTGCAGTAAAATTGCTTGAAGTGTTGGCCTACTATGTGAACACAGATAAGGAGATGCCTTCTCAATTCATTGACAGTAGTATCGATAATGTTCTGCTCCAGACCCATCCAGCCTGTACCAGTTGCTTCTTTAATTCACAAACGTTCCTAAACTTTATCTGGTAGACACACTGCTGCATGACAGTCAAACCTTGTAACAGACCTGCTGTTGGGGTCCACAGATTAGAATAGATGGAATTTACTAACGTTTTTTTCATTTATTTTAACATGTATTATGATTGGTCTGCTTTCCCCAGGTAGTGTAAAAGCAGATGTTGGGTGAGGCGGTAACTAAAACACTTATTTAATAGCCAGTTGTGTCAGAAATATTTCAGCCATTATTATTGAATTATCGAAATCTGCTAATTGGTTTTCAAGTTACAGCCAAAAATGTTGGGGCTGCTTTTTTGGGACACAGTGTAGATAAAATTTTCAGCAAAGTTTGGCCCCGAATAGGTAAAAACGGTCCCAAAAGTACACTAAATTCATGAGCCCCAAATTCACAATTTAGTCACCAAGTGCACCATTCAGATGACAGAGCTCACATGTCAAAGTCGAGCTGTTCATAAAACTTGTAGCTGCGCATTCTTCGATGAGTGTCAGCAGCGACGACTGTCTTGTCAGGCATCACAGCGAGGTACTGGACCCGAATACCTTCCCATCGATCCGGGTCTGACCCATCTATGTGCTACAACGAACACAAGCGGCCCATCCACTTGAACGCTCTTCCCAATTAGACCTAAAATTTTATTTAAAAATTCCTCTGCTTCTGGCTGCAATCTGGCGAAAACGTAGGGAGGTGGTGAGAATATTTTTAAAATTTTTACTTCACGACATTCTGAGTTATATTGCACAACAAAATATATACTGTATATTGCAGAGGTGTGTCCAGTAGTGCATACAATGGTCAAAAACATGCACATGCTCTAAAATATGGCATCAATGCAGTCTATTTTCAACGACTTTTCAACAACTAAGCATGATTCAATGACTTTCCAGGCCTAGAAAATTTCAAATTTGATAACTTTCGAGGATCAGAATGCACCCTGTTAAATAAAAAGATGTAATGGTGAAGCATGCAGGATGAAGTGAAAACAAGAAGCCCAGATGTTGCTAGGATCGCCAACTGTACTGGTTGTCAGTGACCTTCAAGGTCATCCAAAGTCAATGATTTTCATCTCATTGAAAGGGCATATGCTATTTTTTACTAGTGATTAATAGTAAGCTTGGCCCTACCTCTCACTGATTAAGAGATATGGCCACTTATAGCTTGAAACTTTCCAGTGAAAATGGCAGCTAAACAGCTGCAGATGGACACATGGTTACTATTGACAGCCTACAACAAGCCACCAGTGTGCGATGGTACCACTGCTGACCCCTTACAACTGACCGTTTAGCCACAATACCGCACAATTGGCATCCATAGTGCATTGACCCTTCAAGGTCATACAAAGTCAAAGATTTTCATAACATTTGAAGGCCACTCTGTGACTTCCTATAGTGATCAATAGCAACTTAGGCTCTACTTCGCACCGTTTAGCCACAATACATCCGTAACAGATGGACAGAGAGACAACAACTCGTACTATAAGCTCGACCGTTACGTAAACATGATCAACTAAAAAGCATGAAAAGCGGAGTGGAGTCAACGTACGCATTGGTAGAATTGTCCCTTGACACCGCCAGCAACGAATCTGACATTGTCGCCATGCCAGGCAGCACATGTCAGGCTGTCGTCAGGAGAAATGTTCAGTCTCAGCCGAGCTTCAAACGTCTACGCAGACAGACAATTTCTAATTACTAATGTCTTTCATCAAACACAATTCTTAGCGGCAAAACTTCCAACACAGTGTGATTTTTATTAACGAAAACACAGAAAGCTGCCGGAAATGAACAAACAACTAATTCATTAACATAAAAAAATAATAAAAATGAGAACAAAAAATAAACACAAAGCAAAAAAATAACGCAAACAATGGCCGCATAATGCACACTAGCTCATGCTAATCAGCAAAGAATAATCTATTCTAAATGAGAAACTAGATAACTTTCACTGAGCTGACAGTGAAGACTCTGATCCTAGCTTGAAGCATTCTGACACAATGCAACAGGGTAACATACAGGCAGATGAACAGGCATCTGCATATTTAGCTCTGCTGATGCCTGGTAAAAACTGGTAGTCAGAGCAAAAATGAGTGGAAGCCGACCTCAGTGTTCCAGATGATTAACTCCGAGCTATCCTCAGGTCCACAGACGATGACATGCAGGCTGTCTGGACTCCAGGCAATGTGTGACACACCGCGCTGGTGACCTTCAAACGCCCTTCGCAGCCGTACCTCACGTGTATCCTAAACACACACACACGCATCACCCAAAATTTTTTGCAATTCCAAAACAGTTAGTAAGTAGCCCAATAGCGAAGCCATATGGCATCCATATGGATGACATACACGAGATTCTGAAGAAAATGTTGGCAAAAAATTATGCAGAATTTATGTCAAAACGTATGTCACTGGATCTGGTTGGTCTTTACACTTAGTCGGCAAAACTGTTTTACACTCCTAGCCAAAACACAACTGACAAATTATGTAACTCATGGCAATCCTTCATTACAGCACGTGCACGACAGCCCAGCTAATGAAATGTCCACATACAGAAAAAACAGTCCATATATACCCAGGGACAACATTTCATGCACCCTGGAACTAATAACTACCAGTGGTATTAAAGACATATACAACTATAAAGCAACCAAAAAATTTATGAAATCTCAGTTCCGTCCAGTTGTGATACAAGAACTGTACAAAAAGAACAAACTGAAATGCAATATTGTCAGCGCAGTTCAGTGTATTTCAGTTGCAGTAAACAAAATACCAGTTCATCTCCATTGCTTTGTACACAGAAAGTAAGGTAAACGTGCCATACCCCAGAGGGGCATAGGTGGGGCGCTCGTCTCCTTTTCTTAGGCCTTTGAGCCCATAGGTGGATAGACCACTGAGTCCGTGACGCATGGCCAGTGTGACGCCAGACCTACGGTTACCTTCCCAGCCACGGAGCATCACCACCCTTTGGCCTGTACCAAATTATACTGCTTGGTGAACAGAGGCACATGTGTGTCAACAACTTGCCCAAGATTGTTACCTGACAGTGCCCCGACTCGGAATCGATCCTGGGACCTTTCGGTCACCAGCCTCGCTCGTTACCGTTACACCACCAAGCACACAGAAAGTAGCAGGTGCAAAATCCAACAGTACCAACTGTTCACAAGTGACTTACCAAATCAACATCCCAGATACACAGAGTACCATCTTTGGAGCCGGTAGCCAGCTTGCTACCATCTGGTGAGAAGCGACAGAACCAGACCTCGTCATTGTGCTGAGACAACACCTGAGTTGTGGTGCATGGAAACTGGTCCCTGAAACAGTTTCATGCAACAGAACTCTGCACTCAGCAGCACTGCAACCACTAATGACGACAACTGGAAACCAGTGACTGACACAATGCATTATGCAGGTCCTGATAGCTCCGAACTGTCAATCAGTATGGCAATCAAAACCAACACTATTTTTACAAACCGGAGTCCAAGATATCAAAAAAATGTGCAGGTTATCCGTATCAGGATGCCCCGAAACAAAACTGCAAGAATATCTTGCAGCATTTTTTACAGACCAGCATCAGTACAGTGACAATATAAAACAACAAGGAACTCAGCTACTGCTTAGAGAACAGGACATCAGCTTCATCCTTTCACATCATCATTTAACACCTCAACCGAGATGACCTGTTTTAAATGAACTTAGCAGGCTAGCTGCTTATGCAAATTCTTCTTCCTGTTCTTCATCTTTCAAATATCTGGAAAATGTTAAAAATGCTGACAATAAAGCCCTCCCCTCCACGGAGCCAACAGTGTAAAGCTTATGTGACACCAGCTTGTGTCGTTTTGACATAATAACACAGTGAGGCATCCACGCACACACACAGACAGTCACACACAGCCTTTGCCTTACCTAAGACATTGCATCTACACAAAGCAAAAGTCGACCAGGTGAGACAGACCTGGTGCAGACATGGTCAGTCATAATATTAACGGAGTCAAGGTTGGTGGCGGAGATGTTGAGGTGACTATTGTGGAATTTGCATCGTTCCATCTGCCACTCCACGGCCTGGCTCAGCAGCACCATCAGCCGACGCGGTGGGATCATCACCGAGTTAGGCAAATATCCTGCACAGCAACAGGTAAGTACGCAATTAATCTATCTATCACACCTACTAAAAAAAGCTAAGTACACGGCGATCAATATCCAGACCAAATGAAATTCCTGGACCTATCCTGGACCTCTCCAGTAGGGCAGGCAAAAATACACCGATATACAGTTTAACAATACGATCTCCAGTTGTTGCTTCACAATGATTAAGAGCAGGCCAGATGGCCCCTGTGCTTTCAGGTTTCATCACTTAATGAATTGTGGCTGTTGCTGTAACAGGTGCAGAATGATGCGCAAGCGTAGTGAGCGAAAATTTTCAAAAAATGTAAAATAAAGACCATATAGTGCAAATATACCTAATGTTTCTACTTTCATTAATGTTTTTTTCACGGTTTTCCCTGACTTTTTGGCATTTTCCCTGATTTTTCCCTGACCACTTTGAAATTCTCTGACTTTTCCAGGTTTTCCAGGTGAGTGGTCACCATGTAAGAAATACAAACTACTGCTGGGTGCACTAGAGACAGTTTAGATAAGGTCCAGTCCAGGAAACAGTCAGAAAAAGAATTTCATGAACAGCTGAGTTTTCAAATCGTTGATGAACAATGGCAGATGTCATGTAAGTAATGGAATCCCTGTATGCCCACAACAAGCCATGGCCTATCCTATATAGTTTTCAGTTTTTTAAATTTTTTCAAAAAAATGATATGTTTAACATTAGTAAGTAATCACCAGAGCTTGCCCAGCGCAGCAAAGGCCCGTTTGATCCTATCTACACCACAGCCAGCTTTGGATGTTTCTTACAAACTTTTCTTCCCAGAGGACTTGAAATTCACTGCCTGACCGCCTTCGTGACTCAGAACTGACAGCAAACTTTCAACGTCAGCTAAGACATACGTTTTCTTAGAAATACTGACTACAAAACGTACTGGGTGAATTAGAGATTATTTCACGTAGATGCTATATGTACCGACTCTTAAAAACTTACTTACTTACTTACTTACTTAATTACAAGTGTGTATTAAGGGCCTTCATTCACAATGCAAAATTTACCCCATTTACTCACTCACTTACTTATGGTATTGGTTAAACACATAGACGAGCAGCCAGACCTTGTATTGTGTCCATCAGCTTAGTCCTTGAGGCACGACCTTTGCCTGGCCACTTTGCTGTATGCCGCAAGTCGTCAGGGCTAGCCAGCATCAGATACCTACAGCACAGAATATGAGTACATGACAACAGCTGTTTAAATGGCCAACATTGGCCACGTTACGCCTAAAAGTTGCTATCTGCAGAGCGATAGATGTCCTTCATGTTAAGTAACCAACAGACTGCTTGACCACAGAGAAAGACGCAAAGGTGCGTTTGCTTACTACATCTTGGTGGCTTGCTGGGCTTATGATTAAAAGGTTGTCAGTTTGACTGCTGGTCACTGTTCAAGTCGCAATCAAATTGTTACCACTCGGATGGGTACCAGCCTGCAGAGAGGTAAACCATCTCGTTATATAACCAGTCATCAAAGTCAACCACTACCATCAACTCAGCCTTTCATCCCTCTAGAATAGGTAAACTGGGCACCAGCTGCACAACGTTCTGACAACTGTGTCAAGGTTTTCCTCGGAGTTAACGCGAGAAAATGCAATCACTGTAGCAGCAAGACTTACGAGCTGAGTTTGTGGACACGTTTTGTGTTGTACTTGAGAGCTGAGATCTGGTTGCGGAGGCAGTTAAGTCCATCCATGTGTCGACCATCATCTAGCAGCTCAAGGTACTTCTGTTCCAGTACATGAAACCTCATCTTCTACAACAGCAACACACACACACCAGCAATTAACTACTTACTTATTTCGTGCAAATTGGTTTTTATTCAGCATTTTTTAAAGTTCCCGTTTTCCTTCTCTCTTCATGAGCATGAAATAGAATAGGATAAATAGACCCAAGTGAGGCCAGACAAAGAGGGGATGGCACAAATATGCCACAGATGAACTACATACATGCCCAGCGTTCTTAGCAGACTGGCAGTTAAACCAAACACCTCTTGACCACAAATCTGATGCCAATAAGCGAAACAAGGCTACAAGACTGAACTGAACATTAACTAATAACAAAACTTCTACAGTTTACCGTTATATCAGATGGTGACGAGAGCAATGGTTGTAGGTCGGCAAGAACAGCTTCGGCCTACACTCAACATCCAATGCATATATACAGCATATAATAAAACTGCTAATGATCGGTCTGGACGAATATCATGAACTTACGGCTTAGCAGTGAATCTTTAGTGTTTGCCATAAATTTCACTCATCTGTCGTGACTTGTTACGATTTTTCATGCCTGCTACATCTGTGTCAAAATGTGAAAATTTCTTACATTAAGCATCACATATGAACCTAAAATGGCTGCCTAACTCACTGTCAACTAGAACCACATCAGTCATTCCAAATTCCCACATGGGATATGATTTCATAAGCAGGACCTGGTGCTCATTATATAAGTGGCCTAGAGCAATATAGAATCCAGAAGAGGTCAGGGGGTCGGTAGAAAAAAAAACAATAGCTAGACATGTTGACATTTGCAAATTTTTGTCCCCTACCTTCATAATAACCATTCTTGCAAAACATATGGAAGATCACTGGTGCCTATATACACTGTGTCTCAAAAAAAAGCATGTGACTACATTTTTTGCAATAACTTGAACAATGAATGTCCGATTATAATAATTTTTGGCACACTTATTAATGACACTATATGTTATCGAATGGTGGTTTCATTTCCCACCTCATCTATTTAGTGCAACTGTCTTACCTTGGGAAAATGGCAAAACCTACAAATGGTAAATTTTGCCTCAAATTGCAGATTTTCTTAATGCTACA
>Ga0056128_1004711_pt1 | contig 17114 bp, 10 predicted proteins | sample WorMetLIZISLAND2_FD_71113 | JGI IMG/M metagenome (GOLD analysis project Ga0056128, IMG submission 71113) | Marine gutless worms symbiont microbial communities from Max Planck institute for Marine Microbiology, Germany - Olavius geniculatus... ... | reverse complement strand
GCGCAATAACAGAACAAATTCGTCGCAGAATGAATGCGTAGAGCTGACGAATAGAGGTTTAATGAACTTTGCTTCAGGTTGTTAGAGCAGACTTGATAGGGTCCTGTCGAAAGTTAATAGTTGACAATTTCTTCTGCACATGCGATTTTATGACTTTCCACACATTTTCCATAATGTTTTTGTCCAGTGATTGTGCTGACCACATAAAACCCAAAATATGATTTTTTTTCTATTTTCCACAGATGAATAAATTCTGAGAGATGTACAGAGACTATCATCCTGGTAAAAGAAGTGCTTTCCAGCAAAATGTTTGCACACACCTGGCCACAAAGTTGCATCGAGTCTCAAAAATAAGCAACGCAAATATCGGACGTAGGTTTCGCAGATTTTTCTCACAATAAAGCGCCTTGCTAGAGAAGACGCGCTAAACAGCCTATACAGTTCAGGTCGCTGTACTGACTTACAGGTCGTCCAAGTCATTTGAAAGTCAATACGCCAATTCCTATCAGTAATCAATAGTAACCTTGGCCTTATCTTCCACCGTTTCCGAGATACGGCCACTTATATTTTAAAACTTTCCATTAAAATTGCGACCAAACCGATGCAGATAAAGATATGGTTACTACTGACAGCATACAGGAAGTCGCCAGCCCCCTATCCGATGGTACTATCGCCGACCCTATATGACTTACCGTTTAGGCAAAATACCGCACGATTGGCATACCACAGTACGTTTGACTCTTCAAGGTCATTCAAAGTCAATGATTTACATGTCATTTGAAAGCCAAAATGCGATTTCCTATTAATAATCAATAGCAACCAAGGCCCTAATTCGCACCGTTTAGCCACAATACATCGTGACAGACGGACGAACAGACGACGACAAACCGTGCCAATAGCTCGACAGTTACTTAAGTAACTTACGGTCGGCCAAAAAATGACAAAATTTATGAGAAAGCTGTATCTTCGAAGGACTGGATTTGTTCTCAGTCAATACATCGAGTAAAAATATTGTCAACGTTTACAGAAGTGGTTATTTTTCGCCATAAATCGCATTTTAAGGCTTTGAAACTTTTTTTGCCAAACGGAAAACAGTCTGCATAGGTAGGTCAGTCAGTAACTCGTCGTTCAACTCTTAGCGAACTCGTAAAAACTTTACTCAATCGATCATCGATTATCGACGGGATTGACAGTGTACACTAACCACAAAATGTGGCATTCGGACTTTGCGCTCGTCAAATCGAATCCGCAGCAAACAGTAATGCATTACAGTAGGCACCGTCTAACGGCGTCGGTAGCCTACGTGACTACGCTCACGTGCGCGTCAACTACTGACCAGTAGGCTCGCCCTGCTTGCCCGTTGGTCAGTTCGTCAAAAACTAAACTCTGTAAGTTAAGTTAAGTTAAGTTAAGTTAAGTTGCGTCGCTCTGTACGCGCCTTTAAGCAACTTCAGCAACAGTGGCCCCACAAAAATGAGACACCACGGACCAAGATGCGCAATTTTACAAATTCAGTTAAATTAGCTAATTTTTAATAATTTTGAAAATGCTGCGATTATGCTTTATAACAGCAACTTATAGATCTGCGGATCGTGGGTGTCTGCTGAGTTAGGCGCCTCTTCTGCTCTCGATGGAAAAGAAGCTTTCGCCCAGAAGTACGTAGAGTGACAGCACCACGTGACCTCTACCTGACCCCACGCGGCGTCCAGTCACGAGGTTTCGACCGTCGGCACCAATTATGACGCGTCGACGAGCGATTTACTACCGCTGGTCACGTGACCTGGGCCGGGCGCGCAATAAGGGTCGTACGTCGGTGGTGGTCAGCGGCGTCGTGGGCGCTAATCAGCAGCTGTAAGGATGATAAATCGATTGAAGGCGAATTGAATTCGATTAGTGAGTGACAGCTGGAAACTCTGGCTGTACGTGCTTCCGTTTACGAGCCGACGATTGACCCAACCGACGGCTTGGTCGTCAGTGTAAGCTATAGGCGTATAGGAGTAGGCCTCTAGGAAGCTAGATTTCTCGCGTTGGCCAATGCACTAGCTTTAGATCCACTACAGCGTGGGCCAACAATGGGGTTACTCTGTTAAAACTTTAGAAGTATTGATCAGATCAGCAACAATTTTGGCACAAATCAATGTCATTTTTTTGTGGCAGCTCAAAGTGGATGACCGGTAGAAGATTTTGTGATAGCATAGCTTGCACCGTTTTGCAGTGTTTGAATTGTAAAAACATTACCTGGGGGTTAACTTTTTCAACTGTCAGAGTCCGACCAAAATTGTGATGTAAGTCGTATGTATACAGTTATACAATGTAGTATATACACCGTGTCCGGATAAAAAAAAGTATACGATATTTTCGATATATCTTTGGCAAACGTAAACATATTTTCATAATTTTTGGCACGAGTTGTACGAAAGATCCAGTTTAATAAAACATTAGTAAATTTTTTTCTTACATTGCGATATCACTATGTAGTGGTGACGTGATTGTGACGTCATCGAATATGCCGTTTTTTCTGTGTTTTAGTTGGAAAAAGATAGCAATGTTATGGATAATAACTTCAACAAATTCAGACGCACGTTTATAACTTTCGGTAGGTAACATTACAAAAGTAATGTGCAACTGACAGTAAACCAATAGTCCACATCGCCTAATTAGTGACGTCTATCTTGCACAGTTATGGAGATATGGTGTCTCAAATATTGGACGCACGGACGTGGATATGAAAAAAAGATGGAAAAAAGAAAAGAGAAAAATTAAGAGGGAGGAAAGGGGAAAAAAGGGAAAGTGGAAGGGAAAAAAGAAGGCAAAGTAAAAGGAGAAGAAAAGGAAAGGTAAAGGAAAAAAAGTAAAAGGGAAAAAAGAAAAAAAGAAAAATGGAGAAGAAAAAGGGAAGGGGAAAGAAAAGGAAAAGAGAAAGGGATAGGGAAAGGAAAAGAGTAAAGAGAACGGGAAGAGAAAAAAAATAGTAAAAAAAGAGAAGCAAAAGGGAAAGGAAAAAAGGAAAAGGAGAAGGAAAAAGGGAAAGATGAAATGGCAAAAAAAGAGGAAGGGAAAGGAAAAGGAAAAAAGGAAAAATGAAGAAAAAGAAAAGAAAAGGAGAAGAAAAATGGGGAAGAGGAAAAAGGAAAAGCAAGAAGAAGAAGGAAAAAGGAAACGGGAAGGAAAAGGGGAAAAGGAAGGGAAAAAGAAGGGGAAGGTGGAAGAAGGATAGCTCAAAGTTGGACGCACGGACGCACGGACGAACGCACGCACGGATACTCAGGTGATTTTATACTCTGTCCAATGCTATGCATTGCATTGGACAGACAAAATACGTGCTAACGTCGGTGACTTGGACAACTTTAGATTTTGACTGCGAATATCTCCGGAACAAATCAACATATCGACAACGGAAAACGACAGAAATCCTTCCACGTCTGACTAGACAATTTTGCATTTATTGTTTTTAAAATTTGGTCTATCAAATAGTAGCAAAAAGTTTTAGACCTTTATTTTTTTATTCACCCAACTTTTTTTCGGAAGAACACATTTTGGCTGTTATAGTTGGCCCACTAGCTGACAAAGGCACATTGTAGACAATGAACAAAATACCGACATTTGCAAAATAAAGATCAATTACATTATAATAATAAAACGTTTTACGTTTCAAATTTTTATAGAACGCGTTTTTCAAACTTTAAAAAATTTTTTTTCAATGTTTCTTCTCAACCATGGCTGGAAAACCTAGGGTTTTTAAAGGAAATTTGTACGTTTCAAGTTTTTAAACGATTTTTTAGGTTTTGTAATTTTTTAAAGGTTTTTTTGTCCAATGAACACCATGCACAAAATTACGATCCAGGAAAAGCGTGTTATACACTTTCTTATAAATAAATAAATAATAGAATAACATTACAGCTCAAAAACTGGGATTAAAGTATAAAATAAATATGATATGTAATAAATTTTACAATAAATTTTAAAAAAACCTTTAAAAAATCTAAAACTAAATTTTTAAGGTGTTCAAAGGTTTTTTAAGCCTTTAAAAATCTAGTTTTTAAGACCAATTTTCCAGCCCTGTCTTTATCGCATTCGAAAACAGGCACTATTAGACTACCAGAAATTGTGAGAATGATGAATAGTTTGGAGTGGACTCAACGATTGAACGAGTGATCGATCGCTGGAAGTCTTAAACTCGTCGTGCATGCAGGTTCAGTTTACGAGCCGACGATTGACGTGTTGACACTCGTATTGCCAAGTCAACGTTTCTCGTGGTCAGTCACTGTGGCGTAGACAAGGGGGACCCAGAGGGCTCTGGCCCCTCAATCTTCCACACAAAACATATGGCCTAAGCATACGTTTAAGCTGCAAAAATTTGCCAATTTGGTCAGTTTATTCTGATAAAAATAACTAAAACTGTTGCCACCAAATCTTATTTTTTGAAGCTAAAATGCACCAAATTCGATATCGGTTGGGGCTTCCGAGAACTCCCTAGCTAGATTTTAGGAAGTGTTACTTCTAAAAAAGCAGAAAAAAAGGGGAGGACAGAAAAAGAAAAGGCAAGATAAAATTTGCCTTAAATTTTTTTTGGAAAAGATGTTTATTATTTGTAAACGTTAGAGAAAATTGACGGTGTTCGAATGCTCCCCAAAAATTCAAAACACTTAGTTTGCGTGCGGTGGAAATTTGGATAAAATAGGCCTACTAAGCTTCCCTAAATTATGACATAGGGCCTACAAGAGAGTCGTGACGTCATACAATAGTTGCCGCAGACGCTGCGCTAACTAAAAACCTAGAAAAAACGGTAGGCTAAGTTACTGTGAACGCTGTATGCCTTACCTTCTACCTTTTTTGTTAGAATCGCTCATCATATACAGGGTGCGGCAAAAATTGAACCCCTAAAGTTTTTCGCTGTTTTCTCAGCAACCGTTTGGAATTTTAATTCGAAATTTCACAGTTTTATTGAATAAAACCTTCTACATCCAAGCCTAAATGCCAAGTAAAATGTGATTCTGTTGAAAAAAACGACGAAGTAATAAACTTTTTAACATGACCGCCTACCGATTTTTCAGCATTATCTGAATCTTACTCGAAGTAACATTAAGCAAGCTGCTAACCTACTTTCTACCCAGATCAACTCAGCCTTCTAACCTCAGAAGAATGGGAAATGAGTAGCAGCTAATGTGGTTGCTCTCGGGCGGTGGTATGTCTGCTAGCTGCGCCGCGGATCCAATTGTGCGCCTTCGATCCAAGCAGCCACTTGTCGCAAACACAATGGTTGACTGACGGATTTGAATCGATCGATTAATTAATCGATAGCTCTAGATTGATCAAAGGAGGTCTATATTTGTTTTATTTTTTTCTCAAAAAGAATACTTTCTGTGTGTTTTGAGTCACTTGTAACACGTATTTTTTAACCTCAGAAGCACCAAAACATGTTGGTCGGCGTCGTGAGTTAAGCCTAATATCCCGTTTACACGATCGAACAAACATCGAGCAGACATCGAGCAAACGTCGAACAAACAGTGGGCTGGCTCGTCCAGCTAACATACAGCCAGCTCGTCGAGACAGCTTGATCGTGTAAACGGGGTATAACTTAGAACAGCAAGCGGAGCAGGAAGTTGCAATTTTCCGTCAGATACTGCAAATCGAAATTTCCGACGGTAGAGATTGTGCGTGCTCGAAATTAAAAATCTGTCGCCGCATTTTCTGCAAATAATTTCAGCCAAAAATTTGGCATTTTCTGACAGAAAAAATTCCGGCAGCCATATGTTTCGACAATTTTCCGACAGACAAAAATTTGCTGCGGAGACGGATAGGCCCCTATTGTAACAGCGTCGTTTTTTTGTCAGCACGCTGGTTGTCACTATGTCTACAGATGTACCGGACGGTGGTATGTCTGCTGGCTGCACCACTAATTACGACACTTCTAGGAAATCAGGTGAACATTTATTTGTGTTCTAGATAAAATAAGTTCTAAGTAGACGAGTTAAATGGAAACGGGTGACCTAACAACATTGTTCCTCGTGACGACTCTGGTGTTCTCTGGCTGTGTCTATCTGGAAACGATCTACAATCGATGTGCCGATGACGACTTTGACCTCGATGTCGATCCAGACGAAGACCTCGCCGGACTTAGCGCTAGCAGTACGAGACTAACGCCAGTTGAACAAGGTAGGCCTATGTAGCCACTAGACGTATTACCGTTAAGGCGTGTACACAGCCACGTAACCGTACTGAGCTGAGCTGAACTCACACGGTTTAGTTTTTCACGAATTGACCAATGCGTAAGCAGTGCGAACCCATTGGTCATTGGTTGACGTGCAAGTGAGCGTATACACGTAAACCACTGACGCCGTTAAGCGGTGCGCAGTGTAATGCATTAGGTCTACTCCTTGCGCATTGGTCCGTCAGAAACTAAACCATGCCAGTTCAGTTCATTCCAGTTCAGCTACGTCGTTCTGTACGCGTCTTTAGTGGCATCGTGGTGGCACGATGGCAGAGGATGGTGGATGATGTCAATTGCCTTCTCTCTCCCTGAATTTTCTGCCCGTCCGAAAATCTTTTTGCCGAAAGATTTGTTTTCGGAAATACACAACGTACGGCTATAACCTCACATACTGTGTAAGAATTCGAAGGCAAAATTGAAATTTCGAAAATGCACCATTGCATTCGTCAGAAATATGCAGTTGTCAGGCAGAACATTACAACCTTCTGCTCCCTCCTCCACGACGCAGCTGCTACCTCGTTTTAGCTGGAAAATCCAGAGATAATTAGCCAATTAATGAAGTCTATTTAAATAACAACGCAGATGTGAATTGCATTTTGCACGTGGTGGTGTGGTCCAATTGTTAAAAAGTTGTGTCCAATCGACGTAGGCCTATACACGGTGTTTCATAAAAGAACCATTTTTTGTTTTTTTTTCATAATTCACTCAAATGATGATCAATTTACACAATTTTTTATCAGTTGTAAATGAAGAAATACTAATTCAAAATATTTTGAACAAAATATGGCAATTGATTAAATATTCTTTGCTAGTCGTGACGTAATGCCGACGTCATAATGTCTCGTGAGTACAAACTGGCTTGTTTCAACTGGCGCTGTCAGTAGCTACCCTGCTTCAACGGTGAACTTAGTCTGGTTTGCTAATGAAAAATGTTTATCGTGTCAGCACTATGCAACATGGGGAGATGAAATTAGGCGTCTTGCGATCCAAAAACTCAACCATTTTGCAAGCTCGCTGTGCTAGTGCACTGTCTTGCTCGAACATGTGAAAGACCAACTATCCCCACAAGCACGTAAATGCTTTGCACGTTTTTGTGGCTGCAACTGTAAAACTAAAAATTTGTCATCAGCGAACCAGATTTTTCACCAGCGGAGCAGGGTAGCTACTGACAGCACCAGTTGAGACTATCAAGATTGTACCCGTGACACATTATGATGTCAGCGTTACGTCACAACTAGCAAAGAATATTTAATCAACTGCCATATTTTGTTGCAATATTTTGAATTAGTATTACTTCAGCTACAGCTGTTACAAACTTTGCGTAAATTGGTCACCATTTGAGTGAATTATAAAAAAAAACAAAAAGGCGTCCTTTTATGAAACACCGTGTATACTGTATTAGCCTTATACGATAGCTAAACCACCTCGGTATGTAACCAAAAACCCATGTCAACTCAGCTTGGCCATCCGTCCGTGGGTAGGCGCAATGAGTACTAGCACAGACACTTCGTGCGATGCACTAGGGCCGTATCCGTAATCTGTCAGTGTGAACAGGTGTATACGGCTAAAAAAATCGGTTCAAAAGTAGGGAACACGAAATCGCAATTTTCAGATAGACAGCTGCTGCATATATCCGACAGAGAAGACTACGGATGCTCAAAACTTCAATTCTGCCCCAATTTGAGTTGCAAATGTTATAGCCTATTTTTGAAAAAAAAATTCAACAAGAAAAATTTTTTCCGACAGGGTAAAATTTAGGCTTCGCCATGTCACGACGCCACTGAAAGATCACGTGCATGGTAACGTTGCAGTTGAGCAGCCATGTGACGAGTTAACAAGACTGGTGGGTGCTTCCGAGGTAAAGGCGCTATTGATCAACATGGTAGAACATCTGATGGGACGACAACACAGAAACTCATCGTCCGACAAAGGAACCAAAGACATCGAAAAGAAAGAACTTTACACGGGGGCAACAACAGCGGCGAAGACAGACAACGACACTACGGGTCTACTAGGCAAAAGTGGATCAAGATCAGAAACCCAACAACAGCGAAAGATATACTACTATCAAGAGTTCGCCGGCGGCAACAGCAGACGTGGCAAGCTAAGGAAAAATAACTGAACAGATAGCAATCTGGGAGACATTATAACAAAATGATGACCAACCTCAGAAATGAGAACTAAAGGAAAGTTCTATTTTAATCGTTCGATGAAAAAAATCGTTTCACTTGGCATACCAGTTGCCGACCCAGAAACTGCAGTAATTATAGCCACACAGTGTCAGTGATAGGCTAACTTAGTAGGCCTAACTGTAACCAAGTTGTACAATTTGAATTTAATTAAGCTTAATGTATTTAAACAAAAATCGACACTGTTAACGCAGCATCAAGCAACAGTGCAGGTCTATAACCTGCTAGAGATGCAGTAGTTGTCCATCCGTCTATACGTACGGTATGTTTGTTTGTCAATGATGCTAAATGAATTGTCGGTATGTCTACGTCTTGTTATACAATAGCTCTTGACTTACATCAAATAAACTAGACCGACTGACTGGCTATTATTATGGCGAGCCTATACTTGTACTTGTCCGCTCATCATTCAACGATGATTTATCTACTAAGCCTTAGACAAAGTCCTGTGGAAACGCAGGAGGTATATGTGGAGGTGAGTTATCCGATGCCACGCGACGTTTGGGGGGCCCCGCCATCGCTCAAAAATATTCAGCACACCATATTGCGCCATTATAGATTGAAGAAAAATTCAAAAACTTTTTCCCCAGAGGGGCGCCGCGAGAATGTTTCTCCGGACCCCGACGTGGGTCTGACGGGCCTGCTTAGACAATAGCGGCGGCGTGAATTGAAATTCAGTGGCGGATCCAAGATTTACCAGAGAGCGGAAGGCGAAAGTGCAGCGTGAACCTATAACGTGGGTCTGCGTGCGGAGCCCCCCTGGAGTCCATAAATAAAGTGTCTGTGGAGGATGACACCTTTTTTGCCCATGAAGCTAAAGCTTTATGTCGAAACAGTTTTACTCATCATGCATTTGTGGCAAAAACAGAATAAAACATTACAATCTGAATTAATTTACATATCAATATTTCATTATCGTTCAATACATGGCAGCGCTGCAAAAAACAGTCAAAACAGATGCATCTCAGTGAAAGTTTGTGTGCGCTCCGAATACTTATAGTGACAATCACGACTAAACATTAACAAATACTGATTCAAAGTTGCAGGCAAACGAACAACACTGCGACTAGTGGGCTTCGCACACGTGCGATAAAATAAAATAAAATAACAAACAAATAAAAAATGAGAATAAATAAAATACAATAAAAGGAATAAAATAACAATAAAATTCTGTCGTATTTCAGCACATGTGAACTGTTAAGAAAATAACTGCGCTTATGTGTTCCATAGACATTGCCGGAAATCAGAGCTAAGAACGACAGCGAAGGGGTGGACTTTGGAGAGGAAGAAAGGGGGACGCGAGGCCCCTTTACACCAGCTGGGGAGCCTGGGGAGCATAGTAAGCTCCCCGTCGGTTTCCCGAGCGGAGTCCCGGCCGCAAACGCATTTTCGGGCATGAAAACGCCCTAAAAATGCACGTTGATTATGCACGCAGGTGATATAAATTTCGGTAGTTTCACTGCACATATTTGAGCGTACAAGAAAAGCCTGAGTGGGGAGTCTAATGGCTACGCCACTCCCTTTGCCATAAAAAGTAAACGGAGTCGACGGCGACCACTTCCAGTTGTTTTTATTGCATTTAATTGTATTTTATTGCAGAGTCAATCCGGAAGAAAAGGGTGAGGAGCGATGGCCCCACCCTATAAAAATACCTGGACGGAATAGTCGGAATGTGAGCGAGTCTCCAGAAAAAAAATCCCCTTCCGTTTTATTCGACCCACCTCAAATAAAATGTGGATCGATGTCACATTATTATGCAGAGGTGCGAACCCCGTAAACAAGGCCATTTAAGGAGTAGTTCCTCCGGTGGGAGTTTTTGGCTTTGGTTCAGTTTTATTTCTTCTTCCCCGGTTTCTTGCCTCCTTTCTTTCCCTTGCCGGCCTCGTCCTCGTCGCCTGCTGCCGCCTTGGCGCGCTTCTTACCCAAGGGAGTCTTTGCATACCACGCCTGCGACAAACGTAGGACGACAATATACTTTTTAGGAAACGAGTGAAAATGTTAAAATCGTTTTACTGGCCGAGCGTATATAATAACGGTCTGTCTATGGCGGTTCAATGTCAAAACCTGAACCGTCAAAACCTGGAACGTTAAAACTAGCCCATTACACGAACCCTAATCCTAACCCTAACCCTAATTCTAACCCTATCCCTGTCACTAATCCATAATCCCTAACCCTAACTCTATACCAATCCCTAGCCATATGCGAACTCTAATCCTTAACCCTATCCTTAACCCTAATTCCCAACCTTAATCGTAACCCCATTCTTAACCTTATTTCCTAAACCTAAGCCTATATCACTGTTTCCAGATTTTGTCGGTCCATGTTTTGTCGGGTCACCGTCTATGGCACAAGCTGTCATCTGCCCGTCGTCTGTCTGTAACGCATGTAGCCTACTGTGGCTAAACGGTACGTCGTAGGGAGTCGGCGAAAGTATCGTTGGATATGGTGATAAGTTACTATGGGCTGTCAATGGAAACTATCTGCAATGGTTTCCCCACAATTTTGAAGGCAAAGTTGCTGCCTGCCCTGCATCTATCACCACGTGCGTCAAATTACCGAATCGTATCCTACCTTGATTGTAGCGTTCAACAGCAGCGTCACCATAGGGTGTATAGAACTGTAGTTACTTTGGGAAATCGTTTTCTCTCCACGACTGGAAGCTGAGCACTGGCCTACAGACATAAGTGGTAAGGTAGGCCTTCCCTAGCAACTGTCTCGGTCCCAAAAATGTGCGTGACAAGTATTCGGAGGTGTTGCCGCCAGTCTATCGCGCGTTAACGTTATTCAGCGATAAACTACGTTGACAAATGCTGGCCTTCGGAGGACAGCAGTGCAGGCAGGTACCAGAGGCAGCGCCAGGTTTTCAGAGCTGGGGGAACTTCAGGTCCAGTGGTTATTGGACTCACCGCCGCTGCCCCCAGCCCCTCCCTTCCCTTCACCCACCAAAAAGCTCGAATCTGCGCGAATCTTACGGGTCGTCCTGTTGGAAGCCGGGGGATTAGGACCCCTGGAGCTACCGCCCGCCATCGCCCCTGGCAGGTACGGTCGGCGTCTCCTAGCGACAGCTAGGCTTCTAAAGGGCGTTCGTACCTTGAACATCTCCTCCTCCTCTTTGTAGATGGGGTCGAGGCGTGCGAGGGGCGCAATGAACTCGATGCCGGCTAGAGGTCTCTTGACGAGTTGGTTGACGCGGCGCTCAATGAGCACCGAGGAGCAGACGTTGTTGATCATGCCGGCCGTGTAACCGTCGCTGACCTTCGCCAGCGAACTGATGTCCAACGAACTGGTCAGCACGCCGCCGTGACGGCTTATCATTACGCGCCACAGCACTACAGAAGAATGACATACTGAAAATACACTGACCACCACGACAGGCTGCCAACAAAGGAAAAAAGAAAAGGGGAAAATGAATAAAATGAAAAAGATGAAAAAAAACAAATATGCAATTTTTTAGTTTTTTTTTGTTTCTTTCTTGTACAAAGAAACAAACAAAAAACTCAAACAAAAGTAAACAGACAACAAGCAAACAAATACCAAAAACTAACAAACAAATATAAAAACAAAAAAATTTACTCCAATTAATCTCATCAACATTACACAAAAGCTACAACTAATTAATTAATTATATTATTACTATTATTAATAAGGTCATTGTTGTTATTAGTATTTAATATTTATTATTGCGTGGCTGTCCTAATAGATGACAACACCGGTCTTGCCCAGCCGTTCATCTGTCTGCTAAATAATAAAAAAACAGAAAAGTGTAGAAAAAACCAAAACTGGTCTGAACGTTCCCCACAGCAAGAGTAACTGGTAAACCAATGTTTAGTACAAAAGGGCAGAGATCAGGTCAGGGTCAGGGTGCAACTATAAACGGACGGCCGCGTAACATGTCGTCAATAGGCAGATATATTTTCTAGCTTTTTCATTTTCATCATTACGACATATCTCAACTACTTATTTTTATTTTGCCTGACTGAAAAAAGCATTACAGAAACTCACAGGAAACAGCACTGCGCTATACTTACGGTTTCGGGAGGCGTAGTCGGGTCGCGGGATCAGAATAATCTTCTGGTAGGTGCTCATCATCGGTTTGAGTTCACCGTCGAAAGGCGCGCTCGTAGCTCCAACCAACATCAGACGGTCTTCGCCTTTTATCGTCTTCAGTGCCTTCGGTAACTCCTTCTTCAACCGTTTCGGATCCGTCTACACGGGAATGCACCAAAACAACAGTGTGTTGAACTAATTTGAAATGAAATTTCCGTGCCTCACTACTGTTATTACGTCTTTGCAGGAATATGCAATAATGGGTGAAAGATACGGTACTAAGTTAATATCGAAATCAAATCTTAGTGCATTGTTGCTATTGTTAATTAGTATTGTTTTTTCATCAATCAATAATTTAATGAATAAATAGATGAACGAACAAATAAAATTAATAAATAATTTAACGCGGCCTGCTTGGCAAACACGTTCCCAATCTGTAAGTTCACACCATGATCATTCCACACATGAATTTTATTAGCTTTTAAATTGAGCCATAGGAAATTGAGTAGTTGGATGCAAAAAAGAATGAATATATGAATGAATGAATAAATAAATAAATAAGTAAATAAATCGATTGATCAATTGATGAATTTTTCCGTCAATAAGTTACCGTGTCATAGACAATTTGGCCATTGTTGTCGGGTATAGTGGAGCTGCAATAAAACTGAACAGAAAGGTAAAGCATAAAGTGCTCTTACCACAATAGAAACATAACAAACACAGAATTATAAACAAAAATCAATGAAAAACATAATAGAAACATGAAAAAACATAGCAACAAAGATATACGAGTTTGAAATTTCACTGAATTGAAGTTATACTGTACACCACTAAGTCTCTATTCTGGCTATTACTGTTACATAGGCCTACAAATACTCAAGTACTCATTTAGGTAATTAGTCAATTTAGATATCCACTAACAAGTACAATAAACAATGAAAAAGTAATATAATAATTTTAGAAAGCTACGAGTAAAACATTTTAACCACCCGTCAAGCATACACAATGGTGAATTACTGTGAAAAAAACAAATACGTTGAAAAAGTAATACGTTGCTACAGACGTACCTCCCAATCCTAGGACAAGGGAAGCACAAGATACATCACACGACACAAAGTTAAGCCATCTAACCAAAGCAGTTTATTCAACCAGCCACTAGCCATGTAAAATAATGCCGACAGTATTTAGTTAAATAACCACTCTCAGCATAGTTAGCCTATACTTATAATGCATTACACATAAATTAACGGTTTATTGTTATGTCACGCTGCGTTTGTTGAAACTTCTATGCTAACATCTTAAAACTGATGATGATAAATGTGACATTGCTGCACAGTATAATTATTAACTGCAGATTATTTCCAATTTCAAACATTTTTGCACATTTCCTTTCAGTCAGAGCACAAGAGAACCAGCTCAGCGGGTAGCGTCGTTGACTGTTAGTTAACACCAGAGCCGGTTAGTACTTGGATGGGTGACTATCCCGGTATGTAACCAGTCACCCAGGTCAACTCAGCCTGGCCATCCCTCCGTGGGTAGGCGCAATGTTCACTAGCAAAAGCTGGGACGCAAACAGGCACACCGCGCGATGCGCTGGCCTTGTATCCGTGTAAACTGGTGTCTGGCTGAGGGCTAAGGAAACGGAGATCAGCGCTGCTCAATGAGCCTTAAGGCTCAGGAAGGACTTTACGATCGACTTACCAGGTCGGTTTTTGGAACTTTCTTTTTAAACATTTTCTCACAGTCGCCGATGTAGATGACCGAAGGCTGCAACGCCGACCCAACCTGCGGTGTATAGTAACAACGTGTCTTTCAATGTCATGCAATACAAATATCAACAGGCAGATCTCCTGTTAAGCTTTGAAGCAGCGGCTAACTGGGTTGAAGAAGGGGGAGGGGCAGAAAGTTGCAATATTCCGATAGACAGCTAAAAATTTGTGACAGAAAACACACAGGTGTTTCAATTCCCCAACGTGGGTGCCCACCTTTTGCATTTTGACGGATAATTTTCTGACGAAAAGCTTTTCGAACAATCTAGAATTTAGGCAAGAAGCATTTTCCACCATTTCTTATTATCTCGTTTCTCTTCTGTTGGGTGTTAACACTGTGTAATCCCACATAGCAGATAACGCTACATAGCACTGAGATTGGTCTCTTATAAAGAGCTATGACATTTAACCATTAAACATTAACGAAGAGAAACGCAACCTATGTTCCCGGCACCCTTTACGTGCCTTTACCTTCTTCCCAGAAGTGAAAAAGTTAGACGTTGATCAACAGACCTTGAAGACCATATGCATGAGCAGCCTAAGTCCGTCCTTGCCCGGGTATTTGCCGGCGATGTTAGTAGCGGTGAGGTCGAACAGATTAGCTCCGGTCTCGGCACAGACGGCGTGTACAAGCATCTTTTTACCAGTACCTCGCGGTCCGGCTAACAGAACGGATCTGATCAGCGGGCCTTTCACGTGCACCGCTGACGAACCTAGCACAGAATGCATCGTGCAGCAATACAGTACTGATATTTCCGAAAGTATGGTACCGGGCTTCATCTTTGCTGCTGATAGTAAACCTATGGGTCTACCTTTTTTCCAATTTCCACGTTGAGCTCCGAAAAATGCATCATTAGTGCTGCAAAGTGCAGTGCGGTCGTTCAAAGTCATCCAAGGTTGTCCAAGGTCGTTGATTTTGGTGCGACTTATTGGACTTCATGTTAGTAATTAATAGTTACCTTAACCCTATCTTAAACCGTTTCTGAGACGACTTACTGCTTCAAAGTCAAAAATTTTCAACTCCTTTGGTCGGGGTTATCACTGTCGAATTTTTGAAAAAATCTTTACAGATACTAAAACCTTCAGAAAGCTGACAGGATAAATTCTGTAGTAGATTCCTAGCTAACGCTGTTCTTTTAATAGCGACAGTGTCAGGGTGTAAGACACACACACGGAGAGACGAACGGACCGACGAACTCCTTTGCGATAGCTAAGACAGAGCTTCTGCATAGCAAGTTATGTTGGCGCCCTGTAAAAACAAAAGGTAGAATACAAGTAACCTACTATGACAACATATAACACCAAGAGTCGTTTGAGAAGTTTTTGAAAAACAACAGATTTGCGTAGAGGCACTACAGGTTTGAGTTTCTAATGCGCGTTGGCGTCAAAGTTTAACAAAAAGTTATCAAGTAGCTTCGTAAAATTTCAACAGACAGCACGCTACAGGCCCCCTACCCAACGGTAGAATGGTGTATTCGGTGACAAGTCTGCGGACATCGGTGAGCGAAGGCATCGGTTCAATGTTCGCCTGTCTCAGCGTGGTGCCCAGGAAACTGTATTCGCCGACGTAGTCCGCCAGCGAGACCTTCGAAGGGCGAACTATGATACCCTCGCTGACCAGCTCCTCGTACAGGGATTCTATCGTCCTATATACAGACACAGCACATACAAAAAGCAAAATAATTTCGGCGGAACGTTTTTTTTGCTGCAGCGTTGTTACGCGCCATCTTGATCGGCGAAACACTTGTTGATCCCGACGAAGCACCGGACCGTTAGTCAGTCATTCCAGACTCTGCCGTAAGTCTTGCTTTTAGCCCTTTGTTTCTTTACACTGGCATAAAATGGTAATAGCACTTAATGCAACAGCAACAACAGCGACGTAGCTTACAGTATGAGGTTGGCGCCAGCATGTCAAACAGACTGCAGAGACGCAAACGTAAGTCAGTCATTTAATCACAAATCAGTTAAACCCAAAATATAATAGACTAATTAGGCATAGGCCTATGGCCTAATGTTTAATGTATTCACAGTTTACATTACTTCGAGCTTCGCACGCATGCTTGAATCGCATCACACGCGCATGACACGCGTGTTACTATTTTGTTAAAAATACCCACGTAAAGTAACGTAGGGTCTATTGTAATTTAGCGCACGCGTATCCTAAAACACTGCCAAGCACGGCCAGCGGCGGTTTTAAACATGGGCCGAAAAGCACAGACCCCCACCAGTTTAGCTCCAGCCCTCCCTCCAGTTTCGGGGCCACCAATGATTTTTTGCAAAGATAACACAAATATCTGATTTCTTTGCGTTACCAAATTTTGAAAAAAGTGGGCAAATTTGCGGCTTCCATTAAACGTCGAAAAACCATAAGTGCTTTAGTTTCAACGGGGCTTCGCCTCTCTAGTCCCCACCAGGGGCTCTGCCCCTAGACCCCGCTGGGGGCTCTGCCTCCAGACCCCCGTTATAGGCTCGCGCTACCGCGCTCGCCATGGGACCGTCCCCCCCAGATATTGCGAACTAGAACCGCCATTGAGCACGGCAAAACATTCAACAATAGAGCGAATCATAAAAGAATACAACGCACAAAATGTCATGCATTGGCACGCGAGCACGAAAATGAAGAAAAAGTTTGCCTTAAAGCACAGGAAAGCAGGACACATTATGACGTCAACAAAATAAATTTCACGAGACGTGTGGCTGGAAAAAGCAAACTCTTATATACCAATATCCGATCACCTGAAGCTAAGAACTAAGCTGACATTGATAATCTTTATTCACCAACACAAAGTGGTAGAAAACAAAACAAAAATATGTAAAACAGTTACTAGGCTATAGCATATCACAGACACACATAACCTTAACTATAACAGTATTCTAACAGCTTAGCGTACAGCGTT
>Ga0056128_1004710_pt1 | contig 17118 bp, 5 predicted proteins | sample WorMetLIZISLAND2_FD_71113 | JGI IMG/M metagenome (GOLD analysis project Ga0056128, IMG submission 71113) | Marine gutless worms symbiont microbial communities from Max Planck institute for Marine Microbiology, Germany - Olavius geniculatus... ... | reverse complement strand
GGTGGTGCCACCATGGATCCTGTGGCCGCTGCCACCCTGGTAGCTGATGGTGGTGGGGTTCCATGGGTCTCAGTTGCTTCGGCTGCTGCAAATGACCGTGGAGTCTCCGGGTTGCTGGGTGCCATGGGAGTCCCAGGTCCAGAACTACTCGACTCAATGATGACGTCGTCATCCTGAATGACAGTGACCCTGTTACTCATGCTGGTGGAAATCTCTTCGGACCGACCTATGTGACACACACATACAAATAAGACTATGTAAATTAGTGCTTTTGAACTAAGGCCAATTCATGCCTATGATGCAACTCAAATTGTGACATAAGTATGGATTAGACATTGGCGCAGTAACTTGATGCCTTACCATGCTACAGAATTAATCGCAATTAGAAAAATTAATAAAGATAAAAAATTAATGCACATACATAAATTCTACAAAGCAGGAGTCACAGCAGTATTCCATTGAACTGTGGTTATTTGACAATCAAATGATATTCAAGTAATTATTGTGTTGCCATTCTATTAGTACTGGGCTGTGGTAAAGTGCGAATGTGTGGATCTGTGGACCGGCCAACGTGTAAAGTGTGAACCAAAACTTGCGAACCACTAGTGCGAATCAGTTGGTAAACTGCAGACTACTAAAATGCAGACCCTGCAGCACAACAAACTCCTAATGAAAGTAGGGGTGCACACACTGCGCAATTATCTTTTACGGGGATCGATTTAGTCAATTTTGTCCCAAAATTCATTGCCATGGAACAGGGGCTGTCAGGTAGTACATTTATATAATAGGGGGGTAGGTAAAAACATCGTGCATGTATCTTTTACGGGGACTGAATTATACTGCTTTGAAATCTCCATTAGCTGTAATGCAAAATATTCAACTTATGCATGGTTACTATGGCAACAGGGGTCATTTGAGGGTAAATTTAAATGACACCATTAAATTGCCCGACTTTGAAAATAGGGGGTAGGTGTTGAGTTATGTCAATTGAATAGGTGTACAATCCTACAGAGCGCTCGACCACCATGCCCACAAGCCTCGTTGCGCCTTGCAGGAGGAGATAGCAGACTAATTTTTATGTGCAAAAGCAGCTACTGCTTTCAGTGCATCTTAGCCATCGCAATTATGTCCATCTGTCTGTCTGTCACATGGGTGGATCAGTCAAAAATGGTGCAAGCTAGGATCACCAAATCTTCACCGTTGGCTGCCTGGAAAACTTTAGTTTCAGGAACCATAAAGCTTTTCCATAAATTCGAAGGGCGTCACCCTGAACGAGGGCGCTAAATGAGAAAGGAGTGGGAAAAATTTGCGATTTTTTGCCAATAAGTTACTGTATCTCAGAAACGGTGCGAGATAGGGCCCAGGTTACTATTAATTACTAATAGGAAGTCGTACACTGACTCTCGATTGCCACCAAATTCAATGACCTTGGATGACCTTGAACGCCAAAATAGAAAGTTTTATGGATTTTTTGGCGATTTCAGGCTGCGACACAAGTCTATATCATTCACAAGGTGGCGCCACGCAACTATCGTTATGCGATCCAGACAGAGAATTTGGCATTTGAATATTTAATTAGCGTGAACATCCCAATTTTCAGCTAAACTACTGAACAGGAACTGCTATAAACTTCTGCATGTCTTGTGAGCATTAGCTCAAATTTCAGTGTTTTGGCAATTGTCTTTCATCACGCGATACAATGCAAGACTTTCTTTATTACCTGAGCAGACATTTCGGCCGTCGCTGCGGCGGCAACCGTTTTGTTATTAGGCCTATTTGAGCTGAATTCTTTAGCTGTCTTTGATCATGTCTGAATGGTAGTCCGTCAGGTGAAACATCGCAGTAGGCCTACTTAATGACCTGAGCAAGCAACTCCGTCTTTGTGGCGCATCAGGAATCGTTTGTAGTAAGTAAGTAAATTAAATGATTTATAAAGTGCCAAAGTCTCAGAAAGAATCAGGGCGCATAATTTTAGATTGTCAGATTGTAGATTGGACATTAAGCCACTTGAGTTGACCTTGCATTCGTATGATGTGCCGGCTTACGCTCATGAGTTAACGGACTTCAAGATGTTTCAAGAGTTAAGTTGAAGACTTCAATAGGTGATTACTTTGCTGACTGTGTTACCGCACTGTTTGTGATGTGCCGATGTCAATTTGAGACTTAAATGTAAGCCTAGGCCTATGCGAAGTTGATCATTTGATTTTCCATTTTCGGTTCAGCGAACTGATAGAATCAAAGCAAAATTTGCTACTTTCAGTTCGAGGAAAACAGATAATGCTCGACGCCGCTAGGCCGCTGACATCCTGCCTCCATCACTGTCAGGAGCTGAGCTGGTCTCACGACACTGCAGCCACTGACAGTTCCAGACTTACCCCGTCGGCAGTCGATGGTCTGGCGGGACTAAAATGCAGCAGAAAGTTAACGAACTACCTAATAAAGCTGAAATAAATAAATCTAAGTTGCGAGGTAAGATTTTAGGTCCATGCTGTAAATACACATGATGCACTTCTGCCATTGTCTAGCTGATAGTAAAGTAAAAGATTTTTAACCTCTTAGTGTTTTGAAAATATACGAATAAGAATTGTGGTGCTTAACCATTTTTCGTCCATCTTGCAAAAAGAAAAATGTCGCTCTGCACAAATCTATAGCGCGTCACTCTCCACCTGTGCAGATTTCATCTCAGTAGCCAGCGCTGGTAACGAGGACGAGGAGTTTACTAGAACTCAAAGAGTTAAAGGTCTTCCTAATATTTTTTTCATTTTAGAATTAGTGAATCTATTCACCATTTCTAATGCAGTACTGGTGGTGGGTGTGAAATCAATAGCAGTGAGGCCGAACTGATTTTAGTAGCCCAATTAACTGCACTTCAAATCGCTGAACAGCTTTTAGTAAATTCTGATTCTTTCGAGTCAGTTCGGCGAACTGACGATAGCAATTTTGGTCATCAATCTTTCAGTTCGCCAAACTTACGGTAGCACTGAGCTTTGCGAAATGTGGAATGCAGAAAAACTCTAAGATGTAATTGCGGAACGTTCCGCAGGTAAAATTCCGCAAAATACACCTGTTCGAAATTCCGCATTCAGCAAAGTACATCTTCCCCCCCCCCCAATTCAGGCAAGTGCCAACCTGTGTTTACTTATACCATTGGCGGCATAGGCCTACGTAGTGATATCTTGGATGAATATATTGTTCCACGTTTTTAGAGTGTACCAAGCAATAGATAAGACTACTAAGTAAATTAAATACCTAACTGAGCAGGATATAGGTGAATAATCTAGAAATAATCGTTAGTTATTTAGTACACTTCAACTTATCACTCACACTCACAACAATAACAAAAGGATCCAACTAAGTGTCAGTTTAAACCAAATTATTACCGGTATTTTGTAACGTAACGTATTCAATAAAGACGTCGAACGATAGGCAGGGTCGTCGTAGTATTGTCGTGTCGGTACCTCACAGGTTTTAGTATGATTTTTCTAGACTTTCAAAGAATATCTATTTCGACAGTATGGCAACAGATGTTTTTGACGTTGTCTAAATGTCAGTTTAGTGCACATTCTGTACATATGGCGCGTGTTTATTGCCCGACTAGCATGCAGAAAAAAATTATCTGGTTGTTGGTGCTAACTTTGGTTAGTGACAACTTTGCTGTGTTGTTTTATTTTCTGTCAACGATTGTGCTTTTCTAACTTCGTCCCATGCAACGGAAGCGCCACGCCCTTTTCTCACTCGAAGAAACAGGCCGTGGTAATAAGTCAAATAAAATGTTGTGCCACTTTTTGCGAATTTTGCAGAACGTTTTGGCATTAAATGTTTAGCGTTCTTGAGTGCATGTCGGCCATAGGACGTGTTTGCATGAAAAATGAAACATATCTCATGCCCCGTGCATTTAGTGAGAGTGACCATAAGCAAGAGGCCGGTTACGATCACCGATCGGTGAAAATAACCAAAAAGTGATCGGTGATTTTAACACAAGCACCTCAGGAAAGCACTATCGAAATGGGCAACAACCAATAGGCAGCCTGTAGGCTGGTACTCGATAACTATAGTATAGGATGGTTATATGGCGCTAGCATAAATAGCACCATTGAAGCACGTTTGCTGACATCGTCTGCATGGCCGAGTAGGCAGTGTGAGCATCCGCTGCCTGAGTGGACACAGGTTTGAGTCCTACTTTTTGCAAGTTTTTTGTTCTCTTTGCTGTCGTAATTAATTGTTTTCGAGGTAATAAATGTCTGACTTGGGGTTAAATGTTGGAAAAAAAGTAAAGTGAGTGAGGCAAACTTTTTTGCAGCATTTAACCCCAATTAATTACGACTCTCAGTCTCTCACATTTTCTGACTTTTTAGGGTTAGGGTCAGTTAGGGTTAGGGATAGGGTCAGTAGTTAGGGTTTGTGCCAACTAGGTTGACTCAGCCTTCTACGCTCCATGGGATGGTAACGAGTATTGACTGTAGTTACGGCCTCATTGGTGATTGTAGTTCACACAGCTAGTATCATCGATCGGTGATTTTAGCCTTTTTGGTTATTATCACTGATCGGTGATTCTAATCACCTCGTGTAAGCAGTGCAGTCATAATAATTTTTAGTGACTCTTAATATGAATCATTATTAAGGTCTCCATTTAATCAGCAGTTTTGCTTTTGGTTTAATTTTGGGTTCTTTATCATGTATTGTGATTCATTTATGTGTGTGTGTGTGTGTTTGATTATGTACATAGATGTTTGTTAGGTCGTCTGCAAACCCAGAGCAACTCACAACTAATAACATCAATCAAGTGCTCGGTAAGATTTTATGTCTAGTTTTATTTTGTGATACTCGATAAACGTATGTTAAAATTTACTAGAACAGTTGACTGAAAATGGAGGACCGAAAAATGTTATAGGCTTACGCGTTCTGCTACTGTGCAGTTCTTATGTAAGCTGATTTGTTGTCAACAGTAAAAGCTGACATGGTCCTTTCTTTTTACACATCGTCAGCATAGCTTGTTATGCAGAAGCACTGTCTTAGCTACAGCAAAGGCATCTGTCCGTCTGTCACACTGCAGTATTGTGCCAAAATGATGCAAGTTAGGATCATGAAATCTTCACTGTCTGTACATCAAAAGTGTAGTCCGTTTTATGAAAATTGGTTCTTTATATTCTGTTTCTCTATTTTCCATTTTTTAAAATTAGATTTTCTATTTTCCAGTTCTCCATTCAGCGTACCCTACTAGAAGTGTAGCAAGTGTTGTTACCACTGGTCAAAGCAGTGCCTAGCTAGTAAGAAGAAAATTGTTTGTTTTACTGTTATAAAGGTATGTTAGTAGATGGCTGTTTTGGCAGAAAGTTTGACATAAACTGTATAAATATATCATAATACAGCTTTTATTTACTATCATGTTGATGTTACGGCAACTGCTGTTGCTTTCTTTGAAATGTCAATAAATCTTTAAACAAAGAGGAATTTTTGAATTTTTTAAAAGTTCTTTTAAAGTTAGTGTTTTACTTTGAGTTTGTTCAGAGTTGAAATTTTGTGACATGCTTGCAATTGTTGCAGCAAACAATGAACTTGTCTTAGTGAATTTCTACGCTGATTGGTGAGTGGCATTTTTCAGTTTGGTGTCACTATTTTTGTTGCGGCTATCTGTGATTTGAATTACATTCTGTGAAAGGAAGTTGTATATTCCTCAAATTAACACTACTTTGCAATCTTACTATATACTTGTCATTTTTTCTTGAATATACTGGATATTTCTAATTTTAGTTTCTTTTTGCCATTTGTCTAGTCATTGTTTTGCAATCAGACAGCTGTTCTGATAGTACAGTTAGGAGCATCTACGGTGTCATGACACAGTGTCCAGAATACATTGCATAATCATCTGGGAGATTAGACTCTTTAATATTGACACTTTTGGATGCAAGTTAGAAAAATATCTATATTTGCTTTTTATTAACTCTAATGCTCCAGCACCTTAGGAATTTCTTGTACGTCTGTGCTAAAACTGCTAAATAGTAATACATTATTGATATTGGTCTCACTGAATGTGAACTCTTAAGCATGGGATGATAAGTACGAGTTGCCAGGTTTGTCACAGCATATGACATACTGCTGTAAAGTTTATTAGCATTTTGTTATGTTTTACTGATCATATTAAATGGTTGATGGTTTGACTGTCGATGTATCATCTGTGTCATTAGGTGTCGCTTCAGTCAGATGCTACATCCCGTCTTCAATGACGCTGCAGCCGACATTCGGAAAAAATTTCCGGTGAGTAGTCGGTAAACACCCACCAAATGGCTACAGTAATTGTGGTTATAAGCAACACATATTTATCAACTACAATCTTTTTGAACTGATTTGCAGTTGTGATAGTTGGAAATAACTGTGACATCTAATAAAGGACATTTGATTTTCGATGTATGGTGGGTATGTAGTCTACAATGGTTCTGCTATAACAGTTCTCGAGAGTTTGTTTTTTAGGACCAGTGTACCCTGGACTAATGTAGATCGAATGTGATTTGAACAGATTTTAGGTGAATTATTAAATAACTAAAGTAAATATTTATCTCGCACTGTAAGCAATTACCATAATAACATAAGTGAAATCTGTTGACTGATATCGAAAAAGTTGGCCGATTTTATCTTCCACAATAGAGCATGTTTCATGTTGGATCTATTATTCCAGCACAGATCTTTCAATTTATTACTGTCACTTTTTAATATTTGATTTGCTTAACTTTTTCGAGTTTTTAATTTTGGGATTACTATGTTGGTTTTTTTGTGATCACGGAACAAGTTATGTTTAAATGTCGACATTGTGTTGTTTTTTTAACAGGAAGGCAAAGTGACATTTGCGCAAGTCGACTGTGAACGTGAAGGTATGTGGGTTTGTGTGCATTATGTATTTCATTCAAGAGTCAGGGATCGGATGTATTGCAAAACAGATATTGCCATGGAAAACCAGTTATTGCCAACTTTACAATTATGGTGATTCTAAAATGTTTGTTAGCATGGTGTTCTAGACAGCACATTTTTGTTGCATTGCATCGCATCGCATCATTTTGCTGTTATTGTTTTACTTTATTCTTACATTGTTAGTAGAGTGCGTCATGTGGGTAAACACAACTCGGGGAACAGTGCCAGACTTTGTCCAGGAAACAGATTCAAAGGCCTGGAATGCTTGGCCGCTGATACATTTTGCCACAACCACATCTGGTAGGGGGACGTTTTTTGTTCATTTTATGCCGAGCTCTATTTCCAGCTGATAGGTCGGTGGAGTTTGATTGACTCTACCAAATCCCCATTGGCTAGGCACCGTGTCAGGGACATTTATTGGTCATTGTGGATGATGATTGCAATGTTTGTCTAATTTTTTGATGATTAATAAAATTTTAATGGTTGATTTTTACATGCGAAAGCACCTACTGCTTTCAGTGCTCTTAGCCATCGCAATTCTGTCCATCCGTCCGTCCGTCCGTCCGTCTGTCTGTCACACGGGTGGATCAGTCAAAAACGGTGCAAGCTATGATCGTCAAATTTTCACTGTCAGCTGCATGGAAGACTCTAGTTTCAGGAATCGTAAAACTTTTCCATAAATTCAAAGGGGGTCACCCCGAACGAGGGCGCTAAATGAGAGGCGGGTGGGAAAAATTTGTGATTTTTAGCCAGTAAGTCGCTGTATCTCAATAATGGTGCGAGATAGGGTGGGGTTACTATTAATCACTAATAAGAAGTCGTACACTGGCTCTCGATTTCCACTTAATTTAATGACCTTGGATGACCTTGAATGCTAAAATACTGGTTTTTATGGATTTTTTGGCAATTTCAGGCTGCGAGACACATTTCAAGAGCGAATTGCACAGAAACCAATTGAGATAGACATGGACAAACTGCATATGAAATTTTCAGCATTGAACGTAGATTTTGACGGTCCAAGTCTCGATTTTCTAGGTTCAAGGACACCTGCGCACGAGGGCATCAAATAGCAGTACCCCCGTAAAAGTCGCGACGAAATGGCCGGAGATAGACTGACAGTTTGCGAACATGGACTGCTATAGGCTTTTGCGCATCCTGTGAGCATTAGCTCAAATTTCTTGTTTGGTTAGTCATGTCATGAGGAATGCATCATAACACAGTTACAACGACAAACATTTGTTATGTAACAATCACTTTCTCCGGAGAATGTGATTATATAAAACTAACACTTAGCACTTAGGCCTGTGATTATCTCACTGGATTTATGACAGCTGTTAGCTGAGTATCTTATAAAGTTTATAAAAAATTTGCTGTTTTTTCTTGTGTAATAAAGTTAAACACCCTTAGTTAAATTCAAAATTAGCACTTAATTATGGTTAATTTTTTTAAAGTTTACCATGAGAAATTTTCTCTTTTTTGCTTCTAGCTCTAAGCTCCAGTTTGTTTTGTTTACATTTCAGCGGACATTGCCAGTCAGTATCAAGTAAGTAAATATCCGACGCTGAAGCTGTTTCGCTACGGACAGCCGACGAAGCGTGAGTACCGGGGTCAAAGGTCGGTGATGAGCATTGCAAGTTTTGTGGAAGAGCAACTCCAAGATCCGCTCCACTTTGTCAACGACCTCAGCGACCTTAACGACCTTGACGTTAGTTTTGCCGCTGTTTTTACCAGTGATGTTAAACAAGGCCTACAAATGAGCCCAAGGCCAAACTCATGAAGTCAAGGTTGACACAGGGGTTTGAGGTATGGGCTGAGGTCATTTACAAGGCCAAGACTGATTGGAAACTTATGGAGACTACAAAAGTAGCATTTACCTAAAAGATAACCTAAAAATTAACATGACTAAGCTACTGAGCCGAGGCTAGGCTGAGTCTAAATGCTTAAGGCTAAGGCGCAGGCCAAGGCCATGGTTTCGAGACCGAGGCTGATAATCAAAATTTTGGCTTTGAAGACCTTATATTCGTGGTCTACAGTAAGTTGGCTTTTAGTTACTTGTTTCAGTTCTGTTTAAAACAGATTTTGTTTTTAGTTTACAAGCTAGATTAAAATGGCAGCATGCCTATCTGTTTTCCCGTGCAAATCATTTATCGTATCGTAACTCATTTGTGCATATGTGGCAGCTTAGTGTAGTGGTTAATGCACTGTGTTTGATCAGCGAAGTTAATCACTGCTGAGCCAGGTTAGCACTTGGATGGGTGATTGCCTGCAGGCAAGTAAATCATCTCAGTATGTTGCCAATCGCCAATCACCAACCATCTGCAAGTAGGCACAATGAGTACCGGCAAAAGCTGGGACGTAAACAGGCACACCACATGACACAACAGCCTCTGTCTGTGGTCTCACAGTGTAAACTGATGCATGGCTGAGGGCTAAGGAAACAAGGTCAGCAGCATTTCATAGGCCTTATCGATCGGGGAGTACTTTGCATTTGTACATTTTTACAATAAGTTGTCTTTTTAGCGGTAAGAAAAAGCTGCAAGAAAACCATTAAAATGCATTTTTTTAAAAAAAGGATATAGATATTGTTCTTGTTGTTGTAGTATGATATGCTGCGATGAGATATAATGGGTTGTCACAGGCTCAGAAGCGGCATGTTATCGGCTACTTTGATAGCGACACATCACTCGACTTCAAAGTCTACCACAAAGTTGCCAGCGTGCTGAGAGATGATTGTGCTTTTCATGTTGCCATTGGGTCAGTTGTAGCAATAGTGGCTCATGTAATAGCAGCTGTAGCAGCGATAGTAGTACTTAGTTGTTGTAGTAGTAGATGTTATAGCAGTTTAGTAGTAATAGTAGTAGTTGTTGTTGTTGTTGTTGTTGTTGTTGTTATCGTGATAGTACTAATAGTCGTCTGTCATAAAGTCATCTGTGTCCTGAGAGACGTTTGTATCTTTCACGTTGTCATTAAGGCAGTACTTGCATTATCACTTTCCTTTTGTTATTTTTCTGTTCGTTTCTGCTTAGGAATTGTTTTCAAGCTGCAGACCATTTAATTTTTAGCCATGATTATCGAGATTATGGCAAATATGCTGTACACAGTGGTTTTATTGTAGATTGGTACCTAGTACTGTTGATGGTATTTTGGTTTATGTTTATGGAGATGATGAGATAAGACTGGGACACTGGGTCTCTGCAGTACTTACTTACTACAAATTTAATTGGATTTTTTAGTAATTGGTGTATTTTATTATTTATTCTGAGATGCATCTGTGTAGTTGTCCTATTAAGGAGATATTTTGATGTTTCATCTGTTGGTTGCAGATCGGTTGCTGATAAGGAACGAGTCGGTGGAAATAAAGTCGAATTTCGAGTTCCAGCGGTGAGTTTCTTAAAACTTTGTGTAGAGGTTATTTTTGCCTAACTCATCGATTGATCAATTTACTTGTCTAGTCGTCATTTTTCTAGCCACGAGATGGTCTTCTGATTGATAACCTTAGTTGGTAACGTCATTGGTTGCATCAACGAAGTTAATCAACGCCGGGCCCAGTTAGTACTTGGATGGGTGATCGTTGGCAGGTGGTAAACCATTTAACCAGCCACCCAGGGGAACTCAGCCTGGCCGTCCATCCATGGGTAGGTGCATTGAATAATAGTAAAAAGCTGGGATGTATACAGGCAAATTGTGTAACACACTAGCCTCGCATCCATTCTTTTGCAGTATAAACTGGTGTCTGACTGAGGCCTAAGGATACGGAAATCAGCACCGCCCTGTGGGCTTTATGGCTTGGGAAGGACTTTTTATAAGTTCACCGTCCATTGAAAAAAAAATAAAAATAAGATAATATTTTTATGATGGACTACATATAGCTACTTTTTTCTGGTGCATGGAATCAATAAATGCCAATGCTGTCTTCATCTGCAGCAAACTGCTGATTTATTTTCTCATTCTAAACCCAATCTGCCAGTTTTTCGCCTGAAACTATGTACTTTTTGTTTTTTGTTTTGTTTTATAGCACAATTAACTCTTTTGAGTTTAGAGGCTTTGGTGGCAGGTCATGTCAGTTGCATACTAGAGAGAACAGAAATGCAGAATAGCTTAGATTTAGAAGTTGTAGCTGTAAGATAGCTATTGTCTTGGTTTCTTTTTATCCTATCCTAGGTTTGTATGGTGCTATACAAATGAACTTTTGACTTTAGCTTGCAACTGCAACATTAAAGTGCTTGCATGTCAAGGGTGAGATTGGGACATCATCAAGCTTTATGGCCCCTACGTTTCACTTTGATCAGCTGCTGAAGTGGGCAACGGACAAGTGCATTCCACTTGTGAGAGAGATCACCTTCCAAAATGCTGAGGTAACACTCCATAAATAGAACTGTGTCGGAATGGTTATCAGCCGGACTTGGGTTCAGTCAAGTTCAGATTGTTTCAAGATTATTGGCGCGCATTTCTTCATAATCTGTCTGTTACTGCTTTCAAAGCTGTGGCATTATCATGCTTTGTACGTATTTTTTTCATTTAAAATTTTTTATTTGCTTGAGCATGGATTCCACACAGACACTAAGTACACATATTGGTGGGAGCTGGCGGAGGAGGGCAACTCATTTCTGTTGCTGTTGTGGCAAGTTGTCTGGCTTCGAGCCGGTGCGCTACCAAGTAACAACTCTGGGCAAGTTGTTCACACTTACCTCTCTGCATAGATGCAAGTGATCTAGCGGTTAGTGTCAACTCGTAACTTTCAGGTTGCGGTTCAATTTTCACTACGTCTTGCTTGCAAGCAACCTTGAGCAAGTTGCTAACCTACTGTGTGCTCAGGTCAACTCAGCCTCCTATCCTTAGCAGGATGAGCAATGAGTAGTAGCTCATAGGTTGTGGTTTAAAGGCCTATTGTGGCTGATTGGGGTGGTGGTATGTCTGCTAGCTGCAAACCGCGGGTCAAATTATTTGCTGACGCGGGCAGCGGATGGCCGCATAGTGTGCTGCTAATCAGCTGCCACTTCCAAAATTGTAACATGCTTCTGGTCACTCAGAGTTTGCCTCATGAACAGCGCTATAGCAAGTACCTTTACTTTAATCTCCTGTGTGCACTGTGGGTGCACTGCATATATTGGTAGGAGCTGACGGAGGAGGGCAAGCCATTTCTGCTGCTGTTCTATCACCCTGATGACACATCGGTTGTTGAGACATTCCGCAAGCAGGTCGCGCTGCAGCTGCTGCAACTCAGAAGTATGTTGACTATCAGCTTTTAACTCACAGTCTGTTCACTGATTATTTGTCATCATCAGCCTGTCACCATCATTGTCATCATCATCAACTAGCTGTTATAGTCGATTAGTAAGATTATATTTATCTTCGTCAAGGTGAGCGTAGTGAAGATTGGAGGAGATTAAGAGTTTGGTCATTCTGTCCTTCTGTCCGTCGTTCCTTCTGTGTACGTGATAATGGCAATGACGTTATTGCACAAGCAGCAATGCCGGCTGTTACTTTTTCCTCCCTTTCCCCTGTTGCAAAGCAGCTCTTCCTTCTCCCTCCCCTTTTCTTGTTACGTAATTATTTGAACGTGTGGTAGCGCCACCTTTTGAATTATAATGAATCAACAACTGCCACTATGCTGCAACTACTGCACAATTTATTAACTTAAAATGTTTTAGTGAATTGAGTAAACTTTATTATATTAATTTGTAACGTTTAAAGGAGAAGATATGCAAATAGTTAATTAATTGTAGGCAGGGAACCGGCAGGAACGGTGGCGCCCTCCTGCGAAAACTTCTGCATTTTACAGTAGTAGTGTTTTAATTACTTCAGTTGGTGGCGATATGCACTCTCATGAGCGTCATCTAGTTTTAGTTAATAATTGTCATTGTCATTTTTGTCATAATCTTACAGATATCTAAGCAGCGTAAATAAGCTAGTCCTTCTAGCACCGCATTAGTCTAGATGTGTAAGGGATGATTGGAACTTATTGCAAGTTGTGACAAAACCTATTGGTGACTTGCAACTGTGCCGGTCTAATGCCAAGTGACTTTGCTTTTCGTTATCTCCACCTCAATAAGCTCTGAGCGAATTTTGATAAATTTTTGTGTGCGAGTTGAAAAGAAGTGATCTAATTCACATTATCAACTTGTAGATTTGCTTATCGTTGGGACATAGGGATCTAGAGCATAAACAGGCTTCTTTGTATTTTTAGGTAACGGCACTGTTTTCTTTGCTGGGTTTTTTCATTCAGTGTTTTATTTCTGTGCTTGTGACATGCGGTAACAGTTTGGCTGCTGGTTGCTAGGTGAGTTTATCAGTGTGCGTAATTCTGTGTCCAGATGTGGTAACAATTCTGACGGCGGACGGCCTGAAGTTCACGCATCCATTGCATCACATTGGCAAGACTGTCAGTGATCTGCCGGTGCTAGTAATTGACAGTTTCAAACACATGTACCTCTGGCGACACAACCCAAAGACCGACCTTGAGTGCGTATATTGTACACGTTCCTAATTGTGTGGGGACCTTGGTACAGCTGACTGGGGTTGCCTAGCCGGCCGCTGCGCCAGCCTGTGTCTGCAGGCTGCACACGGTAGCTGTGCAACAGGCAGCTCTGGTTAGTGACGAAAGCGCATTAGAGGCATGTTTGCGACAATGCGCTCTACAAATTGACGACCTTTACCTTTTTTACCTTTACCTTCTTCAGGGCTGCCGAGTTATCATATTGCTAATTCGGGCGATAATCCCTCTTTTTCTGCTTCTTTCCCATTCTTTCTTTTCTTTTCTTTTTTCCTCTTCTTTTTATTATTCCCTTTGCCTTAGAAGTAGGAACTCTATAATTTAGCAACGGGCTTGGGCAGTGCTCTCCCTAATGTGGTCCCAGTTGAAATCAAATTTAGTGCATTTTTCCTTTAAAATATTACATCTGGTGGGAACAGTTCTAATTTTGAGAATCAACTGACCAATTTTAGTGCAGCTTAAGCAATAAAGGCAAATCAGAGCCAACGTCGGTGGGTGATAATTATTATTATACTGTTATATTATAGTTAGATTTATATAGCATTTTTTTGGAGGTTCAGAGGCACAGGTGAATGGGCAATAATGTAATTGCTGTGTCGATGTGTCATCCACTCAGTGTGGGTTAGTTGGTAAGCCGAGTTCTTGTATCTTGTCATAACCAACCTCTAGCACCTATTGTACACATACAGTGTTGCTTGTGCAGTTATGATTTTGTGCACCGCGACGTGGAAATTATGCTATCTTGTGCGGGATAGATTATATTTCGCAGTGCGGTTTTTCAGATTTCGATGTCTTGGGAGGACACTCCGTTCAGTTCAGTTCGGGAACAGTATTTCATACACGCAAGTCTTATAACAGAAAGTTATGACGGCTGTGCTGATGCGTAGTAGCTCTGAGTAAACGTCTTTGTTTTTAACTGGCTGATGAAATGTCCAGTGGTCAATGATGTGTTCTTGAGCTCCGATGGCAAACTGTTCCACACTGATGGGACAGCAGCTGAGAAACTTTGTGTACTGAGACCCACAGTTCTTATTCTCGATGTGGCCCTGTGTTATAGGGACTTAGTTTGATCTCTGTAAAGCTTACATGTTCCACTGTTTATGCACCACCACGTAGTTACAGTCTGAGTCGGCTGAATATGGGTTGTGTCTAGAATACCAAACCTGTTACATCAGTTCGTGCTGGACCTGCAGTCCGGGAAACTACATCGGGAATTCCACAATGGACCCGATCCTGTCATAGGACAGGTTAGTTGCGGTTGTAGACTTGTAGTCGTGTTATTGGCTGTAGTAGGTGTAGTGATAGTTGTCATATTACTCCATGGCACCCTGGCAACTGCTACCCTTCCCACCACCCAAAATATTATATTGTTATTGTTATTTTTTTTATATTTTTTATGCCCTCAGTAGTTAAGGTTCCCGGGGGTTAAAAACAAAAGTTAAAAACAAAGCTGGAATGGCTATTGGTCCCGTGGATCCATGGATCCTGTGAGCCAAAACGTGCCACCATCCGAATCTACCTTACGACACGAGAACACGCGACGAAACAACGAGTAAAAACGAGCAAAAACGCAATAAGAGCACACGAAAAAGTAAACAACCTTCACGGGACGTGGCCATTCCACGTTATTATATTATATTATACATAAATATTATATTATAAAACCGTTTTTTGTTGGAGAGTTTTCTTTGAAAAATGAGAAAAGTGGGGCTAAAATTTTTCCATTTTGTGGGAATTGCTGCTGCTGTGTGGCATATGCTGGAGATTTTGACATTGTGATTGAATCACTGGTGTCAGCTTGCTAATTTATTGCGCTGTTTTATGGTTCATTTCTACAGTAGAATGGCAAAAATATCTTATCTGCTGTCGATGACATTTCAAGAAAATTGTAAACAACGTTTTACTCGATGCATTTTTTGACTTAACGCAATGTTTTTAATCTTCTTGTAAATTTGTTAATCAGTGACATACACACATTTACTTGCTTTCGGTAATGAGATAAATATTTAAGTTGTATTTTGAAGAATTTTATAGTTTGTAGTTAGAAATTTCTGTCATAGTGGACTGTAGATACGATGTTTTGCCGTTCTGCTTTCATTTTGCTGTTCACAGACAAGTCTCATGCACTGATGCTTTTTTAGTCTCACTGTAGTTTAGAATATGCAAAACTTGTGACTGTGATGTGGCATAGTTGATGTTCGATAAAAACGTTTCAGTAACGGCTTTATTTCTAAAAGTTTTGTGCTCAATCGTACCAGTAGTGAACTGTGACTTGGTGTAGCTTAGTATTTTCAATGTGGCCAGTTGAACACGGTTCAAGTGTAGTTTGCAGAATAGAAAATAAAACATGGCATAGCTGCTGAGCGGTGTTTTTGGTTTTTGGCAGTATGGTTGTTTTCTGGCTTTGGAGCCTGCTGTTCTGAAGTGCATGCTATATTTATCTGTCCCATTGCTATAGCATAGCATGGGACAGATTATAAAATCACTTGCGTCTGTTTATCAGTCTGTCTGTCTAAACACTTCTACGGCCACAATTTTGATTCGATTTTGATGAAATTTTGCACAACGATTCGGGGCCCGAAAAGTAAGATGGAGTTTGTTTGGGATTAAAATCTGATAACTCCTTCCCCTATTTTACCCCAGTTTGTAAAAAAATGCATTATTGCCTATGGGGATTTCAAAGTGGTATAACTCGGTTCCCGTAAAAGATAATTGCACGCTGTGTTTACCTACCCCCTATTTTCGGGATTGGGCAATCTAACGGTTTCATTGGAATTTACCCTCTAAGGAACCCTGTTGCCATATCAACCATTCAAAAGTTGCAAAATTTTGCATTACAGCCAATGGAGATTTCAAAGCGGTATAACTCAGTCCTCGTAAAAAATAATTGTGCGGTGTTTGCACCTACCCTCCTATTTTCGGACCTAGGCTATACAATGGTGTCATTTAAATTTCTCCCCTGCTGAGCCCTGTTGCCATGGCAACAAATTTTGGGACAGAAATGACTATAACTCGGCTCCCGCAAAAGATAATTGCACGCTGTTTTCACCTAGGCCTACACCTTATTTTCGGGCTTGGACTATGCAATGGTGTCATGTAAGTTTCTTACCTGAAAACTTCTGTTGTCATGTCAACCAACCGTTTTTATTCAAAGACAAAATTGGCTGCACCACAACATGTACTAAAATGTCTCAGGCATTGTTACATCAAACAATTTTTGTCCTTGCACCATCTTCCTTCACCTGCCTGGAGTTATTCTGAAAACAGTGAATAAATTTATTGTCATAAAATTAAATACCAAAAATTTTGACAAAAGTCGACTAAAACAGCAAAAATCAGAGCAGAAAACTAACAGTTTACAAAGCTATTTAATGGTGATATGTGTCAAAACTCAACAAGAAATTTGAGTTAATGCTCACGAGACGAGCGAAAGCCTATAGCAGTTCCTGTTCAGTAGTTTAGCTGAAAATTAGGATGTTCACGCTAAGTTAATATACAAATACCAAATTTTCTATCGGGATCGCATAACGATACTTGCGTGGCGCCACCTTGATAGACTTGTGTTGCAGCCCAAAATCGCCAAAAAATCCATAAAACTCCCTATTTTGGCGTTCAAGGTCATCCAAGGTCGTTGAATTCTGCGCCAATCGAGAGCCAGTGTATGACTTCCTATTAGTGATTAATAGTAATCTAGGCCCTATCTCGCACCGTTACTGAGATAC
>Ga0056128_1004709_pt1 | contig 17119 bp, 7 predicted proteins | sample WorMetLIZISLAND2_FD_71113 | JGI IMG/M metagenome (GOLD analysis project Ga0056128, IMG submission 71113) | Marine gutless worms symbiont microbial communities from Max Planck institute for Marine Microbiology, Germany - Olavius geniculatus... ... | reverse complement strand
GTTGTATATGGTTGTCAACGAAACCGAAATCAACAACCTTAATCAAGAATTTTGAACGGCTATAACATGCACAAACCATGCGACTTTCGGAGCCCATGAGGAAAATTTGAATAAGGACTCGGCCACAGTGTCAGCAGCAGAAATGCAGTCTAAGTTAGCGGGTAGAGTTGACACAACCTCAACGCTCCTGTCACCTCTGTCAGTCAAATTTCATAAACATATTGCTGTATATAAAAACTCTTACTGAAATTGGTTTTTATTTCAGGCCTATATTATCGCATTTGTGTAGATAGTGAATGTCGCAGTAAATATCTTAACTACTTTGACGTGTCATCTAAATGTGTGCACGCTCCGCATTTTGAGTGTCTCGATAAACGAATATTGTAAATTTGTAAAGTTTTATGTAATGACGCATTCTCAGTACGGTCGGCTGTCCTATCGACAGCTGGTCTTCTTATCTTGAGAAGCTGAGACGGCGCGGCATTCCTGTTACTGTTTTGAACGAGTGTTTGGTGTGTGTGTGTGTGTGTGTAAGACAAAGACTGAACAGCTACTGATGGCTCACAGCGCTCAGTACGTCAGTCTACTGGTCAGTAGGAAGCTCCAGCGACCTCGGCGTTCCAGACACGTAGATGACCGGCCGTGCCTCTGTCAGTACATAGAACAACGAGTCTTCAAAGTCATCAGCGATAACTAGAGACAACTCATTGGTCACTGCTGCCTACCATATGACGTGGGCATCAGCGGTAGGGCCTTATGAGCCGTTGTCCAAGGAGTCAGCGGAGGCTGACAAAAATGCTCAAAAGTGGGGAAAATATTTGCGTGGAGTGAAACTTTTGTTTCAGCTTTGTAGACTGCGTTTTGACGATTAGACTGCAGTTTGCTCACGCCGCCAGGAAAACGAAAATGCAAAATCAGGCTCGTAGTGAGAATTTCCAAAGGGAGTTAAAATCGACCCTCTAGAAATACGCCTAAAGGGGTCTAGAAGCTCCCTCCCCAGTGGCTTCAGCCGCAAACGCATTTTAAAAATGTATTTTGAACTAAAAAATCGCACATACGATGGTGACGTTTCTTGCAGGTTGGGTCTTCTCATTATTATGGTTCCGGCTGACGGAGGAGTTTTAATCGAACCAATCGAAGCCCCTTGGCCTGAAAGTCCTAGAAAATCCCGTCAAAATGCTTCTGAAATTTCCCTAGCTTCATACATAATCGTCATCGATAAAGGTGTCGGTGATCATAGCGATAACGTAGTGTTCAGGAAAAATCTTAACCGTTAGTTTTCAACGTGCGGTCCGAACGCAGGAGTCCACGGCACCCCTTCCCCGTACAGGTCTATTGTGTTTTAGACTTTAGTGCATCGTTTGATTTAACTGCAGCTGCTGCCAAGACGGCTGGCGTTCTGTTGTGTTGTTCCGTTTGTTCGACATGATGAAACTAAAACAGAAACGCAGCAGCCGGTCTTCTCTTCCACCTATGGAACCTGGACTGAAAAATCGGTCCAAAAATCCTATAGGCTTTTAGGTTGTTAAAAACCTAAAAACCCTCAAACGTCCAATTTTAGGTTTTTTTTGTTTTTTACATATCATTTTATTTAATATTTTCATCGTGATTTTTGAGCTATGAGTCAAGGACACAAATAGTTCATCTTGCTATAATTTACAAGAAATATTATTAGACTGTGACCAATCTGATGTACTCCTCGCGCGCATTATTTTCTCCTGTATTCTTGCTTTTTCGCTCCTTTCAACTTGCATTAGAGACCCAGCGTCAATTTGAGACTGGTCTAATATTAGGCGTATACCAATGGTGACTGGCGTCGAGGTCATAAGAAATTGTCTCCCCGTCTGTCTGGCACCGTTATCAAAATATGGCGCCTCAAAGATAATGGAGTCGCGACCTTGGCCTTTTGGGGTCACTTGACGTCATCGGTCATGAGACCGTTCGACTCGCGGTGGTCGACTTCCTATGGTGGTCCATAGTGACCATCCGTCTATCTGGCACCGTTATGAAGATATGGCCGTTTGAAGTTCTTCCAGGAAGGCTCTTCCAGGAACAGAGGTCGGTCGGTCCTCAATATTACACTGATCTCATATACTCCTCTTTGATCGCTACGTTAGGAACGTAGCGCGCGAGGAGTAAAATAAATAACAATGTGATTATGTGACGGACATTATGTATAAGATGTTTTTCCTGCATCGTAATTTTGTGTACGATTTTCAATTGGATGAGCTTACTAAACCAAAAAAACCTTGAAAACCTTTAAAAACTTTTTAGAAACCTAAACCTTAAAAAATTTCTTTAAAAACCTAGGTTTTTCAGCCCTGCACGGAAAAGTACGTGGGAACACAGGTTCCATAACTCAAACGAACAACCATATTACCATATGACAACGGGAACGTGTATTATGCACCAGACGCCGACAGAAAACTGACGACTTACGTGTCAGCCGCACGCTGAAACTCAACAACGACACGACAATCACACCGCATGAATCAACTCAATCAAAAGTGTGTCATTCATTCAAGTGATAAGAAGCTGAAACAATGCTCACGCAACTCTTTGTGTATCATACAGCAAGCGCAAGTGCGCATGCAACACGCTTTTGCACCACAAAAGTTAATATGAAATCCGCTCGACTCAGTGCTCACTGCAACCAGAATTCCTCAATCACCAAACATACAATGCTGCATTGGGTCATTCAACAATAACCAATGTGTAACAACAGTACAACTAATATGAACTGAAATGAATGAATTCAAAATCACGGTAGTTGTAGAAAATGCACAGAATAAATGACAGACAACAAGTAACTCAATGAACGTTCAACGACATGTGGGACTTGACAACGACCCACGTTCACACAACCTCTGTATAGCATATACAATCAATATTATATACACACAATATACGCTGTCTGGCTCATGTATACTCATACTCGCACAATTAATACTCCATTCACAAAACTCGATGCGTTTTTTCACGCTGTCAGACAAGCAAGAAAAGCTCTCCGGGGCGCCGAGTGCCGACGACATGATATGCGGCTGCCTGTCCAGTTAAAGGTTAAAGGCTAAAGATGAGCTCTTTTTAAGGAAACTGATCTCAGAGCTACGGAGCGTCACTTGCTATATGGGACCATACAGTGTTACCTGCCATCCGACACAGGTGAACGTGCCCCGCTTTAACCCCAGCCAGTCAGGCCGGTACTCGATTCACCTACCCCAGAGGGATAGAAGGCTGAGTTGGCCCAGGCGGCTGGTTACACACCAAGATGGTTCACCTGCCTGTAGACAGTCACCCATCCAAGTACTAACCCGGACCGGCGTAGAGCAACTTCGTTGATGGGACAACGTGTTACCGCTACTCCAGGCCACCACCCGAGCATTTTGGGCGTAGTAAATAAGATCTAACAATAGTTAGGCCCAGTTTGCAGTCGACACCGGAGCAGCCCGGCGGTCGATCTGTCACCAGTAAGCAGAACATGTACGTGAGATACGCGCCATTTATGTGTGTTTTTGACGTGCGATGAAATGAGCTTAACTTTGATCTCTTGTACTCCTGCACTGGGGAACGTTCACACCAATTTCGATTTTTTTTCTTTTTATGCCTTTTTCTTCTCATTTTGCAAGTCTATGTGGCACATGCGTCACAACAGACAAACAGACGTACGGTCAAGACGTATAACGCAGCCTACAGGACGGCCGCATAAAGCACGCGAACTTCTGGTGCTAATTTTGACAAAATAATGCAGACTAAGTGCACTGTAAACTAGCAGATGTCAGAAATCTGAGTGAAGAAGACTGGGCAACATATATTAGAGATAAACCAAAGATGAATCAGACAGCAACACAGGACAAAGGGCACTGTGGTACAGTAGTAATTACAAAACTTCACACATCCACTTACACAACAGATCTGTCTACATTCCTCCGCCGTATACACTCATACACAATAGCTCAATAAAAAGTAAGCCTCTAAGTTTTTGTCACAACTGCATCAAACATCGACCTATATGAAAACTCCTTCACTTTTATTCTCCGCAGTAAATTGGCAATCAAGTGATCATGAAATATCTCATCATACCACAAATGCGATGCTACACAACCTTGTGAAATACAGACAGCTTTAGAATAAAAAGTTACAGGTTACAGGGTACTTTCAGTATTCTAAAGCTGACTGTACTTTCACATAGCGTTCAGGATGTGATTGTTTCTTTAGCTATGAAATGCATGCTTTAAAATTCGCCACTGATTAGGCCAGTAAAAGAATTTTCGGAAAATTGATTCAGTTATGACAGTTAATATCTGATGGAAGTTATGAACGTATAAAAGTTATAGGCCAACTTTTATGGACCACTCAGTATGTATAGGCCTAAACACTGGTACACACATGCACATACAGGACTGTAGTAACGAAAATGTTCTGAACTCAGCAAGCACCACAACCAATGTAGTTTCAGCATATCTAGCTTCTCAGCACACTGTGCTGTTATACTGGCTTTATATCACAACCAATGGTCACTCGTCACCGGCGGCAATAGAAACAAGATTATGACCATGTCCAACACCAAGACATAAGCCAGTCTTAGACGGTTGTCTTGTCATAAGACCGCAGTCGTCTTAGATCCCAAGACTGGCCAATGGCGTCCTCAGAGGCACCCTGGGCTATGAGACAATAAGTGCTGGGTAAGTGGGTAAAGAGATCAGTTTCCGTTATATTAGCAAAGTTTCAACTTCAGATCTACAGCAGTTCTTGATATATCGCTTGAAAAAGTATTACCTATAAAGTCAATCCACTCAGCCAGCCAGTCACCTATCTATTTAGCTCAATTTGATACCACACACCTTCAGAAAATCAATAGAAAAATATTCAATATCAATATTGAACTGTTGTACTTGTTGAATATCTGCCAAAAAAATAACAATCTTTCTTCATTAATTTCTGAAACTTAAGTCAAATTTATTCAATCAAGCAAACTGTATTTAAATTTAGGTGACTGACTAATCATTAAATTCACACTCATAATTTTAACTTTTTATGTTTTTTAAATGCTATGTAGTCACAGCAGGCTCTTTTTACCTGCACATTTTACACTTTATGTACAATCTTAATAACAAACAAAATATTTTCCACATACAAATACCAGCAAAGCCCAGGCCTGATTCACAAGTTCAACAGTTCGTCATGACATAATGCTCAACTTACAACACTGTCAGCTGTACAGCAATAGCAACTGTATGCTGCCTTTGTAAGGCTGTCCTCACACGTCAGATACAAATAAGGTGAAAAACAAAACGTTTCTGCTTTAGTATTGTTTGCATTTCCAATGTGCAGACAGCTTAACAGATTACACACGGACGAGACAGTTTGAACCAGCAAATGGAATGAACACAGATGGTAGTACATAATGCCACAATCTGGGTCAGGTGACATCATATACTGGGTCAGGTCACGGTGGAATGAGTCTCACATTAAACATCATTCAATTACTGTACATTCTACAATGCGTGTTATTCACTGATTATCAATATACCGAACTAGTCCGTCTACTGTCTCTTGAATAAATCATAATGAACACGTACATGGTAAATCAGATTGATAACAAATGCTTCGAATGAACACAATTCTTACATTATGACCTGTATAAAAACTGCTGCCAAAATCCCAGTATAAGGTTCTCTCTAGTCATTTGGCCACCTAATTTTTCACTGGATAACTGGGGTACTGGCTGTGGCATCACGGTTAAGAAAGTAAGGAGAGCAAACAGTTTCAACTTTCTGATAGACAGCTGGAAATCTCCAAATTCTCCCAAAATGGGGGATTGTCGGCCCCAAATTTTGTATTTTTGAAAGAAAATTTTCCAACAGGCTGTACGGAAGTAAGGTTCGGGAGAATAAACAGCCAGTCAACCACTCAGTTGGCTCAATTTGACCACAGAGACTCAGATCATGAGCTCTGCTGAGAAATTGCAGGCAGTACCCAGCTGCAATCTGTCAATCACTCAATCAGCTAGGCTTTCAACAAACGCATAGGCTGAAACAAGTCACTGTTATGCAAATTACAATTTCCTCTCAAGTTCCTCACAGCCACATTAGCAACACCTAGCAGCCACCGGAAATCATTCTCAGGAAGGCAACCATGAATCAGCAAGTGAAGGTTGTAACTTTATGAATTTATACAGCTGAATCACCTAGGCTTGGGTGACATGACAATCTAGTGCAGTGGCGTCCTGACAGAGGTGGAAAGCAGGTGGGGGAAACTGCCCAACCGAAATTTAGGGCTGTCGGAAAATTGACCAATAATCTTCTGGGAAGACAGATAATGCTCGCCAAAAATGCAAAATCCTGAAAACCCCTATTTTGGGAGAATTCAGGAACAAGGTTAAAATTCTGAGGACCCTGCATAATCTCCTCTGTTGGAAATTGCATAATCCACCCAAAAATTGCAACTTCCTACCATAGATGTGATAAACGTTTACAACGTTTACAAAAAAAATCTTTGCAAACGCGTTTATTATTTTGTCAACGTTTATCTCAATAAAAATCACATGAGCGAAACGGAGCAAAATTATGACAGCGACGAAGATAATTAGTGGACAGGACAACTCAACTTAGTTTTCCCGTAGCTATAAGATTAAAGTGAGTGAATTCTGGGCACTTTGGTAAAACGGTTGTCACAGAACTGGAGTAAAACATTCTTTGACAATAAAAAAACTTTTATTGGAATTTGGAATTATCCAAATAATAGGCCTAATGTCAAACTTACGCTCTGTGTACGTTTACTTTTAGTTTACAAACGTTTACAATCTTTTTTCTAATAAACGCGTTTATTAAAGTTTATTATAATTTTTTTAACGTTTATCACATCTATGCTTCCTACCCCGTCCACTTTTTTAACCCACGATGCTGCTGCAGTAGTGGAGCTATATCGCTAGCGATGACTTCTTCACCGCTTGGACTTTCGTCGTTTGACAATCATCGTATGAAGCTGTACGACCACCTCATCGAGTCCTTCACCAGTCACAGCACACGCTGAGTGCATTGACCATGGACGTCCGGCCAACATGTCCGTCAGTCCGAGCAGTCTCTGAATCTCGTCGACACTCCGGCTGTCCGGTAAGTCGTTCTTGTTGGCTACGACGGCGATGGGGACCCCCAGTGTCTCGGGGACGCGCGCTGTCCGCTGCAGTTCCAGCTTGGCTTCCTCGAGTCGCTCGGAGTCGCTGCTGTCGACGACGAACACGATGCCATCAGTGGTGCGGGTGTACGAGCGCCACAGCGGCCGCACCTTGTCTTGTCCACCGACGTCCCAGACATCAAACGTCACCCCGGACACAGCGTCCAGCCGGACTCGCTCGAAGTTAAAGCCGATCGTCGGACTCGTGGCCACGTACTGGCGAAACCTACAATCAGCCACAGTCAGGACTTCCATCTAATCGTGAAGAACGTGAAAAATCAAGCTATAGCCATAAGGATGTACAGAATAGATGAATGGACTAATTGCAATATTGTCATCGCTCCATTCAACTTTTAACAATCAGCATACGAAAAGCAGAAACCCTACTGCAGAAAGTGATACAGAGAAAGTTGCGCCTCTTCGGCCATATCTGCAGAATGAACGACAGCAGAAAGATAAAGACCCTGGTGTTCATAATGATGGATGGTTCAAACAAAAGAGGACGGCCTCACCGAGAATGGTCAGATGACATTGAGCAGTGGTGTGGGGCAACCCTGCAGGAGTTAAGCCACGCTGCCGTAGATAGACAGCGGTGGGCAGCGATAGTAACAATGGCGTCAGACACCAACGGGCATTGAGCCCACGGTTGTCGATGATGATGATGATGATACCAAAGGGCACAGTTTTAAGTTCCATGTTCCAGGTGGGTACATCAACGTTTAAAACTACAGCTTCTTCCCTGCATCTATCCGAATTTGAAACCAATTGCCAGCTGATGCCATCATGTCCTCTCCCATCGAGGCATTCAAGTCTTGACTAGCAGACAGCACGGTGACTCAGACATCAATTTAGAGACATTTGCCATTTTTATCAGCACGTTTAGCTCTTTTTATCAGCCTCAAAAAAACTTGGACATAATCGGTTGTTATAAGCACTTCAAGCCCAACTGCCATGACTACATTACTCAACTCCGAGGATTTGTGCCTTATCGGAAAAAAGAAGAAAAACCTGAGCTGATAGAGCACGGTCGATTTGCCAGCCGCATCCAAACCAAGGATCACCATATGATAACGACGTCGAGAGAACAGCACTCCCATCACGTCAGTATCCACTATGTTATCATCTCATCTCCACTGTGTTATGGCACTGGTCACGTGACCGGCAGGTGCGTGCTGTCATGAACCAATCAAACACGGTAGATCCTTGCTCTTTGACTGCCACCGAATAACTGTAACAATCGGACCCAAGTAATTTGGCAAAAAGCAGAATCGCCAACAACTGCAATCTGGTAAACCATAAATAATCTTTTTCGTAAGTCAGAAGCAAATGCATGGTTTGGCTGAGGATTAGACCCACCTAATCTCCCCCTTCTCTGGGGGTTAGGCACCCCCATCTTAGGCATCTAACACATTGTGTTAGAGGACCCCACAAATCTACTTATCAAATAGCATCTAAATCCATCAAATTGTTTACGCAGGGTGCACAAATGCAGTACAGATGACGAACAGACCATGCTAAAGAGAAACGTTGCATTCAGCGATACCGCCTAATAACAAACAACAAACAAGCTAAAGTTCCTATGTCTATCAAGACCTCAGCACAGCTTTGGCTACGTAAAACAATCTCACTATGAATTTTTGAATTTATAATCAGCTCAAGTCCAAACATGTTGCCCAAACATTCAAAATATACAAACAGTCTAAGTAGCAGACATCAAATAGGCCCCTAAGTCATAATACATAGAAAAATCATTATAACGAAAAGTAACATATAAGGGCACTGCATGATACCCTAATGTTCAGCTGTACTTACACCTCAATCCTCTACTCGTTTCGTGTAAGGTAGCACTCTCAATGACTTTTTTAAACAGTCCAAGACAAGACAATATCACTCAGAATGGGCAACATTCTCTCATACAGTGTAGTCCACTTACATGCAAAGTTTTCTTTCAACGTCCTATTCCAATCTGTCTCAGAGCTGAGATAATATATAGATTTTCTATAGGACTTGAGGCTGATGCCTGTGGCACATAAGTCTCTCACAGCGTCACTGCTGTTGTTGTTGTTGCTGCTGCTGCATCTGCAAACACAATCAGATACAGTCAACCATCTCTCACGGCAGTGATGCTGTGCTACTGTATACTCAGCGTTGAAATATGTCTCCTACACAAGACATAGTTTACTTCTGACTGTCATCGGGTAAACAGCAATATATATCATTAACCGCTCATATACCATCTGCTGTGGATTTGTCCTTCAACATACACTACGACGACTTGTCCAACAAACCCACAACAAATCGCTCTAAAATGTAGTGGAGTTTAGGCATATGCCATATATTGTACTAAAACAGATGGCAGTTGAGATTATATGGGAGCATCTATCTAAACCTCTCCATCCCTGCCATGCGCTAGCTCACTCAAATATTTCACTTTGCTATCGTATCCTGAGTCCTGACTCTGATTTCACGACCTCCAGAACTTAACCAGTTTGTAATCTTCATCTTGACACAGAATATACGGACATGGGATTCAAAGTTCTGCAAATCTGACCTTGTAGTGACCTTCACATTCATCCCATCACCTTTTGAACCTATAAAATCACTCTATCCTTATAACTGCATCAGCCGAAGCTTGGTGAAATTCCCTCCACTCGTTTCAGATGTATCAATCATGCTAAACACTTTTCCCTGTGTATGGATGAACGACCCGAAAATACGACGACGCCTTCGCCGATACCTATGATATATCTACGGCAGAAATCTGAAGAAAGACGGGTTTTCAGCACACACAAAAACCTGAACAAAAATTTCACAATGAAGCTCACAGTGAATGTATGAAAACAGTTTCACTCTGCGTACTGAAATCAGGACAAGGTGACGCAAGAATTACGTTTATCTCCTATAAACAAATTCAATAACACCAATAAGCACGCAAGGCCGTGTCTCAGGTTCAATGATGCATAACGATAAACAACAAGCGGGCGGTAAGCCCTTAAGTCAGTGACGGCTATTAAACACATGCAGGCACGTATCATTAACTGCGCTTTGACCTCTACTGGAGGATTTTTACGGACCGACGGCAACCGCGAAGCACAGGAAATGTATATGCCTTATTTATAATCACAGAAAGCTGCATAGAGTCTGTATCACTGAAATATAGGAGAATTTTGCAACATTTTGAATATTACCTGGCTATAGATATATTAATATAATGTAGAAAAAAATTACGCCCACGTTATAGCAATTTTTCAAGTTCAACAGACAGCACTTACGAAATCATCAGCTATAAAGTATATGTTCGTATCAATTTTCAAAGCCAAATCTACTTATTGTTGTAGGCCAAAATACGGAATTTAGTAACACTATGGCTGTTATAAGCGAAGGAAAAGCGGAGAGAAAGAGGGGGAGAGACTTACGAAATACAGTTTAATTAAATAATAACCGATTACCTATACTCTCGAACTGAGACGCCAAACGTGTACAATATGACACACACATATATCATATACATACATCAGCAGTAGCTGGGAGTCAAACACAAACTAAACAGTCACAGCATAGTACCACAGAAAATGCCGACACAACACGCATATACGCACGTAGCTACAGTGCCCCCAGCGACACTCTGACACACCACGCACAATCACTATTACTCACTTCCCCCGCTCTCCATGCTGGACTTGACCAGTAGAGGGTGGCGTCGTGGAGGGGAAAGGGGCAAAGAAAGGGCTACTGAAACCCCCAAAAAGCCTTTGGAAAAAGTTTCCTTCGATTGTCGGACTATTCTCGTCCAAAAATACAAGACTTGGGGGCTGAAAATCCCCCATTTTGGGGGAATTTAGGGGCAACATTGAAATTCTGAGGACCCATATCTTCTCCGTCAGAAATCTGCCGGTGTCTGTTAGAAAGATGCAATTTCTTCCTGCCCCTCCCAACCTTTCTAACCCACGACGCCACGCCACTGCTCACACCATTTCACGGTCACTGTCAGCAACACAGCATGATGCAATCCCAGAGGTCAGATGTCTCAGCATGAACTGCCGCGCGAGACATCGTCCAACTTCAAACTGTTGTGCATGAATGCGGGCAGAAGCGCCTATCCACCCTAGTTAGCTACTGCATGTTATCTTCCATCCAATTAACACCCGGTCCACCCAGCCCCTGGTCAACTCAGCCTCCTACTCTCAGCGGGATGGAAAATGCAGCTTACGAGGTAAAGGCCTAGTGTGGCTGATTGGGGCGGTGGTATGTCTACTAGCTGCAAGCCGCGGTCAATTTGCTCGCCGACGTGGGCAATGTATGGCCGCATAGTGCAGTGCGCTGCGGTATCATATCTCCCACTTCCGAGATTGTAAAGCGTTTCTAGTCGCGAGACTGACTCGTGAAGGAGCGCTATAGTGAGTACTTTTACTCCAAGAGGCACGCAAACTCGCACGATGCATCTTGAGATGCATGACTCACTCTATAGCACAATTGAAGGGGGATTTTGGGCAAAGCAACAAGAAGATATGAAAAGCCAAATAACATAACGAGCAACCATTTTAAGAACATGAAGAGAGAAACTGAAGATAGGAGCAGCTGGCAGCAGAAAAGATTGTTATAAACCTCCCATCATGAACACGACTCAACAGCCATAATACACATCAATCAAAAATGCGCCTGCTTGGAAAACTTTAATAGCAAAATGCCATGATTATTCTGCCCTCTTAGTATTATACCCTGGATCAATTCGTCGGCTTGGCTCAGTCGTGTGTCTGCGGGCACTGAAGTTACAAGCTGTCGAGTTGCCAATGACGCCATACCTACCCACAGCTAACCGCTTAACGGTACTTCTGGCAATGACGGTTTCACACCTCCCTCAGCTGTTACGGAGTGTATGTTTCGTGCCGCTCGCGCATGTTTGACGCTCGCTAAAGGGCGTGCATAGCTCTTTATGAAAAACACATAACAGAGCTAGGTGAATACGCCCCGCCTTAACCCCAGCCAGACAGACCGGTACTCGATTTACCTACCCCGAGGGACAGAAGGCTGAGTTGACCTTGGTGTCGGTTATATAAGCACACCGAGCTTGCAAGATGTTGAGTTTTTGGATCACAAGATGCCCGATTTCATGTTTCCATGTTGCTCAGTGTTGACACGATAAGCATTTTTTATTGGCGAACCAGATTAAGTTCACCATCAAAGCAAGGTAGCAACTGACAGCACCAGTTGAAACTATCAAGTTTGTACCTGTGACACATTTTGACGTCAGCGTTACAACTAGCAAAGAATATTTAATCAACTGCCATATTTTGTTCAAATATTTCGAATTAGCATTTCTTCAGCTACATCTGGTAAAAATTTCGGGTAGATTTCAGTTTAAGGACGCGCCCTGTTTATACGCTATTTTTAGTCATTTTCGCTATCAAACATTTATAACTGTCAATTATTATTTTATTTGTCATAATTGCATATCTAACCTTGTTACATTGTGCTATTTAAATTTCATGCAAATTGCTCATAATTTGAGCAAATTATGAAAAAAATAAAAAAGGGTCCTTTTTATGAAACATTGTGTAGTCCATGAGATCTAAGCGTGGTTTAAGTAAGATAACGCACTGTCTGGAGTGGCGTACTCGCTTACCCACTCCGGCAATGCTGTAACTAATACTAAAGCGCAATCATTATCATGCATGTCGAATGCTTATCTACCTTCCGCCAGCGACTCAAAACATCCCTGTTCACCTAATCCTTTTCCTCGAGCTATTTCCTGAACTGGACTCCATCTAACCTCACAGCACAGTAACAGTAGGACAGTGCTAGCGGCAACCTCACAGCACATGAACCTAGCAGTAGTTTGTATTACTTACGCTACTTTAAAAATCACAGCTGATACGCTGATGCTCAATCCGTCTATGTACTACATACCGCACTGCTGGAGTGGTTAAGCGAGTACGCTGTACCACGCTCAAATCGCATAGACTACACAGCTGATTGCAGCGAAAACAGAGTGAACATGGTGTCGTTTAAACGTGAAGCACGCATGTTCCACCACTTTTAGGCACCACCCTGCAGTTACACTAGTATATACGGTAGCTATACAGAAGTGCATGACAGGCGGCACTTGCGGGACTGAGATGAGAAGAAGCACAGACCGCAGCGGTATGTACTTTATCAAAGTAACAGGACCGACCACATGGAAACTGAGTTCAACCGACACACATGCAGTGATATAAACATGTACTGTTTACTGGTCTGCTTTGTTTAGCCGCCGGCCGGCCGACCAAAGCAACTCTATACGAGCCCAAATCCCACCGGATTACCAGTGGGTAAATAAACCATGCGGCTTTGTCATGGTTGGGTAGACAAGAGTAGTGGTGCTTCCCCCTCCTCCCTGGTAATGATTAGTTATTCTAGCAAAAAAAGAACAAGATTGGCCTTTTGATCAATGTATTTTATGGAAATACGCGCAGGGCGCCGAATAAGTTAATTTCACCAGAAGACAAGACCGACGGCGTGCCAGGAGTAAACAAGACGCTGAGAGTAAGTTAATAAACCAGAGAGCGCCAGCTGGCGAACTGTAACAGTAGGACAGTGCTAGCGGCAAGCCTGTCATAAAATAGACAGACAGACAGACGATGCTAATAATAGCATCATCATGATCAGCATCGTTACTGCAGCTCATCCCATGCAGTCAGTCAATAATATAATTACATAACAGTCATCACACGACCACTACGCCAGCAGCCTATATACGTCACTGTGTCACATCTACACGCTATTGCGGCAGCAACATTATAACAGAGCGTCACCTGCCATATGGGATCGTGCAGTGCTACAAGCCACCTGACACAGGTGAACGCGTCCCGCTTCAATCCCGGACAGATAAGCGGCCGGTATTCCCAGATTGAAAATTTGTGACCTTCCATTTCAAAACTGTTAAAAATTCATGATTTTTTTCATTCGTAAAATTCAAATTCTCAGTGATCTATAATGGTACTCGATTAACCTCTCCAGGAGAGATGAAAGGCTGACCTCAGTGGTTGGTTAATCCTTACCTCTCTGCAGACAGCCACCCATCCAATAGTAGCCAAATGATAGTTACTAGACCAGGAATCGAACCCATAACGGCTTGATCCTACGTTCCAACCGGCCACCGAAGTACAGTATACGTCTAAAATTTCTGCAACATGCAAACTTACCAGCCAGTCATGGAAGTAGAAATTATTATTATTTATAGCTCCGTGCCAGCCAGTCAGTGCAGCAAACACGCAGTGTATATCACAAACGTTAGATGACAATTAACTTATCACACTGCCACTGATTTACATTAATTACTATCATCATCATCATCATCAGCAACAGCAGCAGCAGTTGTCAGCACACTGGCCTGCATCAGTTTGCTTTGCCAACACCCTCATACTGCACCGGTAGTGTTATGCCCTGCTATAGGTCAGCCAGCTATCAGGCTGCAGTATCCAGTGCAGCTGCACAGTGATGGGCAAATCTAAAACTGCCCCATCACGCGCCCCCCATCATCACAGCTTATTATGGACTAGGCCGGGCTGCCCAGAATATCAGTAGTATACAGAGAGTAAATTCCCCTTGCCTAAAACACTTTTAAAATTGGCACAGAAAAAGCATCCACTTACATGCTCTTCGGTCATCAAACTGAATGTCATCAAACTGATCTCTCTAAGTTTAAATTAAACGTTAGAATGTACACACATATTATATCCCCCAAAGTGCAACAAATTGCATCTATATTTTCAGGTGCTGGCAAGCAAGCTACCTCCCCAGTCCCATCCCCTCAGCCCATACCACATTTTCAGAGCTTCCATGGTTGCTGGCAGTAGGGCTAAGGATATAAAAAATGAGCACACACACACAAATCAAAAACAACAAGAGGTTATCTGAATAAAAAAATGAACTGTAAACTGAGCACTTTAAAATCAGATTGTGATCTGATATTTTGCCCATCACTAACGCAGCAGCGTTCTGCCAGCTGTCCTACAGGCCACGAACTAGTGCCAGCCAACACAGCACATGTATACCACAGGTATCCACAGTTATCATCATATCACATCCCTAGTTGACAGGCAATTAACTAGCTCAATGATCCGTTTCAGCTGCTGCATTTACACACCTGCATAATTACATATTTATATCAAACTAAAATTTTCTTTTGCATTAGGCAGGTATTTTGACTTTTATAAATATTGTGAGATGGCATCTGCGCATCATTCATAAGCATCTAATGAAAGTAAACTTGCAACTCAGCTCAGCAAAGCATAAATAACTATTCAAACTCTGGCAAAATTTCCACAAATGAACTTAAACACAGTCAAGGGGGTAACCTCAACTGTCCCAGAACTTCATCCTGAGATTCTAGTAGTTCCCATAAGTTCAGAATCTTTAGTCTGTGTTGTGGCAGACTACAAGAAGGCCACAGACAAATTCCAATGACATCACACGTACAGAAAAAAGGATGTGGCTAGCCATTCCAAAGAATTTTCTACTCTAAAAGGGCGATAAATGTCAGGGAGAGTGAATTCCCAACAGCATACGGTTTGTAAATACAGTTCAGCATCACCCCGAATTTTTACTGGGCACCTCAGTACCCATTACCCATCCGCCAACCCTCACAGCATGACGACGAGATTGTTGGCATCCACTGATGACACTCCAGTATGCTTATTAAAAATCAAACATACGAGAGACAATTTTGTTAGCCAGAGAGGCTGGATTACAGAAATGAAAGCAGACTTAGTCACTTAACCAAATGTGAGATAATAATACAGTGATATACAACAGATGTATCTACTGCATTTATACACAATACATGCACACTCAAAGATCCATCCCACAAAAGCAGCAGCAGCAGCAGTAGCTGAAGCAGGCAATGACTGGATGACACATAATTATACAATCAACAGGGCTGCCTAAACAACACAGTAGTCTGCACTCTACGTTTCCTTATAAGAAACAAGTGCAAAGTGAAAACAAAAACTATGCAAGTAGCTAGCAAAACCTGTGCCATGAGCACAACCATATAAGACACAGTAGGGCTGTGCTATATGGATTCAGTCCCGGTTTACCCATAGCCAAATCTAGCAAGTAGCAAAGATATTAACGTAATAAAATGTTATGCAGCCAACTTATACAATCAGCATACATGAGCAGCACAGACTGACTGTAAACAGAGTTAAATGTTATACTGCAAGAACTCAGATATGAGGCCAGTACATACAAAAACAGCTTTCACCGATTCATTGCACCTACACATGGAGTAGACCCAGGCATCGATAGCTAAAAGCATACATTTACAACTGATGCCAAAATTATTAGACTGACTCATCGACATGTTACATTTTATTCGACACAAGCTGAGTGACAGTTTTTCACTGGTGATTGCAATGCAGCTGATTTCAAAAATTTCTCAGGGGTGATATGACTGAACCCAGTAGCATCAGAACCAAATCAACATTGCGGGGATAAAGCAAGGCCTGAAGCCCGAAGAACTACACCAATGGCTTAGTCATTGCTGTTCTGCGGATGGTGCGTTAAAGTTAAGATTACAGTTAGGATTAGAAATAGTGGTAATAGTAGGGTTAGGAATAAAGATAGAGAGATGATTCAACTAATAAATTACAGCTTCATTACATTGTTACCACGTTACCTGATGCGACATCCACAGATTCGCACATCCGCAATCCACTTTTACCCGCAGCCCCTTGTGGTTGAACTGTGTAATCAGTAATCAGTAGTGTAGATAAACGGATGCAGGAACTAAAAGTCTCTCTATATCCGTATCACGATACAATAAATTATACTAATAATCTAATCATTTTTTTCGACATACTCTGATCTATCTCCAGTTCCGGCTAATTCAGCGGTCCAATCATACATAACTTCTTGTTGTGCCCAAAATCTATCAAGCCGCACCTTAAATAAATCAACAGACTGT
>Ga0056128_1004708_pt1 | contig 17120 bp, 10 predicted proteins | sample WorMetLIZISLAND2_FD_71113 | JGI IMG/M metagenome (GOLD analysis project Ga0056128, IMG submission 71113) | Marine gutless worms symbiont microbial communities from Max Planck institute for Marine Microbiology, Germany - Olavius geniculatus... ... | reverse complement strand
ACATATATGTTAACAACTTGATCAGAGTTAACACCTCACAGTAGATTGGCCAAGAGTTAAACTTGTAACCTCGTGATCGTACGCTAACCATAAGACTTAGCACTACATCAAAACAATACTATTGATGCCATCCAACAGTGGCAGAGGCATAAAAATGGTCACTCCTAGTACAGTTAAGAATTGCAATGCAACTTGATTCCAGATGGGATGACTTTCCCACCACCAACGCAACAGCAAAAACAGCACAGCACTGCACCGACACTCATCAAAGAAAATAGTCAGACAGACCGAGTGAATGGTTTGGTTTCACTTGGAGCCAGATGGATCTGCATGTTGGATGAATGTTGTCCCTGTCTTTCAACCACTTTGTCCACCAATACACTGTGCTCCTCCTCCGTATGTACATGATCTGCATGCTCATCGGATCTCGAATCCAGCTGCCACATGAGTAAGTAAATATAAAATAACTTGTAAAGCATCGTAATGCCAAAGCTGCATATGTGCTAACAGTAAAAGATAGGAGAAAACACTGCCAAACCTGTCCAAGAAATGAATTCCATTGCATACATGCCGATAATCATCAAAAGATTTATTTACATTTTACAAAGCATGTCAACTTTTCTGCACTTTTAACTGTTATAAATCAGTACACCATAAACCATGACTACGACTAAATGGACAACGAATACTGGTACAACTAAATTACAGTCATTCAGCTACTTTCAATTTGTGTTTAATCAGCAACCTTTGCAGCAACAAACCAGCACTGTGCAAAATTAACTAACGTCTACTAATATTACTTATTATTTTCTTCAGTTCACACACAATATCGCCAAAACATTACATATATGCAAAAAAATATCTAAGAGATTCCAACGGAAGACAAAACAAAGACATTGGTAGTCCATACATTAGTGTAGATATGGGCAAGTGCTCTCTGATCAAAATTGTTACAAAAAAACATGCATTGCTATTGATCTTCCGCCAGTGACTAAAAACCCATCTGTTCGCAAAGTCCTTTTTCTGACTATGTCCTGGACTAAATTCCATCAAATCGGTCTCTAGTCGTCAACTCAGCCTTCCGTCCCTCTGGGGAAGGTAAATCAAGTACTAGTCTGTCTGGCTGGACCCCCTGGAATTAAGGCAAGGTGCGTTCACCTGTGTCGAGCGGCAGCTAACACTGTGTGATCTCATATAGCATATAGCTGTGCAATGGGTTTTCTATTAAGAGCTATCAACCACCCTTAAATGAACCTAGCAGTAGTTTGTATCATTTAGCCGACTTTGAAAATACCAAAATCAACAACTGACTAAGTAACTAATGACATACCTGAGGTGAGCGTTCTGCTGCCGAATCAGCCCTGCTGGTATTTGCCTGATCTCCAGCCTCATCTCTCTCATTTTCATCATTATCGTCATCATCATCATCATCCATGGTTGCATCATCATCATCATCATCATTCTGTTCCTCGGCAGCACTGCTAGCCTCCAGCCCCTCCCCGTTGTCTTCCTCGTTGTCGTCAGTGTTGTACTCATCGTCATCATCACTCGTGTTGTCTGGGCTCGGTGTGCTCAGATGCTCTGCGCCAACCACGTCATCTCTCTGATCCTCCGCAGCTGATGAAGTCTCGTCATAGCCTTTCGTCAGCTCCGGATTCTGAGCACACCAATACACCGACACCATAATGCATTTCTGAGAACAACTTCAAATGAAATCATAGGACTAATGTAAAAAAAGTCCTTCCCCAGCCATAAGGCCCACAGGGCGGTGCTTACACCATTTCCTCAGCCCTTAGCCAGACACCAGTTCACACTGCAAGATCACAAATAAAGAGCTAAACTGTATCGTGCGGTGTGCATGTATACGTCCTAGCTTTCACTGGTAATCATTGCGCCTAGCCATGGAGGATGGCCAGGCTGAGTTGACCTGGGTGGCTGAATACATACTAAGATGGTTTACCCACCTGCCGACAGTCATCCACCCAAGTACTAACCAGGCCCGGCAATGATTAACTTCGTAGATGCAACCAACGACGTTATCAACAGAGCCAAACCACCACCACCATAGCACTAAACAAATAATGTATGTTAAAATAGATATTGGTGCTAGTTTTTGTCAGGTTGATAAAATAAAACAATTTATTCAGCTGATTATCCTTATAGTTAATGGATATCAATAATGACAAGGAGCTGCACCTATTTTTTAAACAACAATAAAAATTAATAAAGTTGTATTTAATCTTATTAATCAGGAAATATGAAATAACATTATTCTAGATAACAAAAATATTGTCAAGCCTAAAGTTTGTGCTAAAAAAATAATTAATAATTCAAAGATAGATTTTCTTGTCTCAATTCTATGATATGATTAACTTCTCTACTTAATACTCTTTATCAATGATGTAAATGCCCTTGTTGCATGATTTCATGTTCCCATGTTGCTTAGTGCTGACACAATAAATATTTTTCATTAGCGAACCAGATTAAGCTCACCATCGAAGCAGGGTAGCAACTGACAGCACCACTTGAGACTATCCAGTTTGTACCCGTGACACACTATGACGTCAGCATTATATCAGGACTAGCAAAGAATATTTAATCAACTGCCATATTTTGTTGCAATATTTTAAATTAGTATTTTTTCAGCTACAACCGGTACAAATTTTGTGTAAATTGATCATCATTTAAGTGAATTATGAATAAACAAAAAGGGGTCCTTTTTATGAAACACCGTGTAAAACTGAGCTGCAGCTCACTGCCAACTCAAAGCCTTGAAATGAAGATGAGCCATAACCTTACAGTCACAAAGTTGTGACAGAGTGCTAGGGACTATAGAAAACTTTATCTTTACCATATCATTTTATGATACGACAATACAATATTAGATATGCACTTAAAAACCGACAAACAAAAAAATGTTTAAAACTAGATAGCAGTCATAGCTCGCAAATACCTCCGCCAAGGCAAAGCTATTCGCCAAGTGGCGTCACCATATTCACTTTGCCAGCAGTTCCCTTATGCCCCCTTTAATGCAATGGTAACGAAAATTTCAAATTGATCCAGAATCCAGGATTCCTGCCGGATCACGCCCAAAATTGAATCACTTGTAGCTTATGCCATGCCCGACATACCCTCATAATTTCAGAAAGATCCATCCATAACTTTTCGAGTTATCTTGCTCACACACAAACAGACAGACAAACAGACAAAGTCCAACAAAAACATAACCTCCTTGGCGGAGGTAACAAATGAAATAAAAGACTAAAATAAAGTATAGTTATAATGTAAAACATAAGGAATCAAGAACCTGACTGAAAATCAAAAGAACAATGAGAGGAAAGTGAGAGAAAAAAGACCTTGGCAAAGGTTCGTAGTTTTTCCTTGAGGTTGGTGTTGGAGGAGTCAAGGTTCTGCATGAGGCGAAAGAATGCGAGTTCATTGAAGAGGATTTCAGACAGGTCGACAAGCAGGTCCTCACCACACTGTGACATCCTAAACACACAACATGACAGAAAAGCTTAACAAAAATCATTAAAAACCAGAAAAAGCTCGTGGGAGTGCATATCTCCACCAAGTGCAGTAATGTAAACATTACTACTACTACTACTACTACTACTATTAAGAAGAGAAGGCATGAAAGGAGAAAGGAAGCAAAAGGAGGAAAGAAAAGAGATAAAAGTAAGGGGAGGGAAAGCAATAGGAGAGAAAAAGGGAAAAGAAAAGAGGAGGGAGGGAAGGGCCACTTCACAGCAGGGGAAGGAAAAAAGGAAGTAATAACATTAGATGCCAGCGTTGCTCATGATCAAATTCCGTGACTTTTCCCCGACTTTTCCAGACATTTTAAGGGAACATAGATGGAGTATCGCCCCTCCCAACAGTAGTGATATGACATCTATTGGCAACAATTTTAATTATTTTCCAGAGAATTAACTGACCAAGTTTAATGCAGTTTAAACAATAAAGGCAAACAAAAGCGGCTTACTGGCACTGCAAATTTAAAAGTATGGAAGTACAAGTCTGCAAGCAGAAGCGAGCTGAAAAAATGGAGTTAAACGCAAATATTCAACTAGTAATAAACAGTTTTGGGACACTTTTCACTGACAAGATTTTTTCCCTGACATGTTTCAAATTCCCTGACATTTCCAGGTTTTCCAGACAAGTGGTCACCCTGTGATTGTGCATGCTGAGTCACTGACGTGCACAGACAGACACACAGATACACAGGCAAAGCAACGGCTTAATCTCCATCAGTACACTTCGTTCACTTTGGCGGAGATAATGAAAGATTGTGTAAAGCTCACACTAAGACAGCAGACACTATATGCACAACATCAGCAACAGTGCCTTAAAAACACACGTTATGCATTTAATACTCCATTTTCTAAAAGTACACGTTTCGCTGATTTCAGTAGCATCACGACGAAAAGGCAACTGCCCCCTTAATTTATAGCCTGTCGGAAATATGTCTTCTTGTCAGAAAAAATAACAAAATACGGGGCTAGAAATTCAGGGACACAATATAAATTCTGAGCACCTATATCTTCTCTGACATTAAAATTTTGCAGCTACCTGTTGAAAAATTGCAACCTCCTGCCCGCTGACCTTTCCAACCCATGGCATTGCTCGTTGACTTGGGGTCTAATCTTTTGATAAAGTTTTTGGGACATATGTCTATTCTAACAAGAAAAGCCCTGCTAATGCAAATGGGAACGTGCAACAACCGTGGTGCATGTTTGAAAGCCCAGTAAAACAAAGTCTAAGTCAGTCGCCTATAGTGTTTTACTCATACTCACCAGACGGCGTGACATGTCTCGCTCAGCCAACGCTGTATCGGCTGGGTATTGCAAATTTTCCCTACCCTTCTCTCATTTAGCGCCCTCGTTCGGGGTGACGCCCTTCAAACTTATGGAAAAGCTTCATGGTTACTAAAACTAGAGTCTTCTAGGCAGCCAACGGTGAAGATTTGGTGATCCTAGCTTGCACCGTTTTTGACTGATCCAGATCCACCCGTGTGACAGATGGACAGGCGGACAGACAGACCGACAGACAGAATTGCGATGGCTAAAATGCGCTACAGCAGTAGCTGCTGTTGGGCGCAAAAACCAACAAAAGCCCACCCTTTACGAAAAAATCTTATGCCCATTTACTAGTACAACATTCCATTATGTTTAAAGCTGTTAAACCCACGAGTATTGGGTTTATATTTTTGCAGTGACTTTCAATCAACCAAACAAAAATCAAGCATATTTATTTGTAAGTATCTAGCAAAAATCCACAAAAAAACAATAAAATCCAAAACACAATGAATCCTCCCCCCGAAACCTAGTAGGCTTGATTTGTTCAAAACGGGTTTTGCTGTTATCTTTAATCAACTGAACCAGACTCATGCATATCTATTAGACAGTATTTATCACTGCACCAGTAATAACAAAAACCCGCAAAACCCAATTAAATTCAAAACCCAACAACACTCTATTACCCGCAGAGATGAGTTTTTTCTAAAACAGATCTTTTAAACCCTGCTGTAAAACCAAACAAAAGTTCATAATGGAGTCAAGCTGTCTACTAAGTTTAAAGCTGTTTTAAGGCCCACGAGTACTGAGTTGATATTTACGCAGTTAGAAATGAGCATAACAAATTACACCACTGATGCAAAAACTCACAAAAACCCAATAAAAGCTCAAAAACTGCCAAGTTGAGCTTTGCCAAAAGCGGTTTTTTAACCCAACGCTGAGACCAAACAAGTCAAGCTCATATCTCTGTCCTGAATCAGGCCAGCACGAAGTAACTTCATTGACTCGATTCAATGCGTTATCAACATACGATACAATGCGACATGGACTTGCATTCGAAAAAAAATGACAGAAAAGCTGTCAGTTTAATCCAGCAGATAAACTAAGAACTGAAATACTTTAAATGAAAATAAAAAACAAGTAATAAAAACACTGTAGTTACTTTGCAAAACATAAAACAATCAAGATGATACCTCTGTCCTTCGAACTTGGCAAGCGAGTCTCTGAGGATGGAATCGAGCTGGCGATGGAAGAATCGTGAGAACTCGGCGTATCTCGGTGATGCGGTGCCATGGGGCAGGCTCTGCAGCTGCTGAAGCCGGGTGAGTGAGGTGGTCAGCTGCTGGATGTAATGGAGCACCTGCTGGCTGCAGACGCCATTCATCTGCTGCTTCACCACCGGGATTATCTGCAGCATAATCTCCTTGATCTCATGATCCAGCTCACGCGTGTCTAGCTGCGGCTCCACGCCCTGCGTACAAAACAAGTACACATAAACACATACTCGGCTGCCTGTTTCCAGAGATACTCCAGCTTAAGTTGCTTACTGCTCTGTAGTTATATTCTGTAACTGTGCATGTTCAATAAACTATGTACTTACTTACTTATCTAAACGTGTGCAAGTGAATAGTTTCTTAAAGCCTAAATTCCATTACGCCGACTTTCACCAAAACTTCGCCGCAGGGGAAAGTCGTGGACACAAATCATGAAATTCGCAGACACAAACCATCTCGACATGGCGAGATGTTTGCGACAAAGTTCGTGACAAGTCCGCATCAAACCCGTTTGTGTCGCTCTAATGGAATGCACGGGGAAAGTTGGCGACAAAGTCCGCGAACTTTGGCGCGAATACAAATCACGAAAGTCCGCGACACAAATCATGAAAGTCGGCGACGTGATTTGTGTCGCGGACTTTCATGATGTTTGTCCGCGACACGTCCGCGACTTTGTCGAGAACTTGTCCCGGACTTTGTTGCAAAGTCGGCGTAATGGAATTTGGGCTTAATGGCACATCTGATGCAAGAAGCCATTTCATGCCAGAAGTTTGGAATACAAAGTCTAGATAAAATCAGCATGTAAAAATACCATGTAAACACGAAAACATGGCTAATAAAATATTGTGGCAAAACTTTGAGCAAATCAGACAACTTACCATCATTTAAACAAAAAGAATATGTGGTAGCAACAACAGGTAAAAGCACAGCTAGACTGCACATATTTGCCCAGGTAACCTAAAGGACATGGCAACAGGGCATGCCAACATATTTCCAAATACACATGCTAACCATGGCAATTTCTGGCATGCATATACTGCCGTGTCCAAAGAAAGAATGACAGAAATAACAGTTGCTGTCATTTAAAAAGCGACGCAAAAACAAAGTATAAAAGGGCATAGCAAAAACAAATGGCAAAAATCATGCAAAATTATTATAAGCGGCAAGTATATAAGACTAACCGATGCCTCAGAGACTGAAGGGTCACTAGTGCGGTCACTGACACAATCCTGCCTAGTCGCCGCTGCTGAAGCTGACATATCCGATGTTGCTCTCATCATGTCATCCTTGCCCGTGGCCAATGGGGCTGAGTTCTGCCTCCGGACCAGACTGCTGGTGATGTTGTTCATCATCTCAGTGGTGCTGTTCAGTGCCGGTGATGTCAGGTTGAGATTGCTGGCTCCAGCACCAGCGCTGCCACCCGGAGATTTACCAGCAGCCTCGTCACGCATCTTCTTCATTATCTGCACATCAGCACAGTAGATAAGTAAGTAAGTAAGTAAAATATTTATAGTGCACAATGTCGGCCAGTGGCCGAATCTGGGGCACTTGGCTGAGCCACTAGGGGGAAGCTGGAAGCAGTGAGTTTCAAGGAGGCATCGGAAAGTGTGTGCAGAGGTAGAACTACGGATGCTAGAAGAGAGTGAGTTCCAGACTGTGAGAGCTGCAATGCAAAAAACGCAATTCCTTGCACCACGATCAACTCAGCCTCTTAACCTCAGTGGAACGTGCAACAAACTGAACTTCGGTTAATGAGTTTGTATCAGTGACTAGTGATTGCAATACCTGAATCAATTTCTTAACCCTGGGATCCAAGATTGACAAATTTCTAATCCTGAGATCCTGTTTACGGGATTAGGCTTACCGATTGGTCGGTGTTTAGTATCACTGTAGTGACTCTACCAGCCAAAATGTACAAAGGTGACTAATCAATAAACCGATCCACCAATTTATCAATAAATAAATTGATCAATTTGTCAAATCAGTCATCCAAGAAACAACTACTTACACAAACTGAATCAGTCAGTTAAAGAAGAAATAAACCTTTAAAACAACATGGCCTAAAATTAAAGTATATAATTCATATAATTAAAACTTCAGTGGTGCTAATAAAAGTGATAAAAGATTTAAAATGAAAGCAATGTTCAAAAAAAAGTAACGTCCACCATTTTTGATTGCGCAAAACCACTGATATCAACGAAATGTGTTTACGTATTGCTGCATTAAGTCGGTACATACCGTATCAAAATGAATGACGGTATTCCCCAGTGATTCCTGAGCAAATGGAGTTTCCCAGCATGCAGCATCGCCCGCAGTGGACTGTGACAAAGAATCGCTGGAGCTCGCAGCAGCCATGGCTGGGTTGAAGTCAAAATGCTCGTTATCGGCTGATGATGAAGCCTGATTGGAATCCACGGCCAACTCGGCGTAGTCAAAGTGGGCATTGGCGATGGATGACGAACGAACGGCAGAAGGGTTCTGACGTGCAGAGGCCAGGTTACTGTGGTTGCTGGACACCGCTACTCTCTTTGGCTGCACACACAACTGAAAGGCAAGTAAATCTTGAAAACAACATGGTCTAAAATAAAAGTATAGAATTAGATTCAGCATCAACTGCAGCAATACATAAAACGGGTATTTATCTATGGTTTTGCCTAATTAAAAATGGCGGACATTATTTTTTTATCTTTAAACATTGCTTTTATCTTAAACCTTTTATCACTTTTATTAGCGCCACCTAAGTTTTTTTTAATTAGATCATTAATTAAAAGCCAAATTGTTTTCAAAGATCACTACCCGTTTAACAAGTTATGCTCATTGGAAGAACAGTGTGAAATGAACTTCCTTCAGAACCGTGAAAAACAGCGACCTCAGTAGACACTAGACAGTGCTTCTAATTATACCTTAAGTCATGGCTTTCTACTTGTAACGGGAACCCATGAGAACTCTGTTTATGGAACATTTTACAATATAATGAGTACAATAAGCACAAATACAATATTATCACAGTTAGTTTTTTGTCAGCGTTTGCCACAGAAAGATTCTGATGGCGGGAGGTGGGGCACAGCCCAAGTAACAAGCAAATACATTGCAAATACATTTAGTTGGCAACATGAATCCAGGAGTTTTGTTACATTGTTCTTGGTTCACTGTCTATGGCAGAGAATAAACTTTCTGACATTTCTCATAACAGTTATTACCAGTGCAGGCTGAAATTGCATACGAAAATCAACCAGTCATATAAACTCATTCAGGTGGAAACAGTGAAAAACAAGCAGTCAGGTAAGATAGTTACTTCAGTGAGATTACTGACTGAATTAAAGTAAGACCATAACTACGGCCCATAGTTTTCCGCAGGCCGCAGAATTTCAAGCCAAGCCTCGGAATTTGCCTTTTCCGCAGAATTTTGACAATGTCGCGGAATTTTGCAGAAGTTAAGAAATGACCGATGATTAGTACGATCATCGGCTTGATAATGTAATTAGACTAACTATATCACACAGAAAAATCAAACTGAACTGCCTAAAACCGCATCCCTACGAATAATTACCATCGTACACGGCACAATCGTAAATTAACACAATGCGACTAATTGGCAAATTGCACTTTTGAAGAAAAAGATTGATAATTTCGTTTGCATGTTGAGAGCATAACTGAGCGCCATGCCAGCATCCAAAAATTAAAATTCGGTTAAACAGAATAAAGCTTAGTTTACGCACAAACAGAAGGCCGCGGTAAGCTGCAGAATTTGGACAATTTTGCCTCGCCGCGGAACTTTGCGAACTGGCCCATGGAATTTGGCAAAATTTTCTGCGGAAAACTGTGGGCCCTAACTATAACTAGCAGCCAGGTAAGAGATTTCTGTGTACAACACTAAAAATGAGAATTATATAATGAGCAGCCAGGTAAGACGATTACCTGTGTGAGATTACTGACTGCAGCCAGCTGACGATTACTCGACTCCGTACCATCTCCCTCACTTCTCCATCTCTCCTCATTACCCTGAAACCCAATCCACAAACATAATCAAAAGCGAAACCAGTGTAGAGTACTAATTACTCCTCACTTTCGGTAAGCAGCTCATAGATTTCGAGTAATAATTTACAAATAATGTCTAAACAGCACATTCTCCACGTTTAACTATATTTTGCAATGCAGTGCCACAAAAAAATTGAAGTAAGGTGCTAGGTTTTAATCCAGTTCCTTGTGCAGTTCATGCTAATGAAAAATTAGCCAAAATGGTTAACATTTACCATGTTTCCGGTCAGAGCAAAACAGTCTGTATCACCAGCAAAAACTTGGGCTGCAATGTGGGTCCACCATAGCGCTGACTACTATTACATGACTTCACTGATTAAGCTTATTGTTACGTGTTCTTGTAGTCTTAGGACTTAATGCCTCACTAAAGTTGATTCGTCCTTCTTCTTCATCATCATCATCACCAGCCATCCACAGAAAAACTGTAGCAAGTACTGGCAACTAAACTGTTATGGCAAGAATACCAAAGATTACACCGGTACTCAAGTTGCCAACTCCCACAATAAAAGACTGAAATGACATAGGTAGTTAATTATATACTGAGATGGTTTACTTGCATGCAGTCAGTGAGTCACCAATCTATCTGAGCCCAGCACAGAGCAACTGTGTCAACTGAAGCAAAAGCATTAACCACTACATCGAACAGCCATCTGTGACTCAAACAACAGCCCAGCTGTCACTAGAGTTAGCCGACTGTACTCCTCGCACAAACTCACAGCCCGAGCACATAACTGTCCAATCATGATGCTTTGAATATTTTGTTGCCTAGTCAAGAAATGTAAACATTGTTACTTACCCATTTACATGACTTCCAATGTAACACAACCTTTTGCTACCTCCTGAAAATACATTCGTTGCAAATTGTAGCTAAAGTGCCGCAGACAGCGACATGGTTATTAAAGACAGAAAGCATACAGGAAGATACCAACGTCCTGTACAACAGCATTATCGCCAACCTCCTGTGACATACCATTTAGCAACAGTACACCATATAAGTTTCGGAAAGATGAGAGAGTGTAGCAATAGGCTAACTGTACTAAATACAGTTGGCGATGAAATGAACTAACTGTTCCATAGTCGTACCTTGGCAAAGTATCTTGCCACGATGTCCTGTATTGCAAAGAGTCCTCTCTGACGTAGGAAGTCCGTGGATAGCATTTGCAGCTGTCTGAACAGCTCAATGAGATAATGTGGACATGCCTCATTCTGTGAAATCAACGTAGCTACCTCCGCATAGACCGTCTCGCGCAGAGCTTCAAACGTTGAACTGGCGTTCACTGATGCCACCGATTCACTAGTAAACACAGTAACAATAAATGCAACAGACAGGGCGACGACACTATAAAAAGACACTATAAAATTCCCTGACAATTCGTGGCACTTCTCACCTTTTTAACTGGCACTCAACTAAAATAACCTTACCCTGGTATTAGCAGATATTAGAAAGTAAAACATAACTGAGTAACATTCAGCAATCTTCTTCTTGCATGCTCTGCCCTAAGGCAGGTTCCAATGATGATGGCGCCATCCGACCCGGCTCTGTGCTCCTCTCTTCAGCTCCTCGTAACTGATCTTCTTGTCCTCTTGCTCCATAAGTAGATCCAGCATCTTCCTTCTTGGTTTTTCCCTTGGCCGTTTCCCTTCTATCTTCCCCTCTAGTACAGTCTTCAGAAGACAGTCATGTCTTAAGACATGTCCTATCCAGTTTGCTTGGCGTTGCTTGATGACGTGGACCAGAGAACGTTGTTCTTGCATCAGACTCAAAACTTCTTCATTTGACACATGTGCTGTCCAGCTGATCTTTTCCAACTCGCACTAGATCCACATCTCAAAGGCTTGTATAATGTATACGTTTGCTGTCTTCTCTTCTAAGTGTCCACGTCTGAGCCATAAAGAGCCACACCCCTACTAGTGCTTTCACCATCAATTTCTTTAAGTCCTTTGAGATGTTCCTTAACTATTAGTACATCTACAACAAAAAAAGGGGAGGGAGAAGAAAGAGCCACTTCGTGGCAGAAGAAAGGGAGGCAAAAGTAATAGCCAGCTAAGCAGCTGTTGATGCAATAACGTCATTGCTATTATGAATCATCATGTACACGCACGGAACGATGGACAGAACGACCAATCTCTTAATCTCTTAACCTCCTCCAATGTTCACTACGTTCACCTTGGTGGAGATAATAAAGAAGTTTACTAACCAAAATATTATAATCCAAAGTGTGCATTACCTGTCACCAGCAGGGTCCTGGTGTGTGTCCTGAGATCCTGGCAAACTGGAAGGACTCAGACGTTCCACTCCAGTGCTGCCACCTGGCATACGGCCAAGCAACCATTCAAAATCATTTCCACCGCTTTATGCAAGGCAGGTTAAAAACTGACCATTTTCTAAGCACTGATAACTTAGAAATGGTGAAAAATGTGCGATATTAAAAAGTTTTGGATTTCTGTCTAAAAAACGTTAAAACTTGCATATCAGTGCATTTAAATATTCTTTACATATTTTGCACAATCTTCACCACTCTAATAGTGAGTGAGTGAGAAGTAGGGTTTAGCATCCCACCTATACAGCAGGAGCATGCCCCAAGTACAATGTCAGGGCAGCAACCAATAGTGAATGCTACCCTAACTTTAAGATCAAAAACTAAAAATGATATTCTATTTTAAGTCAAGTTTTCAAGATCTTGCAACATTTTCATGAATATAATTATTCAAATAATTATTTTAAATGCCCAAAATTTGTGAGCGGCTGGGGCTTCTAAGTTCTTGGGTTCGGTGACTTATATATTACAAATTTTCGCTGCCTGAAGAAAGAAGAGTTGTCTCCGCCAATGCCAAAAATATGCTCAATCTGACAGCAACCCATGGATTTAGGTCAATTTTGTTCATAATAAAATGTAGCCTTGTTACAGGAATCACAGTCACTTTTAAAAAAAAAGAGTATTAAGAAAAATTAAACTCAAGCTTATTTCAGTTCAACCCACCAAGTATTGAAGCCACAAGTTCTGATGGCAAATGGCAATACAATAAAGGAACTACAACTGTTGAATGACATGACAACCAAGAATTACGAGAATATGAAAACGAAAGCTAAAGATATGAGAAGCTGGCAAAAGAGATGGTCATAGATAGGACCCACAGTTTTCCGCGTTAAATTTTGCCAAATTCCGTGGGCCAGTTCGCAAAATTCTGCGGCTTACTGCAGCAAAATTGTCCACATTCCGCAGCTTACCACGGCCTTCCGTTTGTGCGGAATATAAGCTTTATTCTTTTTTAAAAAACTTCAGTTTTTGGATGCAGGCATGGCACTTGGTTATGCTAGCAACATACAAAAAATTAAAGATCTTTTTTCTTTTCAACAGTGCAATTTGTCAGTCGCATTGTGTCAATTTACGATTGTGCCATATAAGATAGTAATTATTAGTAGGGACGCAGTTTTATTCAGCTCAGTTTGGTTTTTCTCCATGATATAGTTTAGTTTAAAGCAGATGACCGTACTAATCATGGGTCATTTCTTAACTTCTGTAAAATTTTGTGAAATTAAGCGGAAATATAAAAATTCCATGGAAAAGGGCAAATTCCGCGGCTCGACTCAAAATTCTGTGGCCTGCGAAAAACTGTGGGCCCTAGTCATAAACCTGCCATTTGACAACAAACAAAAAGAAGAATAGAGATAGAGAGAAGCCAGCGTGCACCTTGAGTGCCTACGCAGTTGTTGGTGACATGGGGCAATGTGTCGGCATGTCTAGCATGCACTGTTTCAATGACGACGTCTCGGCTTGTGTTATTACCTGACCCAGTCGCGGGTGACACCGGATGACCGTCTCTTGCCGCATTACCTGTACAACATTTGAACATCATAATACAACGAGTTAATTAATGTAACTGAATGCAAGTTGTGAGCAATGCAAACACGTGCCCCAACTAGCATGCAGAGGCATGAGTTTGCCATCAGAACTTGTGGCTTCAATACTTGGTGGGTTGAACTGAAATAAGCTTGAGTTTAATTTGCCCTACCAAATCAACTGAATTATGGCCGAAAAAACAAGACAATTTGATGAACCAAGATGTGTGGTCCTCCTATAAAACTTCCATACATCTATTACTGCTTGCTGCATGCCACAACAACACCTGTCAAACGATTGTTCCGAAGAAGGCAGCAGCAATCGCGAAAACGTCAACAACGATATTATAACGAAGCTTGTATTATGACAAATTCTAAGTAAGTAAGTAAGTAAGTACGTGCATATTTAAAGTGCACAATGTCAGCTAGTGGCCGAATCTGAGGCACTTGGCTGAGCCACTAGGGGGAGCAGTAGGCCTGCTGGAAGCAGTGAGTTTTAAGGAGGCGACGGAAAGTGTCTGCAGAGGTAGAACTACGGATGATAGAGGGTAGTGAGTTCCAAACTGTGGGGCTGCAATGCTAAAACCGTGGGAGGTAAAGGTTGTGTGGACACGTGGAACCGACAAAAGATTGGTGTTGGCATGATATAACTCAAAACTACTTACAGTTGTTGAGGTTGAAAGGTGACTGAGCTCCGGTGAACAGAGAGTATCCAACATCCTCCGGGAGACCACGATGCTGACCCCCGTACTGCATCTCCATAACGACGTTACTGCTGAGTGGAGTGCCACCGGAACCGAGAACCATCTGCTCCAGACGATTGAACCGGTCAATTAGAGCATTCTGGTTGCTCACCAGCTGGAAGTAGCTCTGATTGAGACTGAGCACCAGCTGATTCTGCTGCAGCTGGTGCCCAGCCAACGAACCTACGGTGCCGAAACACAGTTCCACGTTGTCACCTCTGTCAACCACTAAAAAAGTTAAAAAGGTGGTGCTGTAGCTCTTTATGGGAAGCCCATCTCAGAGCCAAGAAGCGTCACCTACCGTAGGAGATCACACAGTGCTACCTGCCAACCAACACAGGTGAACACGCCCTGCCTTAACCCCAACCAGATAGGCCGGTACTCGATCTACCTACCCCAAAGGGATGGAAGGCTGAGTTGGCCTAGGCACCTGGTTACATACTGAGATGGTTTACCTGCCCGCAGGCAGTCACCCATCCAAGTACTAACCTAACCCGGTGTAGAGCAACTTCACTGATCGGACACTATGCGTTACCGCTATGCCAGGCCAAACTAACTAGACAATGAGTCAAAAAGAAACAAGATAACAAACTCTTGTGTGATAAATATCGACTGATTTTCTAAATTCTTTCTCCATCAGATTCAGATGAGTGAGTGAGTGAGCATGTTTAAATAAACTCACTGGTTGAAACAGGTAACGAATAAGTTGCATCTGTCAGCATAAAACTAACAATAGGTCATAATTTTATTATTTATACCACTTACGAGTGACTCAGTAATTTTTTTAGCAGCATCTCAGCACAAACAGTCCATTTCATGCCACAATCACAATAACAGTATGGTGACTGACTGATTGCACAAACAAAACCGGAAAGCAAAAAGTAAAGTCTACTTAGCGAAACAATAATACACAGAGAGTAAAAACTATGAATGCAAAACAGTTAGCTTAACAAAAGCAATGCCACAACACATCAGCTAAAAGCTGTTTATTACTAATGCTATCTACCAATCAATGACTGAATCAATGAACCATTCCAACAAGCAATCGATCATTCAGAACTTTCAAAGTAGCTAAAGCTAGCCTAGCACAAAACTGAGTCTTCCGTAGCAGTTTAGCAACATGCCTGTGAACGAATGATAGATCAGAGCTATATTAGGTTGATTCAGTCAAGGAGTCAACTAAAAACTACTTGCAAAGTATGCCAACAAGGCTAAGAATTCTCAACGTTTCCCTTTGCCTCACATACAGCCTAGAACAGTCTGCCTCAAACTGTAGTTTATGATTTAACTGTTACAACTTGAACATTTAAAAATAGGCTCAAATCTGCTCTAGACGGCTATGCTTTTCTGCAGCGTCACGTGACATGCCCATACTTGTGATTCTTCATTACTGCGAATGACTTAATGTGTGTTTAAACCATGTAATAACAATAAGAAAAAGAATTAGAAACAACACGAAGAAAAGACCAACCCTGTGGAGATGTGTTAACAGCAGCATCACGTTGATCATTGAGATTATCCACAAGAGAAGAGACACGGTTACGAATCCAGCGAATGTCACTCTGCATCGAGCTCAGCGCTTCATGCTACAAGCATATATACACAAGAACTATTGGTCAACTGCGTGAATGAGTGAGTAGGGTTTAACATCCCATCCGACACAGTATATAGATCTTTTTGGGGACGGACTTCTCAGGCAAAATGCACACAAACACATAATAACCGAACAGTAAGTTTAACTTTTACAGAAACACAAAACACAAAAACCTAAAACTGTAAGAACTCCGTTATACGTGTGCATATGTAATTAACATAATGGTAGTTCTAATAATCTTCCCTGTTAACTGCCTTAACTGGAAACTTCACACATTGGTCAGATTAAAAAAGTAGACAATGATTTTTCTTCTTGTTGTTTTTCTTCTTCTTGTCTCAAGTTTCAAGAACTGCAGGACCCATATGAGATTCCTCTACTTCACATGATCCTGTGTGTGGTGTGACACCTGTTGTAATGTCATGTTGCACCACTTCAGTATATCGTTGGCCCAGCGCTTCCTTGGTCGTCCCCGGTAGTTGCGACCTTCCACCATCCCGAAAAACGCTCTATTTAACATTCAGTTGTCCAGCATTTGGCACATGTTACCAAACAATGATCATTACAAATACTTAAATGACGTGAATAACTGCGATAAATACATAAAATAACTAGAAATTTGGGGCAAAGCCCAACGTGAGTCCGCCCGGCGCCCTAAGTCCAACTGGGGAAAATTAGAGGGGGGGGGTAAAATTTTCCCGGCATCAAAGTCACGTGGCTCGAACTCAAATGCATTGGCATACGCTGAACGCGCATTGTCGACTTAGGGTAGGTCAACGTGAGCGCTTATAACTTTGTTCGTGGTGGACCGAATTTCACAAATTTTTTTTGTTCAACGCC
>Ga0056128_1004706_pt1 | contig 17120 bp, 9 predicted proteins | sample WorMetLIZISLAND2_FD_71113 | JGI IMG/M metagenome (GOLD analysis project Ga0056128, IMG submission 71113) | Marine gutless worms symbiont microbial communities from Max Planck institute for Marine Microbiology, Germany - Olavius geniculatus... ... | reverse complement strand
GCAAGCTGACCATGGAGTCGCACACCGCCAATGTGGTCCGTGGTTGCTTCTACCAACTTCGCCAACTACGGAGCATCCGGCGTTCGTTGACAACTGATGCTCGGCGCACACTCGCTACTGTCTTTGTGGCTAACTGAGTGGACTATTGCAACGCGGTGCTGTATGGCACGTCTAGTGCAGTCACACGCCAGCTACAGATGGTACTGAATGCCACCGCTCGTATGGTTGTTGGTATCGGCAAATACGAACACATTACACCGATGCTTCGCGACACTCTTCACTGGCTGCCAGTCATGGCCAGGATACAGTTTAAGATTGCTGTTTTGACCTTCGATTGTGTCCGGGGTACTGGTCCCGTCTACCTCAAGCAAGTCATCTGCCCATCTCGGACTTGTCACGTCGATCACTCTGTTAGGCTGGCCGCGGCGACCTGTTCGTTTCGCGGGCTAACACGTCCAGTGGCCAGCGAAGTTTCTCCTGTCGTCTGGAACGTGCTTCCACCTGATCTACGTTCACCACACAACAGTCGCAAACAGTTCCGATCTAAGCTGAAAGCCTTTCTTTTCAGACAAGTCTACACTGCATGATTCCTCTGAGAACGTTGTTGAAGAGTGTAACCCTGTAACTGTAACTGTCACAATAACCTTTTTCTTTCTTTTGAGTACACTCAGCGTGATCGAAGTCGAAAAAAACAACTTTGATGCCAACCCCAAAAAATCTAGGGGCATCAATATCTGTCTAGATATGTCAATATCTGAACAAAATCAAGAGTAGAAATCGAGATCGCAATGACATTAAACTGTGTCAAAACCAAAGAGATGATTCTTTGTGTGAAAGGCAACCAAAGTAGTTCATCTGGACAAAACCTACCGCCTAAATTGTGTTTCTGAATGCATTTTATTTACGGTCAGTGCTAAGAGTAGATTGCAATAATGTATCTACCTGATCTACCTCTAGCAATTTCGCAGTGGCTATAGGTCCATCTAGACGGACCCGGAAATTTTTTTCAAGGTCCGTCCAATGTTGTCAGCGTTCATGTAAATAAGTGAATCTATGCTCAGTGCTGCCACAATACGCTAGTTGCACTCGAATACGGCGTGAGGCTTGGGGAAGTTGCAGCAATGTGTTATATTTATAAATGATTCACCAGAGCCATAAATGTCAGATGACATCATCGATCGCCTGAGTAGACACAGGCATAGCCATATTCGGACAATATTTATATAAAGTCTGTAGTGAGATATTCTTCGTTGCAGCTGTAGCCTAGTGCGTAAGCTATCGACCTCGTTTTTGTAGGTTGCAGGTTTGAATCCCGGTTCTACCAATTTCATACTTTTTTCTTTTTTTCAGTTAATACTCTAAATTATTATTGTGTTATTCTGTCGCTTATTCAGCATGCTTTCATCATCTAAAACAGGTTTTCGTCGTCGATATTAGTGATTGCGTATGAAATGTAAATGTAAATCTTACAAAGAAATTCGCAAGAAAGCGCTAGTGTTTTGGGTAAAGGAATAGGATTTATTATCAATATTATGACTATGGCTACAGATAAAGTTAGAGTTAGGATTAGTGTTTAGGGTTAGTTACGGCTAGCTTATTTGAGAGAATTTTGGGACGACATGTAAACACCCAAACTAGGTGTGTAATGCTGATGTAATCAAGATGAAGCTGGAGACCGTTTGGTACTTTGCCTACTGGCGAGCCCGTGATGTGCCGTCTGGTGCTGAGGTCGCTATAGTTGGCTGCCGTCCGCCAGGGCGTCTGTGCGACACTGCCGCACAGACTCCCTGGCATTGACGGAACTCCATAAAATAAAATTGGAGTTCCGTCTTGGACGGACCTTGAAAAAAAAATTTTCCGGGTCCGTCTAGACGGACCTATAGCCACTGCGCTAGCAATTTTCCAGTGCTAACAGCAGGATCGACGATCTACCGCTAGAATTATTGTAAACTAAGATAACAAAATTACGTACGGAGTGGGCGTCGTTTTCGCTGTGGCGACGTTAAGTGTGCGACTTCAGCCGTCTCGGGGTTAGTAGGTCGTTCACTGTCCGTGACGGATGGGAGGGGCGCGTCAAGTTCAACCGGTGCACCATCAGGACTCTCCACTCTCTCGGCAACAACCACTGGCAGAGGCCACGCCCCCTCCTCGTCCCCATCTCCGTTCTCTCTCTGCTGAAACTCCGCCGGAATTTCCGGCGAAGCAGACGACGACGCGGAGTCCGTGTTCACTGTCGGCGTAACTTCGACACCAACAACCTCCATTATTTTTTCTTGTCGTATTTTATTTGTTTGTTTTCGTTTACCTTCTCCATCGAAGAATATGTAAATGGACGACAGCTCTCGAGTGCTAAATAAGTAAATGTGTAAGCTTTTTACGCACGACAGCACGTAGTGCTAAGCGCGTTTTAGCTATCAAAGAACCGTCTGTCCGTTTGCGTGTTTGTCAAACTTTGTTGTCTTATCAAAATAAAAGTGGTGCAAGCCAGGATCACAAAATCGTTACTGTGCACTCCACAAAGACTGGGCTACTACCAAATCACAAAGTGTCATCTGGGTTCAAGTTTTTTAGGGATAGTGATTGCAATCCTGGGATCCTTAATTTCAGTATCTTGGCCTTTGTACTCAATCCCGGGATTAGCGGCATACATATTTCGAAATTACTAACAATTTGCTAAAATATATAGTAATACTTTTCCGAGACTGTGTTAGATGAAAAAAAACACCTTAACTTAGCTATCTCATAAAAATTACTTATGCATGCAAAAGTGCTGCTCTGTACTTTAAGTTGCATTTCGTCGCTGTCTGAACAAAACGTGACCCCAAAAGGTTAAACTCGTGACCCCATTATCTTTGAGGCGCCATATCTTCGTAACTGTGCCAGACGGACACATGGTCAATGGACCACCCATAGGAACTCCGCTCCTGGGAGTCAAATGGTCATGTGACCCATAACGTCACGTGACCCCAAAAAGTCAAACTCGCGACCCCATTATCTTTGAGGCGCCATATCTCCATAACGGTGAAAGATAAATGCATGGTGATGATAGACCATTTATAGTGAATCGAATGGTCTTGTGACTGACAATGTCTGTTGTTTAGTTTAAAAAAGAGAACGATGAAAAGATTATTGCTGCTGTTCAATTTGAAACTAAACTGTTTGATTTTTTTTACCAGTCTAAACAGCTCACTGATTATATTTATATGGACATATACTGTTAACTATCGAAATGCATTGGAGACTTCGTGTTCGTATGAACATTATCTCGTTTACAAATTTCATTTCATTAATATTCAATTGTCTCTCTATTGTTCAGAAGCATCTTCTACAAACTTATAGTTTTATAAACCTTGCTGACTCGCATACATTTTGTCAAATGTCTGTCTTTCATAATTTGCAAACATGAAAACGTGACGTCAGCATGACGTCAACAGTAGCTTTGAATATCTAACTTTTACACTGATGGAATAAATATTAACTGACAAACAGTCCCTGAAAACTTTGTGGAAATCTAAACATTTTCCAGGGAGATATGAACGAAAACGTGAGTGGGCGTTCTTTGTAAACACTGTGCAAAGATACTAAATAATGATCAATCAATTAATGTAATCCTACAAAAACAAGATCCCAACGTTACAAATTTCTTAATCCCGAATCCTAGGACTGTGGATCTATGTCTGAGTTTTCAGGACTATAGAGTCCAAGTTCTGAAAACAAAGACTACCACATAACCACCTCCAAACTTAAAACTCAACTACTGCCACTACTGCATCTCTGACTCTAGGATAAATTCTCCATAATTAAACCAACACATATGAAAATCCTACTTCAGGAGTTGCACTCTGAAATACTGGATAAGAGCACAATGAGCAAGGTTGACACATTTTACTAACATGTAAGTAAGAACAGTTGAAAAATTCAGATGTTACAATGATGACTGTTATAACTCAAACCATGTGACCATATCACAAGAAAAGAATCCACACAAAAACAACCATTTGCTAACATGAACAAAGCTGAACTGAGTAACTGAGCATTTTATGTATCATAGCATCAGCTGGAAACATGCTATAAATAAAATGTTCTAAATATGGCATATTTAATTTTTAAAAAAACTAAACCCAACTGACAATAACATCCATTAGTTATAAGGTCTGCACATTCTTTTTTCTTTTCACCTTCCTTTACCTTCCCTTTCTTTCAGTACAATGACTAAGTTGTACAGATAGCTTTATAAACTTTAAATAACTTTTAATTTGATAACTAAGCAACAAATCACATGCAAAATATTATTAGTCCGTCAGTACTGAAAGGCACTGGACCTATGGTGAAACAGCCAACACAAGAAACAAACAATTCACTGGAAAGTAGAAAAGTCCACGAAATAATGAAAATGGGATAGACCAGAATCTGGTAAGTTCCACGGGATTTCCACAGGAATGGGAATACGATCAGCCACGAAATGGGAATGGGAATTACACTGTGTTCAGAAAAAACACACCCTTACGTTTTCTTTTATGTCTATGTGGCAAATGTTTAGATTTCCAAAAAATTTTCAGGGAATGTCCAAGAGATAACTAGTATTCCATCAGTATAAGTTAGATATTCTTTGCTTTCAACGAAGTCATGCTGACGTCATATTTTCATGTTTCTAAATGTTTTACCTTTGAAGACAGACATTGATAAATGTCTGCGAGACAGCAAGAGTTGTGGAGCTGCACGTTTCTGGACAATGAACAGAGGATTGAATATTGATGGAAAAAACTTTCAAATAAAAAAATTGACATGTCCGGCAGTATCAAGCCGTTCGACTGATAGCGAGCAAGTGGTCATCCACGCAGTGCTAAGTGCACGAATGCCTGCCAACATCAACAAAGTTGAAGATCTCGCACATGGCCAAGGAGATAAACCACGAAAACAATTCACAATGGAAAATTGTGAGATGGATTAGCATATTTTTAAGTTCAGTTATCACACTGATCAATTTATGTGTTTTAACATTTCATCAAACGTTTCCTTTCAAAGGCAAAACCCATAATTTTCAAACACAACAATATGACATCAGCATGACGTCAGTGGTAGCAAAGAATATTTAACTTTTATTTTGATGGAATACTAGTTTCCTCCTAAACATTCCGTGAAAATTTTGTGGAAATCTAAACATTTACCATGACAATATAAAAGAAAACGCAAGAGTGTGTTTTTTTCTGAACACAGTGTAGATGCAAAAGAATGGCAACCAAGATGCAGGACTGCACGCTGTCAGTCACTAGCAAGCACTTGAGTCAAATGTGCTGCAGTCAGCATTGTTGCAACAGTCTTACGATTATTACAACTTACTTAGTTCAGCAAATGATAAATAGAAATTAGTTTTTATCCACTGGGGGTCAACACAGGCATGCAGCCTGAAAAAAATTCTTCATAAATACCCTGATGTCTCAGTTACATCGCCAAACAAAAAAAATTAAAATGGCACAAGAGTTGGAATTGCTCAATGAAAATAAAAGGATGAGATTTCAGTTTCAGAAGAGAATGAGATGGGAATGAAGTCAATGAAATGAGATAGATTTGGTACAAAAAAATCTGTTTCTGCACACCTCTACCAGGAATGCAGCAAATATCGTTGAATAAAACTAGATGTTCTAGCCTAGTGACAGCCATGAAGCTTATGAGGCTTCCACAGCAATTGCTACTGAACAATCAACAAGCAAAACATGCAAAACCCTGTAGCTAACAACACAACTAAAAGTTAAACTTTACCTTTAAAGTTCTACATGAAACATCCACATAACAATAACAGCCTAAACTTACTTAATAAAATGCGAACAAACAAACAAATCTAACAGTAGCAGAAAATTAATACTGAATGCATCGAATAATGTGAACAGATTGCCACTGCTGCAGCCATTGCTGAACTGAACTCAAATCAGTTGCAATCAGATATTGCCAAACGCTGCCATCTTATTGTTGAATGGATGACTGAAGAACTGCTGGGATTCCATGTACTGCTTGATAGCCGGCAGAACCTACAATGTTGTACGAATCCATGTCTAACAGTTCATCTTTCTAACTGATCACCAGTAGGAAAACAGTATTTTAGTAATAAAACAGCAAATATAAATGCACAAAACATCAGTTTATACACCTGCTAATGGCTACAATAAAGAACTCGCACATCAAAAACAGCAAAAATCACAAAAGGTGATATTATTCAGCAGCACACTGACACACAGTCAGTGTGATACGGGCAATATCACCTTTTGTGTATAAACTGATGTTTTGAGCATTTATATTTGCTGTTTTATTACTAAAATACTGCTTAACAAACTAGCAGCAGTACATTAGTACTGCGGTTACTATTAATTATCAAACCAAAAAACACCAGGAGCAAGCAGCAACACACCAATTACCTGTTAATGTCAGCTACTGTCTACACTATTTACAAACTCAACTAATATTTAGTAATGTGAGTTACAGCATGTAATCACATGAAGGTCTATGTCACTTTAAAGGCCTGGGAAAAGAGCAATTGTAGAAATGTTTTATGACTCGACAACGATCAGCGATGCAGACTGTTTAGTGTTCATCCCACGATTAGCGAAATGGAAGGTCTGCTATCTACAGTCTACATACAACTTGTGCAGAAAAAAAGTTATAACTGAAAATATTAATCACATGGCAAATTGTAGTTAAGTAAGTAAGAGAGATCGACATGATGCTTAATATAAAACTAATAGATGTTACCACTTAAAACTTACAAATGTAATTGAAAACTGTAATATAATTTGAAATTACTAATTACATGACCATGTAATTGAAATACCAATTACAAATCACATAAAAAAACATACATTAAAACATACATTACCTATAATTGAATTACAAATTACAATAATTGTAATTTGTAATTGAATTACATAACTGAATTACATCGTTACTGCCCAGCTCTGCAAATAAATAAGGAATTTCTTTGTATATTTACTTCGTGAGAACATCATCTAGCAGCACTTGTTCTGTTAAATTAAAAATCATGCAAAACGACATAAACCCATTAAGTTTGGCTTTAAATAAAAACCCTGGGTTTAACCCTGAAAACTCTAAACCCAACAGAACCACCAGATTGAGCTTATAATTTAAAAAACTGATTTTCTCAACCCTGGGTTTTTTATAGTTGACATTTGTAAGCGCATGCATACATTAGAGTAAGCACATAGCAAGTTAACCACATGCCTGGAATCGTTTGCGAAAGCTGGACAAATTTGAGAGGTCACTGAGCAGAGTAGGATCCATAGCGTCGAGTAGATCAAGAAGCTCATACCAAACAAAGTCAACAAATGTCAGCTACACAGTACACAAAAAACAATTCAGTAATTAATTGCCCACCATCCATTCCTGCTCTTGATACACTGTCTGATGTCATAAAGACATGCAGGAAAAACAACGCACATTTCCCAACCAAAAAACTACAAGAAATACTGGTACGTGATAATGTCCATTACATTTGAACTGTAACACACATAGGTCATACATACATTTGCTGTGCTGCTGATAGTAAGATGCTGACAAAAATTTCTTTAAAGCAAGATTACTCAAACAGAGTTACAAACAGCTTGTTACGCTTTTTGAAGAATTAAATACAGCCCCAAAACAAGCGGTCAAATGACCATGACTACCAAACACTGAATCCTGCAGTGTGATGCCACTAGGAACATATCAGACCAATGTGACATAAGTGAGTGGACTCCAATTGTTAGCGTCACAGGTTTCATTATGTCAATAGCTAATGTTCAACATTTTTTCCCAGTTTGTCGGTAATACATTGAGAATGGACAGAATTTATGAAAGTCCTCGATATTATGGCCGAGGACTATGTCTCAAGGCCAAGAACAAGGCCAAGGACTTGGGACCCGAGAACAAGAACTTGAGGGCGAGACGTGTTGCAATGCCGCTCGGCAAGTCTCGCCGCGGCAAGCGACAGGCGTACACATACTATTAATGCTCAATGCACAGCCATGACGCTAGAGCTGCTCTATTTATCAAAACCAAAAATCCGAAACCATCAATAGCGAGCCTAAAACTGCGGTTTCGATAAGGTTCGACATTGCTAAAAAACACGGTTTCAGTGCCGATTGCTACAACCATAATAACACTACGATACTGAACCAGGATTGCTGAGAGCTATTTAGAAATGTATCAGGGGTCTGGTTTTCAGAGATACAGTGCATATGATAAGTAATACTGTCGTGAAATCAATATAACCTCACCCTGTCACCAGCAAACCACTGGTTAGCACCAAGAAAACGGTCAACTTGCTTCAGCTTGATAGAAGTCCGCTTGACAAAGCCTGGCTTCAAGGATTCCTTCATAAAACACCCCACAGAAATCACAATTAATGCTATATAATAACCACAGCAGCTTGTAAATAAACACTGATCTGATCCAAATGAAACAAAAATCACACTGCAGTGAACGCAATCGCATAATACAGATAAAACATCTGGCTAGTGTGATGACTGAGGCAATTATATGCACAATGTTTCGTAAAAAGGCACCCTTTTTCTTTCTTTCATAATTCACTCAAATGATGATCAATTTACATGAATTTTTTCTACGAGATGTAGCTGATAAAAAACCTATGCAAAATATTTCAACGAAATATGGTGGTTTGTTAAATATTCTTTGCTAGCCGTGATGTAATGCTGACATAATAATGTGCAGTGAGTACAAACTCACTTATCACAACTGGTGCTGACAGTTGCTGAATAGTTACCCTGCTTCGATGGTGAACTTAATCTCGTTCACTGATGAAAAAAGTTTATCATATTAGCACTAAGCAACAAAAGGGCATGGAATCAGGCATCATGTGATCCAAAAACTCAATGATCTCGCAAGTAATGTGTGCTAGTGTGCTGTCTTGCTGGAAGGTGTACAAGTAAAGCTATCCCCACAAGTGTGTAAAAGTGATCGTTTTGGGCGATTTTGATTTTGTGCCTGCAATGGTTAAACTTCAACAATTTGTCATCAGTGAAGCAAGTGAAGCTCACCAAGAGTGCTTTTTTTATGAAACACCATGAAATGACTGAGAAAGTAAGACCAGTCATAACTTGATAACTGTCACAATTAAATTTGTAAAAAAATTTCACAACGTACTACTGTCTTAGTCGAACAAAAAGAACTCTTCATTTAAACTGTTAAAAAGTAATATTTCACTGTCAAAATTTGACCAGCAGATTATTCCACAATCCACAGCCATTGTCCAGCTGCTGCAAAGCTTTTTTCAACTATCCACAACTGTGTCCATGGCATTGCACAAACTACATTGTAGATATGTGCTTCAACTTTGCTTCCAGCATAAGGTTCTGTGTCCTTGTTCCTATTTCAATTAACTGGCCTATAAACTCCTCAAGCGAAATATGATCACATATTTGGATTTTGGATAATACTAAAAATATGTGATGACAAGAGTGCAGAAGTCAGGCAAAATTAAGCTGCTCTAGTAAAAAAAGTAACAGATATTTCAAATCTAAACTCACTGCAACAACACTGGTAAACAGAATTTCTTCTATTGGTGCAAGTTTGACAGACAACCGCTACAAACTTCAACCCTGCGGCACTGCTGCAGCGAAGACTTCATTCTTTGCTAAATTTAAGATGAGTTTGCCGACTAGAAAATTTAACTTCAAAAGAAAACTTCAAATAATACCTAAGAGGCAATTACAGAACTACATATAACTGGTTACAAAGAATAGGCCTGATGGCTATTTTTAAATGAGTCAGATTAATATATTTTTGGCAAAAAATCTAACAAAAGTAAAGACATACGAATTCTCGATTATAGCTGATAGCGCCAGCAGAATGCTTCAGATCGACGGCCTCATCCAGTGCAAGGTCCAAACGGATATGTTCAGCATCTGTCTCTGCAGCTACAACATTATAACTAACACATAATCACTCCCAGATAATAAAAATACACTCCACTTCTGAGCAGTTTCTTTAAAAACAAATCAGTCTAACTTTTTACTCACTCCCTGTATTGACTACATAATGGCAGACCATAATGCTGAGCATTAAAGCCCGTTCAGGAGAGAGCATTCACATACCAAAAACTCCATTCTCTGACAGCACTAACATTGGCACACATATTTTGGAACAAAAGAAGTCTAATGACAAAGCAACTCGTCTCCTTATGATAACAAGAAATTTGAGCTAATGCTCACGAAACGTGCGAAAGTCTATAGCAATTACTGTTCGCAAACTGTTAGTCCATCTCCAGCCATTTCATCGCAGTTCATCCTTAGAGTGTGCGCTGCAGCCGAAGATCGCAAAAAAAACAATAAAAACCCCTTATTTTTTGAAGTACAGGGTCTTTCAAAGTCATCGATGTTGACACGACTGAAAAGTTCATTACTAGTGCTTGTTGTAATAGGTAGCATGCCCATGCCTATCTGCAACCGGTTTCACGAAAGGCTGGCCAACAAGGGTAAAATAGCGACTTTTACGGGGGTACCATTATCTGATGCCCTTGTGTGCAGCTTTCCTTGAACCTAGAAAATCGAGACCTTGATTGCTGAAATCTACGTTCAATGCTGAAAATTTCAGATGCAGCTTTTCCATGTCTATCTCAACTGGTTTCGGTGCAATTCGCTCTTGAAATGTATTTTGCAGCCCAAAATCGCCAAAAAAATCCATAAAAACCCCTTTTCCAGCATTTGAGGTCATCCAAGGTCATTGAATTCAATAGCAATCGAGAGCCAGTGTACAACTTCTTATTAGTGATTAATAGTAACCTAGGCCCTATCTCGCACCATTATTGAGATACAGCAACTTATTGGCTAAAAATTTCAAATTTTTCCTACCCCCTCTCATTTACCACCCTCGTTCAAGGTGAACCCCTTCAAATTTATAAAAAAGCTTTACGGTTCCTAAAAAAAGAGTCTACCAGGCAGCCGAAGGTGAAAATTTGGTGATCCTAGCTTGCACTGTTTTTGACTGATCCACACGTGCGACACACAGACGGATGGACAAACAGACAGATGAACAGACAGACAGAACTGTGATGGCTAAGATGCACTGAAAGCAGTAACTGTTTTCGCGCGTAAAAACCACACAATAAAAATGCATTTTGTTGCACAATGACCACAGTAAAATTTATCTGACAGTATTGGTTACTAACTTATTGTTAACTTTTGAAAAGTTAACTACAGTACTAACAATTGTAAATCGTTACCAACTTACCAGCATTATCATTCATTTCTGGAATGAATAATCGGTGGCCATAAGACACCTAACTACTATTGTTTGACTTCAGCCAGTTAACTGACAAATTGCATTTGCCATCAGAACTTCAAGGCAACAACTTCTAGCTGCATCAATTTGAACATGTCCATAATTCGCATGACATCATGAATAAAACAACTGATCAGCAAATGTGAATAAAAAATAGAGTTAAGCAACTACTTATAGTACCTAGTCCGTGTTTGCGAGCCAGGTAACGCAAAATGGTGTTGCTCTGAGAAAGCTTCACATTGCCATCCATATAATATGGCAACTGTAACACACAATGCCAGCACAACCACAGAACATTGGTTAAATGGAATACCGTAGCTCAGCAAACCCATCTCAGAGCTACAAAGCATCACCCGCCATATGGACAATGCGACATCTGTTACCTGCCACCCACCATACTTGAATGCATCCCTGCCTTGACCACAGCCAGACAGGCTGGTACTTGATGTAGCCACTCTAGGAGGGATGGAAGGCTGAGTTAATCTTGGTGTTGGTTATATACCGAGATGTTTTAATACCGGTCTGCAAGTTTGAGGCTTTATATCTCCGTAACGGTGGAAGACAGATATATGCATGGTTACAATAGACCACCAATAGGAAATAGCATATGCCAAGTCCAATGGTCACGTGACCAGTGATGTCACGTGACCCCAAAAGGTCAAGGTCGTGACCCCAAAATCTTTGATGCCCCGTATCTCTGTGACTGTGCAAGACTGATGCATGGTCATCATTGATCACCAATAAGAAAGTGCCCACCGATGAGTCACGTCAGGTCAACGCCATGACCCCAAAATATAAGGCTCTCTGTCTTCATAGCAGTGGAAAACAGGTGGATCATTATTGATCACCGACAGGAAAACATTATTTTTGTAATAAAACAGCAAATATAAATGTACAAAACATCAGTTTATACACTAGTTAATGGCAACATGCAATGACTGGCACATCGAAAACAGCAAAAATCATAAAAAGATGATATTATTTAACAGCACATTGACACTTGACAGTTAGGCGATGTGATGGTGCACGTTGCTGTTAACTAGAGTATAAAACTGTTGTTTTGTACACTTATACTAATACATAATATCAGGTACATAATTGTTCTGCATCACCAACACTGCAGTATCTTACCCTATCTTACCCTATCTTCTCAGCACCAACTAAAAACATAATCTCTTAATAAAAATACTGAATAAATATATCTCACGTTCGGAAAATCCAGTCCAAGATTGAATTTCTCATTGAACCAACTGTCACGGTTAAACTCAGGACCTAAAACACCAACATCACTGTGTGATGCTTTCATGCACAGACTGATGCTTTAGTCCAGGGGTGATGGGCCTTTGGCATGCGCCGTACGCCCTAAGGTCTGTCATGGTTGGTTTTCACGTAAGGCTCCGTTTTGCCGTATAATATTAAATAGGTAGTACGCGTGGGTCGTATTCTATCACGCGAGTTCGCTAATTCCGTATTTTGAGTTATTTTGTATTGTATTTGTGTTTCTGATATTTTCTGTCACCTCGTGTAGCCGCTTGTTTCACAGGCCTCGTTTCTGTATCCCCCTGTAAGCGTGTGACTATTGTCATGTGATGTAACATAGGCTAGGCCAGGTTCGGTTGTAACCGGTTTAAGCACGGGAAGCTCGAATAAACAGACCGCCAGATTGATTGTCAGTTGTATGTAGAACGCGCTGTGTGACGCGTCGCTGCTGTATACAGCTCGAGTGAAGCCATGTAAGGGCTTATGTGATACCCAGTGACCGTAACGTCGGTACTGGTGTATATGCGTCGTCGTCGTTAATTCGAGACAAGCAGTAATTCCACCAGAAGGGTGTGTGCTCTGGTTGGAGGTGCTTTAAAAGCCCTGTGGCCGCTGTAAGCGGTAAGTTTGACGTTCGAGTATTTTCCTCTCTAACCCGTTGTAGATTGTATATCTGCTGTTGTAGGTTAGTCGGCATTGTAGTAAGCTATACGCAGTATGTATTTGCTCATGTGAGATATATTTGGAAAACTGTTGTTTGCTGATTTGTGGTAATTTTTGTGTTATAGTAGTTCCACTTTGTGTCCGTAAGTTAAATGGTTTTGTGGCCGCATGATTGATCATTGTGCGTACATTTGTCAGGCGGATAAGTTGGGGAACAACTCCGAGCTGATCTGACGAGTCGGGGATCAACTTCTGAAGAGTTGGGACGAGTTTGGGATCAACTTTGAAAAATTGAGGAACATCTTCAACGAGTCGGGGATCTTGTCGGCGCTGGGCCGCGATCCGACCATATCCATCGCCGGGAGCTGGTGATATCCCGTCGTCGCCACCTGTTCGACGCTGGGTTTTCGCTGCGTCACCGTTGGACGCAGTCGTCATTGCCGCGGAACTGTTGACAAACTGACGCTGTCCGCGTCTGCGTAGCTCGACGTGTATCCTCTGTTTGGCACGCCAACGCTCTCACGTACTTTTCCCTGCCGTTATTCTGGTCACAAGGACTCACTACATGGTGTCTCGTTTCATGAGTTCTGTGCCACATTATTTGATTAACCGCATATTCGCTCTGTAATTGTCTGTTTAGTACTGGGTAAATTTGGCCGTGTTTGAACTACGGCGTAGCGGTAGCTGAGTGTCATTCGCGTGAGTGTAACGAGGTAGTAATTTCTGTGGTAGTTCGGTCTCTAAAATTCTTAGGTTTATTACTGGCACTGTGGTGTATTTTTTTGATGCACTGTGAACCGATAATTACTGTACTGTTGTTAACGTAGACTGTGAGGTGCCAGGGTTATCTGTTAGAACTTAGGTGATTGTTTTCCCATTGGTGTGTATTTGTCCCCTGTATTATTATCTGATGAACTTTTAATCTCTTTTGCAGTATTATTAAGTATAAATGTTAAACTAAATAGTCGGACTTTGTGTAATTTTGCTGATTTATTATTTCAATTTTTGTGATATGATATTTTTGTGTGTCTGTCTTTCTGTCTATCTTGTTTTATATATGTATAAAATCATGAACGGTATTTAATGTGTTGCGTTTCTTGTAGCTAGACTTAGGTCTTTTGTCGTAGGCCGGACCTTATTAGACGAATTCATAACTGTCCCAGGTGCCACTTGGTGACAAGGTCCAAAGACCAAGTTTCTGTAGAACTGTGAGCAAATATAGACTTATACCATCTGATGGTTTTACTTAGACTGTAAGTAACTCATTTGCCAAACCACTGTTGTATAGGCTTGCTGCAATTTCATGATGGGGAGACTGGCTGGCCAATGCCATTCTCAACTATGGTCCTAGCAGTAGCTGTTTGTTACTCAGGCCACACTAAAAATCATCATTTCTTGGCTGACGATTGAGATTGGTAAACAGCAAACATCAGGCCGATACACAGCAAAATATCGGCTTGTTCGACGGCTTGTTCACTCTATAACCATAAAATAATTACCTGGTCCACATTCATAATATTTGTCCTCGAAGTCTTGTCCAACATATGCCAACAGAAGCCTGATTGGCTGAGCCAGCTACAAGCAGCCATCAAAAAATTAATGCTAGCTACAGTGTAAGTTGGAGTCTTCAACTTGTTGAAGTTTCAATCTACACAAAAAGTGGTACTAGTTCATATAAAATATTGTTGGTTTCATCAACACTTTTCAATAACAATCTATAACAATCTAACAATCTAAAAATCTAGACTACGTGAGCTAAAATTATGGACACTTGAGGGAAGTAGAAATTGAGCTGATCTGATAGAAGTTTTTAAGATATATTTTGGTTTGTCAACTCTGAAATTTGAGTCATTGTTTGAGGTCAGCACTTTGCACTAGAGGCCACAGTGCCAAATTAGCCAAACATCAGTGTCGACTGGATCTCAGAAAGTATTTCTTCTCAGAAAGGGTGATTGACAGATGGAATTCTCTTGATCAGCAAGCAGTCAACAGTTCAAGTCTGAATTGCTTCAAAAGTGTTCTGACAAAAATGAGAAATACAAGGATGGGTTTTTTTGTGGATCATTCCGATTAACCCTCTTCAGTCTTCTACTAACGTCCGTCAAGTTGGATGAATATTCGACATTCGCATATTCGATGTTTGTATATTCGCATATTCGAAAAATTACCATAAATCGCTAAAACCTTCACTTTTCTGCCACGATACGCCGCTTACAGCACTCAGCGCTTCAACTAGAAACCATAATACAATCGCCTGTGCACTGCAAGCTATTTTTTCCACAACTGTTCGTTTCGTCCCAATATGCGAATATCGAATATCCAATATCGAATATTCATCCAACTTGACGGACGTCTTCTACTGGGTTGTGAAGAGTCAACTTCTGCACTCCTCCAACCTGGCGAGGATCAGATAAATCACCAGGTAAATTATGGAAAGAAGAAGAAGAATACAATATAGATGGAAAACTTTTGCGACAGACTCACTTTTTTGCAGCTACCTGATTAAAACATATGCTAAAAATTAGCATAATGCGCTCATTATTGCCAAAAATCACGCTTCTTTGAACGAAGTAATTGGATTAACAGTAACCAGGTGGACCCTACTCGACATCAGCGTAGTGAATGCGTAAAAAAAAGTTTACCCCACGAATGTGCCAGTAGCCAAGAACTGGTTTGGACATTATTGCTTTAAATTAATTCGTTAGTTCAACAAATAATGCTATTTTTGCACCAGACACATCCAAACAGCAAAATACCATCGAATATTTAAAACACGGCTACTGGCTACACGTACGGCATACGGCAGATAATGTTGCACCGTTTCAAGTTTCAGCTTTCGAGAGTAGATAACTGCCATTAACTGGTTTTGGATTTTGGATTTGGATATTTAGACAGCAGGGCCCCCAAACTGGGGCATCGCACCGACGGGCTGTGGTGTGTGAACAACTAGCCCAAGGTTGTTACTTGAGAGTGCAGTGGTTAGGGATCGAACCCACGACCTCGCGGTCATTGGGTCCGACACGCTAACCACTGGACTACCAAGCCACACCACTGGTAGTAAAGTTAGTCAAATATTTTTGCTACTAAAAATAAAAGTAAGTGACACATGACACATTATACTTTGTTACAATTTACTAATAATGATGAAAGCAAAAAGTTAATTACATTGCACTGCCAATTTTTCTTACGTTAGGTTACGATATATTTTACACACCGTCTCCGAGTCTATTGCCACTTTTGATAAGAAACAATTTGGTATTCTACGGTAAACAATAAACAATCAACAAAATGCGGTTATCGTTACCGTACGTTTGTGTTGGTGATAATTCTATCAGATTTATCAATTACTCTGTTCAAAGTGGGACTTTTACAGTATTGAGTCATATTTTGGTAACTCAGTTTTGCTTTTTGTGCGCAGTGCTGCATATGGTAGATGTCTGAAAATCATAGATTTTGGAAGTCTTCTTTTTTTGCGATGTCTGTCTTAGACATGCCTATTTTTCTCTCAGGTCTCATGTCAGTGACTACGATTTCCGTCTGTCCACTGTTTACACTTCACTGCAAGCTGTAGGCCCAGTGCATAGGAGGGATGGGGCGGGCTGCCCCGTCCGTCCGTCCCTTCCGGGGGCGCGCCGCCGCCGTCCGGGCCGGCCCGCCCCCCCTTTTGCCGCCGGGCGTCGCACGACCCACGGGATTCCCGCGGGCCAGGCCGCGTCGGCGCGCATTGCGCGACGTCAACACGCCGGCTGCCAGCAGCCACACGGCTGGCGGTGCTCTATTTGTTTGCTACCATTCTACACTGTGTCTCAAAAAAAAGCATGTGACTACATTTTTTGCAATAACTTGAACAATGAATGTCCGATTATAATAATTTTTGGCACACTTATTAATGAGACTATATGTCATCGAAT
>Ga0056128_1004703_pt1 | contig 17121 bp, 11 predicted proteins | sample WorMetLIZISLAND2_FD_71113 | JGI IMG/M metagenome (GOLD analysis project Ga0056128, IMG submission 71113) | Marine gutless worms symbiont microbial communities from Max Planck institute for Marine Microbiology, Germany - Olavius geniculatus... ... | reverse complement strand
TCGCCAACGCCACACGCGCCTATGGCCGATGTGTATTATGGTCCCGATGGGCCGAGTCCAAGTGATATGCGATTTTCGAAACTATAACTACTGAACTGAAAATGCTATAGGCTTTCGCGCATCTCGTGAGCTTTGCTCAAATTTTTTGTTATGAAACACTGTGTATAAGAGCATCCAGGAGTGTAGGCATTTACTAAGTTTTGAGCTTTTGACCCATGAGTGTAAGAGTGATACACAATAGTATGCAGTTACTTATTGTGCAGTTGACAGAAGCCAGCAAGGCTGTACTGCACGTGATGATGATGATTGTCATTATTATGTATCTGTACTATTTGTTTGTGTGTGTCGTAGCAATAACCATTGGTCGCCTGGGACTCGTCTGTCCACAGGAAGTGGCGCCGATGCTACAGGACTTCATCAGACCATGGTAATTGACTGGCTTGAGGCTGATATACACTGCCGGCCTCTGAATGCATCAAATTTCTGGATCAAAAGATCAAGGTTGAAGGTCACCATGGGATCGACTGATCTTCAACTTTGACCTTACAATCCGGAAATTTGATGCATTCACAGGCAGGAAATATGTATCAGCCTTAACAGGGCTCATCTATGTCTGAGACCAGACCAACTAAAGCAACTCAGTTACAAGTGAGGTCGAGATGTGGTTGTTAGAGTTGCTCGTTTGATGTGGCTCATAGGTGCACCAAATGCAGCATCAGGGGCGTTGTTATCATGCCCGTAACATCCAAGAGAGAAAAAAAACAACAAAAACTAGAAGGCGCTCGTGAGAGTGCATATCTTTGCCAATGCATATAAATCATAATTCACTTTCATATTTGCTTGTTTTTTTCTATCTGTTTTGTGTAGTGCATTGAGCATATCTTCGCTTCAGCTGGGACCACACGACTGAGCTTTGTAAAATATATGACACAACGAATATCTGCTGTTTATCATCATTAGTGGTTATGACATTTCACATAGGTCTGGCTCATGGGTTACTTGATGCCTGCAGGAAGACCATTTGTCTGGAAATGTCTGGAAATTATACAGATGTCATGGAATTGTCTCGGATTTCAGTAGATGTGTGGAAAAATCTTGTCGTAGAAAATTGCCCAAAAACTTTTCTAAAAGTTGCGTAATTTCACTTTGAAAAATTTTTTGCTCACTACAATCACATGTCATTCTGCAGCTGTTACACAGTACAGTGGCAGAAACATTTCTTCAAGTGATAAATCTTGGAAGCACACAGGTTACCGGGCCTGTTTTTGATTAAAGTGCAGCGTCGACTGTCGACCATAGCCGTAAACAGTATGTCGATGAATCTTCACCTGGCCTACTGGAGAAGTTGGGGAATTTTATGTGGCCTGGAAGGTGATCACCCTGAGCCCGTGTTATGTGGTCCGGAGCTTAGAAAGTTTGTGCCTCACCGATGTTGTATTGTGTAGTTTATCACGCTGAATGATGTGATTGCTTGGTGCAGGTGCACATCACTGCGTAACATTCGTGACAACGAAGAGAAAGATTCTTCGTTCCGCGGGATCTGCGTAATGATCAACATGAACCCAAACGGAGTCGTGCGCGATTTTATCTTCTTCTGCGATGCCGTGGCGTCGTGGGTCAGCCCTAAGGATGACCTCAAAGACATGTTTCATAAGGTTGGTTTTTGTCTTCCGATATCCAGACAGGTGTCACAGTTTACAGGTTCACTGTATGGAATGTGAAATGTACAGAAATCAAAATGTCAGAATTGCCAGTAGTAGGGCGATAGTGTACATGGCCCTGGGATATTTTATGGTGCATTTTGTGTGTAATTATATAGACACTACTCTGTACTGATTTAATCTATACCATGTCACAATGAAAAACACACCATTTTTTGAATAACTCAGTGCAGCATTGGCCGATTATGATAATTTTTGGCTCGCAGCATTATGAAGCAACTCGACGTAATTTAGCCCACCTCATCTTAATACTGTTGCTATACTACCTTGTGAAATGAAGAAGTCAGTTTGGCCATATACAACAACGAATTCGTACTGGGGAGCACACGCGTCGGCTCAAAAAATTTCTGCGACTACAAAATCATTGAAAACTTTTTACATATTTAACGCTAGTCATGTTTGTTTTAAAATCATATTCAGCAAACTGAAATAATGCATCAACAGCGAGTGAGCCGCTTTGGGTTACACGTTTTTGAACATGCTACTTGCAAGTCACATCAACGTCCACCGCTTGTATTCGTGCTGGAGGGAGCATTTTAAGCACACACAGTAATAAAAATGATGCGATGTAACATGTATGATTTTTCGTGAAATAATAACTGTTACTCGTGTTTGTCACAGTTCCGTTAGTTATTTCTGAGCCAAAGCATGTGCTGTCCAGTTTGAGTTCATTGCCATAAACGGCCAAAATATGACTTCTGAATTTTACATAGTAGTGTGGCGACAGTATTAAGTGAGGTGGGCAAAACGAAAGTTTTCTATGCCAAGTTGCTTCATAATGTTGGTTGCCAAAAATTAACAAAATCGGCCAATGCTTCACAGAGTTATTCAAAAAATAAAAGTGGCACATTTGTTATTGAGACATGGTGTATATTAAGGCACACTAAGATATGTTTATCTTGCTGCTATTATCTTCTCTGCAGTGTGCTTTATATTTTCAATTTTATGATTTTTTACCTAAAGTTGATCAAAATATTGTGGGTGCTATTTTGTCAGATATTGCACGGGTTTAAGAATCAAGTTGGTGATGAGAACTGGAAGCGTTTTTCTGATCAGTTTCCGGCACCGTTGCGAGATCGGCTCGTCACTAACTACGGAGTGTGAAGCACGTCACTAATAACTAACAGCCCGCTAACGACACATCGACCGGTAATGATGATGATGATTTTTTAATAAATAATTATATTAATAATCTCGCTAATACGATGGCAGTGTTTTAAAAAAGACTTTGGAAGCACTGTTACTTTTTCATCTACTTTTATTTCAATTTAACATTAACTGAGAAACACTTTAGTTTTGCTTCTGAAGTGTTGTGTGTGTTGTCTGTGATGGTGTTGTTGATCTTTGGTCTACTGCCTGTCATGGCAGGTTTATGGCAAACTTCTCACAAGCGCCTCGGGACAGCAATAGTCGCAATTGACAATTTATTCGCGTGTAATTTATGCAGCAACTAACGAACACTGGCACAAACCCTAAGTACTGACCTTATCCTTAACCCTAACTGACCCTGACCTTAAAATGTGGGAAAATGTGAGAGTCATAATTAATTTCTTTCAAGGTAATAAATTTCTGACTTCGGGTTAAATGTTGTCAAAAAAGCGAAGTTTGCTATGCTCACTTTAGCCTACTCTTTTTGCAACATTTAACACCAAGTCAGACATTTATTACCTCGAAAAGAATTAATTACGGCAGCAAAGAGAAAAAGTTGCGAGAAGTTGGGAGTCGAACCCAGGATCTTTCGGGCAGCAGATGAGTGATGCTGCCCACGTGGCCACACAGCGGCGCTTGGCAGGATTGGTTCAATTGCGATATTTATGCTAGCGTCATAGAACTGTACTATACTATAATTACCAGGTACCAGCCTACTGTCCGCCTATTGGTTAGGGTCAATTTAAGTCTGATTGCAGTGTGCTCTCAAAGTGCTTTTAAACTTTTCTGCCTTCTGCTACTGTCTTAGGTTTGCATCTCTCTTCAAAGTCATGTAATCTTTGCCTGTGACGTTGCTGAGCATTTGTAGGCACTTTCGTTCTCTTGTCACTTTTCCCATTATCCTGTGTTCTTTGATGTCCCGCAACAGCGAGTCGTTGCAGGATATTCCCCGTTCATCTGAGTTGGTGTTTTCGTAGTGTGTCCAAGATGGGCCTGTTTTCTCATATTCCTGCAACACTTCATCATTCTACAGTGCTGGGCTCACTATATGTATGAGTGTGTGTTTTTATTTTTAGATTGGTTTATTTGATATACTTATTCAGTGAAGGATGGATTAATAGATAGTTTAATTCCGTATTGGCTTGTGTTTTGTGTAGAATCGGAACCGACGCCGTCCGTCACTACTGAGAGATTAATTCAACCGTCGTCCGACCGAGAGACGTACGCACGTACCGGCCGAAGTCGTCCGTCGCCAACCCATGCGCGTGGGTCCGACCGAGCAATTAGCAGCATCACCGCAGCAGCGTGAGCTGTGAGTAAGCAGGAGACAAACAAAGAGAGGCGAAGCCAGCCACAATTGTCGTGATAATTAATTACATCTTACGTGGCGAAACGACCCGTCGATCGAGCAGCCGAGCCAGCGAATAAGCCGACACCGGAATAGGCCGAACCAAATCAAAGTCGACATGACACCGGAACCGTAATCGTTCAGCGCGAGTCACATTAGGTTATGTGGGGTTAGCACATGTGCACTAATTCACGGTAAAACTGCAGGAAAACAGCCATCGACTGCATATATCGGATGATCATTGTTATTGTTATAGTACAATTGAGTTTAAAGGGCAACGACCACAAAAATTCTTTATTGCAGAATATCTTTGGATTTTGTATTTATATTACAAATGTATGCGTCAAACTTTCCATTGAAATAAGATTCAAAAACATTATATACATAAACAACAAGCAAATAAACTAACAATAAACTGGAGAAAAAAACGAAACTTTAGACTGCTTCACCGGCAATTGCTGCATGGACGCACAGGAACCATCTTTACTGAAAAAAGGCTGTGATTGGTCGGTATAAATTTTTATGCAAATTTTTGCATTTGCTTAAAAATTTATACCCAGCTGGTTCGGGTTAAAAATCATTAAAAATGAAAAACAAATTGTTTGTCAAACATTTTGCGCTGGTAACGTGCATGTGGTCTTTAGTAGAGATCTACTGTCTTAAAATACATCTAAATCACAAAGGTCAATTTTGACGGTAGTCGCCCTTTAAGGAGCTGCAGAGTCGTGATGTATAACTGCAAGGACACCTAACAGCAGGATGAAATGGCTTCCTCTGGGTCATTAAACAGAATGTTTGCATATGAGCAAGGGAGACATGAAACTATGAGAAGAAAGTTTAGTGTTGGGCGTTGTCCGTAAATTGTGAGCGATTTTGCTGATGCTACACTGGTTTATCACAGAACAGAAAAGGTGCTGAGAACTTATGGAGAAGTTTCATTCTGTGCAGGGTTGAAATTTAACTGCAAATACAACAGAATAAGTAGTTTTATTTAAGTTTTCATGTGTCTTATTGGACATGTGCTATCCCCGTCCGTACAAAAAGTTGCGGAACTAGGTACGTTTAAGCCGCCCGCTATTATGTTGCCGCCCGACCCAACTAGGCATTGCAGTCACAAGACCTGACCCGACCCTACCCGTTGTTGAATAATGTTTTCAGACAGTCAGCGTGTGCACGGACGCCCATGGGTTTTTGCAGGGGAGCACTTCCACCTTTGTTGATTTTTGTATTCCAGAAAATTGTTGGAATAAAAATTTGGCAGAATACCATTGTAGGTAATGATTAACATGGCTGCATTTTTTTAAAAAATGTTCTATAAATGCAGCTCTAAATTTAAGGTTTTAAAGAGTATTAGAAACTGTTTGGCAGACCATCACTCAAACCTACTAAACATTTATCTGGAGTTCAGCTTTTTTATATTCAGTTTGTTAAATACTTACCATCAAGTTCAGTACTGGTTTTATTGTCAAATGCAGTCTTAATCAATAAAGACACTATTAGTGATGTCATGTGTTGTGAATCAGCACCTTTGATGGTCAAAAATTAAGTTATATAGCTGGGTCTTGATTAGGGCCTAAGTACTAGCCAGATTTTTATTACAAGCCAGGGATTCTGGGGCAGTTTTTCTAATAGCAGCTGAGAACTTGCGTTACAAGTTTTACGGTAAGCGAGTGAACTTAGGAAGAGCTTTGATAATTTTTTACTGAGACTGAAATAGGCTTTGTCAATTAGTCCTTTTGGACTGTAGTTTAGCACCCCCTGCAAATATTGTGCCGGCGCCCATGCACATGCGTTATGACAGCCACCGTCCGTTAACCGGTCAAAGAGAAGATTGCGTTAAAGCAATGCAGTTGCAGTTATCAGCGATGCTGAACTGTTATCGTTATTGAGCATAGGAGTTGAACGTGTGTGATACATGGCGAATTATTATTGTGTAAGACCGAGAGCTAGAAGTAATGTACCAGGGTGACCACTTGCCTGAAAAACCTGCAGAATGTCAGGCCGCGGATTTGACAGCTCTTAGGAAATATTATCCCGAGGAAGTATGGTCACTAAAGTTGACTGACCCAAAATGTTAACTTCATTTTTGGTTCAAAAGTAACAGTAATATTTAACAGTAGTAGCAGTAGAGTTTTTTGATGGTGTAACTCTGACACTTTGCATTGATTACATCATTGTTCTGTTAAGCCCAAATTCCATTATGCCGACTTTCACCGAAGCTTCCTCACGGGAAAGTCATGGACAAATCATGAAAGTCGCGGACACAAACCATCTCAATATGTCGAGATGTTTGCGACAGAGTCTGTGACGAGTCTGCGACAAACCCGTTTGTGTTGCTCTAGTCGAATTTAGTCCATCACAGTGCACGGGAAAAGTCAGCGACAAAGTTCGCAGACTTTGTTGCGGACACAAATCATGAAAGTCGGCGACATGATTTGTGTCGCGGACTTTCATGATTTGTGTTCGCGACAAAGTTGTGGACTTTGTCTCGCGACAAAGTTGTGGACTTTGTCATGGACTTTGTTGCAAAGTCGGCGTAATGGAATTTGGGCTTTACAGAGCTTGTGTTATTGCTGTAATGTTCGTATGCAGAGTGCTTGGGAAATGGGTATGGAGGGTATTTAAATAGTTACACAGCTCGATACATTAGACTGAAAAAAAAAACTTTTCGAAATTTATAGCTGGTGTTATTACTGTAGTGCTAGTATGCATTGCATGCTCTGGATAACCTCAATGTTGCAAAGTGCCTGGGAAATCAATCGAGCAAAAAGCTTACAGGAATGACCAGTGGTGCCTAAAAGGTTAGATAAAACCTAAGGATAATATGCAAATTTTAAAAACTTAAACGTCTGCGTGGGTAGCGGTGGTGGTCGCCCTGCAGTAAGATACCATCGTCATAACAAACAGAGCGATGATATTTTCCGCCAGCCATCGTTAACACACAGCTGTGTTACAGTTATCAGAAACTTTGTGTTGATGGCATTAGATCTACTTGGTGTCACAATAGAAATGCACCCATTTCTTTTTACCCCTAACTCTGCCAAAATGCAGAAAATTCTAATACGTCGTCGCGTAATGCATTTAGCTGTTGAATACACATATAAGTCCCAAATTGCCCAGTTATTGTTGACTTTGATATGTTGATTATGTTAGGAGAAATAAACAGATGTGCTTAAACTATATGTCGTCATGGTGTGTTCCAAACGCAACATTTATTTGTCCGTTGAAAGCTTTGCATGAAATTTTTTTCTTTTCTGATAATGCACAAATCCTCGAGTTGAATACTGGGGTATTAAGTAATGTTTTCGTCAGACTAAGATTTGTAGGATTTCTGCAATGTAATTTTTACAAATAATCGCTAACATCATTGACTATTTTGAGTGGAGGTAGATACAGATGAAGTAGTTGCAGAACTTGTGTTCAACAGCAGAATGTCTGCTCGTGTTGTAGCCTAAAATACATCGAAATTAGTTATTAATTTATTGTACACGAATCGTTTAATAAATTCCAGGACTGACGATCTTATACAACGACAGTAAATTGCACAGTTCTGGCAGTTAGGCCCTATGTTATTTTCCAACATGATCTCACTGCAGTTCACTGCAATGTTTCTATTGTTCTACAAGTCGGCCTTAACCCGTAACATTGGGTTTTTGTTGGTACCGTGTATAAATTTCCGGATGCATGCTGTTGACAAGTCTTTGTCGTTCTTAAACTCGATGGTGCTGCAAAAACGGGAAAACTTTAAATACTCTCAGTCTCAACGTGATAAAGTGTTGCTGCTAAACATTACAGATAATCTGCAATAAATTTCAGCACTTTTTACTCCTTCTGCGACCAGAAAATTTCACGATTATTTTCTGACTCTGCCAAACGTCAATGCCCATCATTTATATCTTAATAATAATGACGTCACAGCATGACGTCATAAATGAAACAACGGTAAGTAATGTACAATAGTGGCCCAACAACGTCATAATAGTTTTGATTTTCAGCTGTTACTGTGTGCTTACTGAGAAGAACGGTCTTGGAATCTATTGAACGATCCTCATATATGATGACACAGCTAGCCTTTTTATTGTGACACCGTGTATTTATATTTTAGGCAATTCTTTGTAATTAGGTAATTAATATCTGAGCTAAGTCGTGCCCAGATCGCCGTCCAATAGCGAATTAAGGTTAAGTTGGATTTAGTCGAGTCTATATCGAATCTAGGTCGAGTAAATCGAGTTCGTTTGTCATAAGCGTCGTCATCTAGTCGTTAAATGTGTCTCGTGGGTTTTTCTCGGGTTTTTCTCGCTATTTGAACTCTTTGGTAAATGTGTCAGTATTGTGCACCACGTACACTGAGAAAACTGTCATTTCAGGGTTAAATATGTAACTACATTTGTATGCGGTTAGCCCCGATGCTACAATGTGTTGTTTTTTCTGTTGTTCAATTGCACTGGTGATTGATTCGGATTGTTTGCAAATGACACCAATATTATTATACAGCACGCATACAATTTGTAACAATCTGTAACCGGGTCAGGGTATTTCTGTGCGTAAGTTTTGTGAGTTGTGTTCATTGCTTTTGCTGTTTCTGTTTGCTGTTTTCAATGCTGTACTGGCAGCCGGCCGCTGACTGTTTCCTGTCGAAAATGTGTGTGTGCAAATTCACTGGTTTTATTTGCTTCGAGTAACAAATGTACTATAGTACTATGTATCTATTATTCATTGTTTCTGTGAAAACGAAATCAGATGCCTCAGGGCACCACATTGCTAAATTCGGCTGCAAACTGCAGAATTGTCATGCAACAGCTAGCCTAATTCTACGCTGTTTGCGTTAGCGCTCTAAATCATTTCTGTTTAACTTGCTGTGACGTCACATACGCAACAGATTTGTGTTCGTAGAAAACGTACTTTTTACTGATATTTAGATTGTGTTTGAATGCTGATTGATGTGCAAAAGTAATAACTACGCAGATAGCAATGATGTAACTGATACCAAAAATTTTTAGACCAATATGAAGAATTTTAGACCTGAACAATATTTTCATTAAGCCGATGCACAGACGTAGTTTCGTTTAGCAGTTTAGCCAGTAAGTGCCCCTAAGTTTAAAACACGCCAGTCCAAAATTGCGAAACCAAAATCAAGACCGGAGACCAGAATTTTCGACATGGCCGTAATTTTTGCTCTCACAAACGGCGAATTTTTTCCTTCTGCGAAGATCTGTTCGTGTTTTTGTGCACGCGGAATCGCATAAGTTTACTTTTATTCTGATTCTACCCAGTAACGTCGTGGCGGGAGGGGGGACAATTGCTCCGCCATAAATGCGTGCCTGTCGCAAAATTTTCCGCCTAATGTACAAATTTTCTGGCTGGACTGGAAGTTCCTTATTTTGCGGAATTTAGGGAACAAAATTGAAACTTTGAACATCCGTGTCTTTTCTGGCGGAAATTTACAGATTTTTATCGGAAAAGTTCTGTCTCCATACAGCCCAGCTAGGCGTTTAATTATCTGTGAGAGCATGTCTGAATGGGTGTAGCCCGGCGCCCATAGGCATACCCAACCCGGTGGTCTTAAGGGGCGTTACTATCAGCATACGCTTATCCGTCATCACATGGTCTTCTTTTGCCGTTATCCGTTTCCGTTAGTTGGTTGGAAGGAATCGTTTCCGTTGTTGGTAATAACTGATGTGTAATTTGATTTTTTCAAATCGCGTTTCTGTTATAATTTATGGTACGTTAACTGGAGAAAATACACAACGATCAAAATGTCAGTGCGTTTTTAGTGCTTGAATATCAAACGCATATCTAGTATCTGTGTTTAAATGGAATCGATCGTCATCGTCATTTTATTTAAGGTTGTCAAGTTTTTAAAGGTAGGGCATATATGTATAAAATGATTAGTAAAACGGTAGGCCCCTGTGTTTTTTTTAAAAAGGCCAAAATGGATAAACTGCCCAGTGCCCAGGTATTCATTTACATAGGCCTGCACGTGAAACGAAAAGTCGCACAAACATTTGCGCACTCAAAAACAGGGAAAAATTATAGGTAAAGCCTGGGTATGGAAGCGAGTGCCCTTCTCCTAGAAATAGCGCAGAGTTGTCAGTAGTGATTGCAATTTCGGGATTGAATTCTCCCGGGATTGAAAAATTTGTAATCCCGGGATCCCGTTTCGGGATTAGGCTTACAGATTAGTCGTTATTTTGGTATTCTGAATTGACTTAATTTATGCATACAATGTAGTATAGGCCCCTACGGAAGGTAGCCTATATCCGAACTGCAGAGAGTGACGGTGACTGTCAAAATACAAATTAAACAGCACGGAGTAGTACTCAGCGCACATAAAATATTTTATTCATCACAAGGTTAAAATTCTTATTTCTATTATTTAACACGCAAAAAGTATAATTTTAACCAATTTTGTAATGCTGAAATCCCGGGATTGGGACGTCGCGGTACTCGGGATTGGCGAAAACGGCCGGGATTCTGTATCCCGGAATTGCAATCCCTAGTTCTCAGTCTGCCGCCATGTCTTATTGCCATGGAACAAGAAGGCTTACCAAATTCATCTGGGGGTGAACACGTGTATATACAGTGGAAAAAAAACAGCGCGTTAACTGTACAGAAACTCGAACGGGCTCGGCTCGCGATGTGATAGTGAAAGAAGTAACAAGAAGCCTGGCTGTTGCCAGGGTGGGCCGACCGTATTGCCTATTTCCGAAGGCCAGCGTTTAACTTGCGGTCGCGGTAAGAAAGTGATTCCGCAGAGTGACTACAGTTTATACGCGCTATGGTAACGCTGCTATATCGAACGCTACAATCAACGTCAGTATACGATACGGTAATTCGGCGCATGTGAATGATGGCTGCAGGCAACAACTAAAATTGCAGCTAAACCGCTGCAGATAGAGACGTGGTTGCTATAGACAGCCTATATATAGGAGCTCGTCATCGTCCTATGCAACGAAACCATCGCCGACCTTCTACGACGTGCTGTTTGTCACAGGCGCGCGGTAGCGCAGACCTTGTTAACGGCGACAGGCTAAGTCAACGGAGAATGGCAAATTTCGATCCCTCGCAGACCGGAGACCCCTGAACCGATCGACAAAAAATTTGAAACATTTGTGATTACATCCGCGAGACGACCCCTTGTGCAAAATTTTGTGCAAATCCGTCCATTGGGTCCCGGCAAATGGGTGAAATATAACGAATTTTTTAAAAATTTGACCGGTCGGCGGATTTTCACGCACGATGGCTTAAACGACGCGGTCTCACGCAAGGGTGTGCCTTTTTAGGGGTAGAAAATTCAAAGTTAATATCTAACTCCTGAAAAATTTCCCCATTTCGAAAATTAGGCCCAAAAACGGACTTTGAAATTTTCGGCCAAAAAAACGCTGCTGTATAACAATTTCACCTATAAACGACCCCTAATCGTCATCGTAGGCCCATAAAAGTTGTATAGTGAATAGGCAATATGGCCTTGCGAATTCCAAATACATGTGGTAATTTTGGACCCCCTGCCTACAGATCACGTGACACAGCATACGCAGTGAACTTTTAGCCTTTAACATTGGCAAATGCAACTTTGAGGCTTTATATCTCCGTAACGGTGCAAGATAGACGCATGGTTCCGATGAACCACCAATAGGAAACCACATATGCCGAGTCGAATCGTCACATGCCGAGTCGAATGGTCACGTGACCGAAGACATCACATGACCCCAAAAGGTCAAACTCGTGACCCCAAAATCTTTGAGGCTCCGTATCTCCGCAATTTCATGTGTCTTTATGGCCGTGGAAAACAGATGGTTTATAATTGACCATTAACATAAAAACTTGGTTTTTGTAATAAAACATGAATATAAATGTACAAAACATTAGTTTATACACTTGTTAACGGCGACATGCAATGACTGACACATCGAAAACAGCAAAAATCATAAAAAGGTAATATTATTCAACAGCACATTGACGGTTAGGCCATGTGATGGTGAGCGATGGGCCTGCCTATAAAAGATAGGGAAAATTTTCTTGGAAAATTAGGGAGAAAGTTGAATATTATAATTCTGCATTTCTAAGACGCTGTTCTCATGATTTACAATGTCTTGCAATCAGAGGTGTGACGCTGTGACGCTTAGAATGCACCAAATTCGTTTTTTGCCAGCGCCGTGCCCCGGACCCCGCTGGGGAGCTCATGACGCTTCCTCAAACCCGCTAGAGGATACCCCCTTTCCATTTCACACCTTTTCGACGCCTACGGCGCCGCGTTTTTGGCGCATGCGGCGCCTCACCTTGAGCTAGAGAGCGGACTTGCTTCAGGGACTTAGGGGAGATGAACGCCCCTGCGTGTGTGTGTGCGCACTTTTACGTGTGGATGTATGCGTCAAATGGTCAGTTGTCGTGCGTCGCTGTAGGCTAATCACTGGTGTACACACTGGCCGCTCGGTGCCTGCTTACACAGTCCACATCGACACCTTATATCATCATCACTAGCTGGCCGCATGCCGACTTCAATGGCGTAACCGTGCACCGCCATTAGCCACGGCACGGACTCGATCCATTATGGTTAATGTTGTGGGTAGGAGACACCGTTGATCTTGTCCCCACCCCTCCCCCTCAAAAAATGGAGGAATGGTGTCTTAGTACAAATCTCTCTCATTTTCTCTGTCGTCGAGCTAGAAACATCTCAGCGTCCGAGAAGTCGTTTTCGACGCCACGAGAGCACTGAAATCGGCGGCGGGTCCAGCTCGAAGAGCTTACAATCCTCCCCAGACTCCATAGTCGACTAGCGAGCTTCCCATGCAGATCTTACCCCGTCACTACTTTTTAGTCAATTACCCCCATTTTGGATATTGATCGACGTCACTGTCACTGCCAATAATTTGATTCGTAGCTAGAGCTCTAAGTTGTAACGAAAAGTAACACGAATGCCACGAAAGGCGTCCATTCAACAACGGCATAATGCGTTTGTTAGCCTCGGTAGAAAGCTATAGTCTATACCGATCCCGCAAGCTAGCTGCATTGGGGAATAGGAAGCAAAGAAGCAAAGACGGGGAAGAAAGGAGAGAGTGAAAGAAAGAGAAAGGAGCTTGGAGAAAAGGAAGAAGAACGAGAGAGCAAGCAGTGATTGGGATGGGAAAGAGTGAGTAGGGTTTTAACGTCCCGCCGGATACAGTAAAGGTCATTTTGAGGACGCCAAAGCGAGGGGAAGGGAGGGAAGTGGACCCCCAGTGTTTCGTTAGCTCTACGTGGTTGCGCCACTGCACCGTGCTGCTGCTGCTGCTGCTGTTCTTGTTGACATGGCAACTCATCAGCTTGTAGCGGCGTCGGTTGACACGTTGTGTCCGTCCGTTTGTCCTCTAGGCAGAGCTGCTAATTAGTCGCCACCTGGCGAACCGCGGCCGAACGACGAGCTCAAGCGGCGTCTAACGACCGACAGAGCAGCGAGTCATGTATTTGAATACATTCATTTATAGATTGAAACGGTATGTAAGATTATGCGTAGAAATAGAATTAAAAGTTGTATTTTGATAAATTTAGACTACGCATAAGCGCAGCAGCGAGTCATGTCTTGTCTCGTCCAGTTAACGCTTGAAACTTTTCTACTGAAAATTGCGGTCAAACCGCAGCGGATGGAGAAATGGTTACTAGTCATTGTGTTGTCTCGTCTTGTCTGTCCGGTCACGTCACGTTCAGTCGTCGCCAGCTCATCGTCATGTCATTACTAGTTTCGGGCCAAAGTTCACTTTTAGACAGTTGGGCTCTAATGAGATAATGTCGATGTCATCACTTGGTGGAAGTCACAGTTGCCCAGTGGACTGCCGCACATTATGTCGTCATGTCGTTACTCGGTCTGGTCGGTAAGTCCCTGTCGTCGGCGTTCTCTTCGACGATCCTGCTGAGTCTCTTCATCGCGAAGCACACGCAACAGCAGTCGACAACACGCTGTATGACACTTCTATTCTATTTCATTATAGGCCTATTCTATTCTCCTATTTCGGAGTTATTGCCAGAATATGTCGTTATCACATCTGATCATTTTTGCTTCTAGATATGATAATAAACGCTTTTGTTTCGAGCATTCAGATATCAGTGTAGAGGACGTTTGCTCAACTTTGCTGCATTTGTCACATTAGCTTTAAAGTATTCTTAGGGTACGGCGTCTTAATGCTCTAGCCGTCGTTAATTTAACGTCAACTCATGCTTGTGTAGTTTTTTTAGCTGACCGTATATGAGTAGGCCTAACGGTTGAGCTATTGGTACGGTTGTCGTCCGACCATCTATCCCAGCTGTCCGTCCGTCTGTCGTCTGTCACGGATGTATTGGGGCTAAACGTCAAATTGTGAAACAAAATTTTTCACACGAATAATTAGCCCTGTGCCTAAAATCTAAGCATGCAAAATTTCAGCAATCTACTGCAAAGGCAACATTTTAAAATTAGAGGTTGAATGGAATGGGTATAGGAAAAATGTGCGTTTTCCAACGGAAAACTGGCCATATTTCAAAAACGTTGAAAGATATGACCAAGGTTGCTAATGATCACTAATAGAAAGTGGCATATAGCTTTCAAATGACATTAAAAACCATCGAACTTGGATGACTTTGAAGGTCACTGACAACCAGTACGGTCGGCTATTTTAGGGACAGCTCACAGTTGGATATCTTGTTTTCTTCAGCCTTTATGCTATCCAGTGTTGAGTGTACGATTTTCACTGCCACCTAATGCGTGTATTTTATTGTACGTTACCTTGCTGCCTTATTCGGCATAAGAATGACACATTTCACGTCACGTGCCCACGCACCTGCTGACGTCACGTCCACATATGCGTGACGCTAATGGACAAAAAATCTGCGACATGTAAAACAGTCTGTTCTGTGTTTCCGTATCTACAGCCCCAAGCCGTAGACGATGGCCAAATTTGCTTCTAAAATTTTGTCCGACAAAAAATACAGATGCTTGATTTTGTGTTTTTTTACTTACACAAAATCACATTTACTCTACAGGCATAATTTAGTACATTCCTTTAATTCGGTTTCGTCTAAATGAACAGACTTGGTTTGAACATTCTGCGATATGCCATTTAGCAGAATTACGACACTCACTCTGTGCTGGCCGTTAGTGACTGCGATTACATTATACTTAATTCAAAACGGCCAGCAGTCGAAACTTAGCTTCATCTTTTTAATTTTTTGCGACGTGGTCACAACTCAGCCGAATAACTTATCAGCCGTATTTTTACTTTTTTGCTTTAATTAGCCTAACGGGATTTTTTTCCGTCCACGTGGATTTTTAGAACAAATTCGGATTTTGGGTTTAGCCTACATGAATATGTGTCTGGCTCAGGCGCTGACTGCAAGGAGGACGCGCGGCGGCTGAACGAGCAACTGATCTCAGAGCTGATCGCCGCTCAGGAGGACATGAAAAGACTGCGTCAGGCAATAGATCAGATGGCTCGTGAATACGAGGCTGCCAAAGACGTCGACGTGTTCCGGAGATACGGACTGCTGAAACGAACTGTCAAACGAACCATCATGCACCTCCGACTTCAGCAGAACAACGGCCACGACGACCAGATCAACTCTGTCGATTTATTTATTTATTAATGCACTATTTGATTAATTGGTTGATTGGCAGCTTACATTGAGGCCGATCAGCCACGAAGACCAGATGAACTCCAGTAGCGCCGTCACTGCTGTCCCTGCCAGAGGTCTGGCGACTGCCAAGGACGAACTACGCAAAAGAACTGACCACGTTAACAGTATGTAACTACATGCAAGCTTCTTGGTAAGTTGATAGGTCAGAAAAGTGTAACAGAAGAAGCCCAGCTGTCGCTGTGGTGAGCCGATCGTATAGCCCACCCCCTGCGTCCGATTTCCGGTCGTAAAAACGCGAGTCCCCAAAGTGACTGCAGTCCCATACACGGTACGGTGACGCTGCTATATCGAACGCTACAATCAAAGCTAGAATACGATACGATAATTCGGCATGTGGGTGATCTAGCTGCAGGCAACAACTTTGCTTCCAAAATTGCGGCCAAACCGCTGCAGACAGAGGCATTATTTATAATAACAACCTATAGGAACTAGTTATTACGGGTCCAACGGTACCATCGCCGACCCCCTACGACTTAACGTTTAATCATCTCACTCTTAGTGTTTCTCAGTCTTTTCTGTACCAATTGTGACTGAGATTCGACGGGTTTCTTGCCGAAAGTATGCGCTATATAAATTTACTCACTTGTTTGCCCCATCACCCGCTTGAAAAGATAACAAGAAGCCCAGTTATCGTTAGGGTGGGCGGACCGTACCGGCGATATCCGTAGGCCAGCGTCCGACTTTCGGTTTGTAAAACAAAACGATTTCCCAGAGTGACTACAGTCTCATATACAGAGTGGTTCAAAAAAACGGCACAAAGTTTATGGCACCATAATTTTGCTACCGTACGTCATAGGGTCAAACGGTTTTCAGCAAAAATGTTCAGAAAGAAATTCCTTACATGACAAAGACCAGCGTCTGAATAGGGCAATTAAATATTCTTTGTTTTGCTGCTGGCAAGTAAACTGTTTGAAATCGATATTAACCGCTGCTTTATTTAATGCAAGTTCTTCAATCGTGATAAAAATAATGTTCACGTTAAGTCCATCTTCCAGAATTAAGATAAGTGGTGTTCAATGTGTTCACCACGAGCACGAACAACCGAAGATAGTCGTTTGGAAAACTGCTCAATAGCACCGTCGATTAGTTCTTGGCTGATCATGTCCCAGCAACTGTTCAAAACTTACTTCAGATTATCAACAACAATTTTCTGCCGATACACTAACTGCTGCAGCGCACCCCATATTGAGTAATCCATGCACAGGGTTAAGATCGGGTGAGTTAGGCGGCCAGTTGGGTGGCTCAATGAAGTCAGGAACA
>Ga0056128_1004702_pt1 | contig 17122 bp, 11 predicted proteins | sample WorMetLIZISLAND2_FD_71113 | JGI IMG/M metagenome (GOLD analysis project Ga0056128, IMG submission 71113) | Marine gutless worms symbiont microbial communities from Max Planck institute for Marine Microbiology, Germany - Olavius geniculatus... ... | reverse complement strand
AACGCCGTCGCCCGGATAGTCGCCTGGGGCACCAATCGACAGTCGACCAGCTCATCTGCTCTGCTCAAACATTACCACTGGCTTCCAATTCACCAGCGCATCCAATTCAAGATCGCCTGCTAATGCAAGACTATCCACACTACTCAGCCTGCTTATCTGAATTCTGTTCTGGAACATTCCATTCCATCTCGTACATTGCGTTCATCTGACACTAATCTGTTGTCTGTGCCTCGTGTCCGTACATGTTTTGGCTCTAGAAGTTTTTTGGTAGCTGTCCCTACTATTTGGAACTCTCTTCCTTTTGACATACGCAATAGCTGTTCATTAGTTTCCTTCTGTCGTAAACTCAAAACGTTCTATTTTTCAACGTATAGCCATGTTTAGTGGCCCGCCTCACTCCTTACCTCAGTGCCTCAGATTCAGTGAGTTTCTCGCTGACATTGTGCACTTTATAAATTAAATTTACTTATTTACTTACTTACTTACATAGGTGAGTATAATTGTTTTAATGTAACATGTAATAAAAAAACTAATGCAAAAGCAATAAAAATGCCCACATGGTTATATCATGTTGAGAACTGATACAAAAGTAGACTCACCTAAATCACTGCAACAACAACAAATAGGAACACTTAAATAATTCAGACACACTTTATCTACTTGCTTTGGGAACCAGACAGAGCAAAAAACTGTGCCTGTCATTACAAAAAATTTTTTGTCGTTATTTACTTTCATTCTTTGCAACAGTTGCACTTTAGCACTCAGTATGTTTCATTGTTAAAGAAATTAAGAACTGCTCATTTTGTAAACTTTTTTCAGAATCTTCAATCTTCGTACCATTTTCATCTTTGTTAACGAAAAAAGTCTTTTCCTATCACATAGTAAAGGCTGGCTAGTTACCTGGCAGTTGGAAGGTAATGCTACATGAATAATTAGTGCTATGACAGCCTGACAGGTTAGGTACAACATCTGTACATCACTAATATCTGTACTTCACTTAAGTACAAAGTGACTTCCATTAGGGGCAACTGAAAATGCAAGTACAGAAAATGCAAGTACCAGGGGACGGAAAATGCGAGTACGAACTCGCAATGGTGGAAAATGCAAGTACAAATCTTTCAAAATGGGCAATGAATAATACTATCGTGCATTTCACAGTCAGCTGCAAAACGAATTTTAATCATATGCTGCGAATAAGGTAAGTGAACACAAATGAATCGTAATCAACACTACGTTATATAAAAATAAACGCCTAACTATTTTATAAACGAATCGTCGCAATGCATGCTGCATACTAAGGGAGAAAGCTACTACAACAAGGATTGCGATTGGCTGACGGCGCTGCCGCTGTGATCCGGACTAGCTTAACAGTTTTTTTCTTGTTGTAGTTTTTCCAGTTTCAGTTATGGTGATTTATTTTATTTTAGTAGCATTTATTTCAGTCAGTTTTTATATTTTCGTGCTTTACATTATGACTGTACATTTATTTCAGTTTATTTTTATTTTATTGTTATTTTAAACTTTTCAGTTATTTTTAGTTTATGTGCTAGATTAAACTGACAGCCTGTCTGTGAGTTTTCAAGTGCAAATTAAATATTGTATCGTATCGTATAGAATAACTTAAAATATCTAGAGACATTAGTGTTAGATGGAGCGGAAAGAAATGGCGCAAGTAATACGGCTGTCGATATGATGATTCTACGAGTACAGTCTGTAGGGGCCTACTGTGTATAGGTGCACGAGTGAAGTTGCTATTTTATTCATGCATTGGCCGGCGGTGCGTGCGTCAGCGATGACGTCATGCAACGTCATGTCACGCGTGCGTATTGGAGTGCTGTGCATGACTGTTTTGGGCCAACTCCAGCCATAACACAACCATGACAACACCCATCTCAAAGCTAGGGAGCGTCACCTGCCTTATGGATTAGATTACACAGTGTTACCTGACACCCGACACATGTGAACACGCCCCACCTCAATCCCCACCAGACAGGCCGGTACTCGATTTATCTACCCCAGAGGTTGTTGAGATACGGTTACTTTAGCTTGAAACATTTTATTGAAAATTATTGAAAATTGCGGCCAAACCGCTGCAGATGAAGAATGGTTACTATTGACAGCTAGCGTCCTATTCAATGGTATCATCGCCGACCATTTACGACTCACCGTTTTAGCAGCCCAATCCGCTGGCCTTTATTTTATTAACAACACTGTCAATGAACACAGCACAAAGATAAGGGGAGAGAACCCCGCTTTGTCTTATTCCACAACTTAGTTTAACAAGCTCAGAAAATAAGAGCCCCACTTTAACACATGCAACGCCCAAATCAAACCAAGTTTCTAACAGTTTCAATAGGAGTACTAGGATATTTCTACGCATAAGCTGAATAAAAAGTGCACTATGATCCATTTGGTCAAAGGCTTTGGAAAGATCTATAGAAAAATGTTAACTGTACTACCGTATTTAACATTGTAGTCAATAACAGATCTCAAAGTATACAGCGCAAACGAACAGCCTGAATTACGCTTAAAACCAAATTGGTTATCGCTTGTGATAATATAATCGTCAAACCTATCTAAAGTACAATGCTCGAAGACCTTATAAATGACAGGGCTTATAGATAGCTATGCCACGGAAGTCGTCTACAGATAATGTTTTACAGTAAGTGTTGTAATTACTTTTCAATACAGGAACGGTAAAAGACTCCAAAACAACGTGGTACCTGTCCATTGATAGCATAATATTAAATAGCTTGGCCAAAATGCATGGTAGTGAGTAATGGCTAAACTGCAAATGCTCAGTCATGATGCCGTCAAGTCCAGCGGCTTTGCCTCTATTCATTTTATTGATCACAGTTTGCACCAGTTCAGCATCAAAGATAGGCCTACAGCTATCATTAAGCAAGTCCCCGACATAGCCAGATCTCATAATGCTATAATCATGGGCTAGGCGGTCAGCTCCTGACGCAGAATTATTTGTGCAAACTTTAGCAAAATGCTGCGCAAACTTATCAGCAATAACGTTATCGTCAGCAATACTATCAACACAAGTAACGCGACCTCCAGTTCCAGACGATCCAAACTTTGAAGACCAACAGTTCCAAAAAGTTTTACCCTGCTTCTTCAGGAGAGCCTCGTGCAAGTCATTTCTCTTTCCTCTCGCATTTTGGCTCTAAGTTCCTTTTATAGGCAGATTTATCTTTCCTGTATATATCAAATACAGGACCTGATCTAGGCCTACCAGCCTATTTTAAAAAGTTTTTCTACATCTCGGAACAGCTACATCAGACGCCTAGCGCAAAATATTAATCATTTCATCGTAAACATCATTGATCATATCAGCAGATATGGGATAAGATACAACTCAACCTATCTAACATCATCAAACAGCAGACGCAAAAGTACATCAGTAATGTTTCTGTACAAATCAAGTTTAGCGTGATCCCAGCACAGCTGCGGGATGCAACGAGTGGAGCTGCAGTTCGCATTGTCAGACTCTTTACCAGTAACATAGAGATTAAGGTCACTGCAGTGGTCAGATAAATTAACATTTGGGTTCAAAACTGAATACCTCAAAACATTATATTATCCACTAGAATATAATCTATATTACTGGAGTGACCCAAAGGTTCATTATAGTAAGTACTTAGACGAACATCATAATTAATTAGATCACATCTAGTCAATTTATTATCAACCAAAAAATTATTAACATGAAAACAGAACAACATCTGTCTAAATCAGCTGTGGGCTAAGCCTAGGTCCGCCTACGGCTTAGCCCACAGCTAATAGGCGACGGGGTTCCATCAGGCCAGCTGGATGTTTGCTGGAAGTTTGCTGGATCGTGTAAACACCCTATAACGGTCACGGATGAGCTTACGCACTTCCCCGGCGTCGTCAAAAGAACAACGACAAACGAGTACAAGAGAGCATGCAGAAATATTCCAGTGGTCGATATTCAAAACGCAAGTTTCTGTTTGTTTCTGTTTGAGCCATTGCTCGGACATTCCTAAAGTGAAGAGAACTCTGACACAAAGAAATACAGTTAGGATAAAAGTGTCTAAAACGACTCAAGATACAGTGCCAATAATTCTTATTCGTCTGCTGCCTCTGTAGTGCCAGTATCTTCGGCTTCGTCGTCGTCAGATGAGTTTTGCGACATTTGTTGGGCTAACCAAAAGCTAAGATTGTGTTTGTTGTTTGTGGCCATGCACTTTCCAGTGTGCACATCAAGTGTTTGCAACTACGAAAAAAATGTGGCATCTGCAGAGGAGAAATTGACTTGCTATTGCCTATTTTTAGTTGATTAACTTCCGCATTTGTGTAGCCTATCTACGGTTTCTATTATGTGCCACGCAAACAAGCAACGCTATATTTCATTTTTTTGATATGCAGAAACGCTTTTATTTCAACTAACTTGTTTTAACAGTAGGCCTAAGTCTTACTGTTGATAAAATTTATGCTTCGGAATTTTTCTGAGATGCTAGATTTTTCAGTTACTCGACATATCTAGTTCACGGTCATTACTCGGCGTTTCTGTTACTTGACATTTCCAGTTCCTGGTCATTTGTCGACGTTTCCGTCATTCGGCATCACAGGCTGAACGGTAGTTCAAGCCCTGTGTTAACGGCGACTTCTCTTTCCTATGGGGAAAGCCAAAAATTTGACCCATCACAGAATCGAAACCGCTGACCGGATTGAGATAAAATTTGACACGGTTGATTACATTAACGAAGGAGCCCGTAATGCAAAATTTCATGCAAATCCGCCCAAGTGGGGCTTTTCCGCAAATGGGTGAATATACGCAAAAAATATTATCTATAGACATGTATACCTTTTTACTTCAACGCACCTACAGGTCAGACCCCTTAGGAAATTTTTACGCCCGATGGCTCAAACGACGCGGCATTGAGCAAGGTTTAAACCTTTAAGGTTTAAAAAAAATTTGAAATTAATACTTAACGTATTTATTCAAAAAAATTCCCCCCAAAATTACAATGGCGCCTATGGAAAAAATTAAACAATTCTTTAAACGGTCATAACTTTGGCTGTGTGTAAGATAGAGACGTACCTAATTTGTGGTTCTAGGGTAGAGTTTTCGGAGATGCCCAGTCTAACAGTGTCATTTAGCTTACCCCGGGCTCTCCATTGTTGCCATGGCAACATAATTTGGGACAAAGTGGGCTATAACTCGGCTTGTGTTAGAGATATCTGCGAGATCTTTGCGTCTGTAGAGGGGTTTTCGGGGTTGGACCATCAAATACTGTCAACAAAATTTTACCTTGACCGACACTTGTTGCCATGGCAATAAAATTTGAGACAAAAGGGCTATAATTCAAATTTTGTCAGAGATATCTCCAAGATCTTTGCGTCTATGGGAGGTTTTGGGGGACAGACTATTGAAAGAGGCCAATCTAATTCCATCACAACCGATACCCTAAAAGGTCAAGATCGTGATTGTAAAATATCTGTGGCCAGATATCTCCGTAACTGATCAACTGTAGGAAAACGTTATTTTACTAATAAAACAGCAAATATAAATGTACAAAACATAAGTTTATACACTTGTTAACGGCAACATTTAAGGACTTGCACATCGAAAAACAGCAAAAATTACAAAAGGTGATATTATTCAGCAGCACACTGACACACAGTCAGCGTGATGCGGGCAATATCACCTTTTGTAATTTTTGCTGTTTTCGATGTGCAAGTCCTTAAGTGTTGCCGTTAACAAGTGTTTTTTTTATAAACTTATGTTTTGTACATTTATATACAGTCAATGACCATTACTTTATGTTTCAGTTACTCAGCTTTTCCTAGCCCTGCCAAAACTCTATGCTCGACGTTTCAATTACTCAACGTTTCAGGGTTACCGTCGATTATGATAATTTTTGGCATGCGGCATCAGAAAGAAACTTGACGTAGATGACTGTAGTTTAGCTCACCTTACGTTATAAATGTCTTTACACTACTTTGTGAAACGCAGAAGTCGTAGTTTGGCCGTTTACAACAATACACCGTGTCTCAGAAAAAAAACAGTCAAAATTGTTTTTGTCATAACGTTGTCGAATTTTCACTAAATTTGATAATTTTTGGCAAGAAGATGGCCAAGGCAATGAAATTATGCAAAGTGCATTTATTTTCTGTCATCTAATTTATGTTAACGCACTACCGTGTGAAACATAGATGTCTCTAATGGTTGCATAACGCTCAGGTATTTTGTAAATAAATGCTGTAACGACTTAATTAAGCATAAAATAAATCTCAATGTAAATTATTTAGCAGAATTATAAATTTGTATAAAACTCGCTTGCAAATCATCAACATTTATGTCCAGATTGGGCCCTACATACAAAGACTGGCTGATAGCGGAATCAACGATCGACTGATCAAACGGCATTTAGTTATCGATTAGACGTGTTTTAAGCTCATCAGTCAGCTATGTTGTTGTCTGTTGTTTTTACCATGAAATATTTAATACCATAAAATTTTTAACACACGTGGCACCCTCTGTCGAATTGAGGATGCAAAGGTAAGCAATCCGACACAAATAACCACCGCGTAATGTAACACTTTGGAGCATCTGTGTTTCACATGGTAGTGCGTTGACATAAATTAGGAGAAGTGGTAATTGAGTGCATTTTACATAAGTTTGTCGTCTTGGCCATTTTTTTTGCCGAAAATTATTAAAGTTGGTGGAAATTTGACGAAGTTCTGACAAAATTAATTTTGACTTTTTTTCTGAGACACGGTGTACATTCATACTGGGGAGCAAATGCGTCGGCTCAGAAAATCAGTAAGACACAAAATCATAAAACATTTGTTACATATTTAACACTAATAGTATTTGTTTTAAAATCGTACGTCGACTAACTGAAATGACGCATCAGCAGCGAGTGAGCTGCTTTGGGTCGCGCGTTATTGAACGTGCTGCTGGCGAGTCGCGTCAGCGTCCACCGCTTACGTTCATGCTAGAGGAGGACATTATATATATATACATCTTTATTTACTATTAGAAGTAGCAAACAAATACAAAATAAAAGAAAAACTTAACTAAAATTACAGTTCATCCAGTTCATATATAGCTGAATAGTTCGTACTTTCACACAAAACATAATAGGCCCACCGACAGCGAAACGCATCGACAGCATTTTGAGCACATGCAGTAATAAAAAAAATGTGATGTAACACGTAAAATTTTCTGAGATAATAGATGTTACTTGTGTTTGTCGCTATTCAATTAACCATTTTTGAGCAGACGCTACACTACTCAGTATGAATTTATTGTTGTAAACGGCCAAAGTACGACTTCCTTATTTCATAAAGTAGTGTAGCAACAGTATTAAGGTAAGGTGGGTTAGACTATAACCATTTAAGTCCAGTTTTTTCGTCATATTGTGTGTCAAAAATTATCAAAATCTGGCAGTGTTTTACAGAGTTATTAAAAAAATAAAATTGGCACGTTTTTATTGAAACACGGTGTATATGTCGTAAAATGTAAAAAAATGATTTTATGTACGACATGTATAACACGCCTGTAAAATCAATCGCAAATTGCATATATTGCAAAAATAGTTTTTGCACAATCTGTAGGCTTGGACTACATTTATCATCATCAAGTGAAACTGATGTTCGTCGTTTTTTGCGCATGATTGATGCGGCATAAACTGCAGCGAACTGCGGAGTGATTGTAATTGTTTCACGTAGCTGGCTGGTACGCTTTTGCTTGCGATTAATTATTAGTTCGTGAATAATGCAAGCTGCTGCTGCTGCTGCTGATGGTGATGTTGGTGGGACCGTGGGACTTTGAAGGGGAATGATAGTGTGGCTGGGTACTGTCTCGGAGTGTAATTTCACATTTTCCTGGAGTGTTACGAAATGCGTGTTTCGTGTCACTCGTACATGGCGCGCTCACTGCGTGCTAACGGGATTGGAAATTGAAGGCGGAAATACGTCACACGATAGGCGCGTGCGGTTTTTAAAATATGACTTTGGTTCGGTTTTCGGTTCGGTTTTTGGTTTTTACCGTTTTATGTTTATGTTTAGTACAGGCTATACGCTTTGCCGATGACCAAGCAATGACGGCCAGTTCTGAAGGAGGTTTGCAACGAATAATGGAAGCATGAGAAAGGATATCTGAAGAACATGGAATGCGCATAAACCTGAAGAAGACAAAAGTAATGATGTTTACCAAAGGTCAACCAAGGAAAGTATCAATCTGGCTTCAAAACACTGAACTTGAACAGGTTCATGAATTCTGCTACTTGGGAAGTTTACTTACTGAAGATGCTCGTTGTAATAAGGAGATGAAGAAAAGAATTGCAATGGCAAAGGCAGCTTTTATAAGAAGAGGAGAATTACTACGAGGAAACATCTCAAAGGACATGAAGAAACGGATGGTGAAAGCACTAGTATGGAGAGTAGCTCTTTATGGCTCAGAAACATGGACACTTAGAAAAGAAGACATCAAACCTATACAAGCTTTTGAGATGTGGATCTGGCGCAAGATGGAAAAGATCAGCTGGACTGCACATGTGTCAAATGAAGAAATCTTGTGTCTGGTGCAAGAACAACGTTCTCTGATGCAAGTCATCAAGCAACGCCAAGCAAACTGGATAGGACATGTCTTAAGACATGACTGTCTTCTGAAGACTGTCTTAGAGGGGAAGATGGAAAGAAAACGGTCAAGAGGAAAACCAAGAAGGAAGATGCTGGATCTACTTGTGGAGCAAGAGGACAAGAAGATCAGTTACGAGGAGCTGAAGAGAGGAGCACAGAGCCGGGTCGGATGGCCCATCGTCATTGGAACCTGCCTTAGGGCAGAGCACGCAAAGAAGAAGAAGTTTAGTGTAGAATGCTGTTGCTGTATTACTTTATTATTACCGTCATCCGCTGTAGCCATCTTTTACTATACATATGACGTCAGAAATTAAGCAGACTACTTTTTATGCTGGCCGCTGTAATGGTCCAACTAATCGTCGGTCAAACTGTTTGGAAACTAAGTCTAGAGAAAGCTACTTTGACCATCATGAAAAGTGTAAAAACCGTTTAAAAGCCGGTGGTTCGGTTTTCTAAAAACTGAACCGCGGAAACCAAGTTTTTGATTTTCAAAATTTAACGTCGGTTTGGTTCGGTTTTTAAAAACTGTAAACCGAAATTTTTAACGGATTCCGCACATCCCTATTACACGAGCCGTGAACACGGATCGTGTGAACCAGCTTTAAACCCGAATTCCATTACGTCGACTTTTTTCGCCGATTTTTCCTGCGTTTTGTCTCGAACTAAATTTTATTAGAGCGACACAAAGGAATTTGTTGCGGACTTTTCACGGACTTTGTCGCAACCATCTCGACAAGCCGAGTGCTCGAATTGTTAAAACATTTTTCGTAACATCTCCGTTTTATGGTGTTTGTCGCGACTTTTGCGGGCAAGTTTCGGTGAAAGTCGGCGTAATGGAATTTGGATTTTAACTGGCACACCCAAACTCCACTTATCCGTCACCGTCGCTAACCAGCACTCCGAGACACCCCAAGGATCAAAGAAAACGCGCAATGCAAGACAGTATCGATAGGGACACGCATCATAGCGTGACTGAGTGTGTCTGCGATGCCCCCATGCAGTGTGATGCGATGTGATGTGACCCAGTCAGTATTTTGTCGACACGCACAAATCGCCCGAGCTAGTACGCCAGCCGCGGTTTCGCAACAAGTCATCTATCTCAATACAACAACTATTCCATGATACAGTATCTTTTCATCGTAAATGCGGGGCAGCCGAAACGTGCTCTGTATGAATCTCGAATGTATGGTGTCAGAAAGGTGACAATACTCTTGCGAGTAGGCCCTAGGTCTACTATTGTGTGAGGTATAGCGTTAAAACGCAGTAACGTACAGAAGTGGAAAAATATTACTGCCCCGCATTATACAGGGAAGGGAGGGGAGCTGACTGACTGGTTGGGCCTGGTGGCAAGACACGGTTCCGTCCCAGAGGAACCGGTCAACGTCGCTGGATCGGGCTGAGCGTAGTCTCGGCGGGATTATACGACCCGACCGATCGCCCTGCGACCAATCAGTCAGCGACCGTTTGACAAGATGCTTCCATAATAGCTGCCCACTCGATTGCGGGACGATGCGTGCAGTATCTCTGATGGCTTTATTAGGACGATTTCTACACTGGAAAAAAAACAAGACAGGACAGTGAATGCCACGAATGATGTTTTACTGGTTAATTCTGGAAGACAACAGATGATTAGAAGTGCACACTAAACTAACTAGACCTGCAGATGTTAGAAGTAGAACTCATTGGCGGCGTGTATGACGAGAACCAATATTTTCTGCTTTTGCCTATTTCGCACAAGGTGGTATCAAATCGGATCAAACTTTATATACAGCGTCTTAATGCAGCGTCAAAGATGGTGCACGAAATGTTTCAATACCGTCCACCCGGTCCGCCGCTTGCTTAGATCAAAACGACGGGCTACATTAAACCAATCAGTACTTGGTCTCGGCGCGTTCGTGGTGGCATACGACCTGCAGTGGTACAAGTTGTGATAGAACAACCTCCTCCGAGGCTAATGTATTCCATCAGCGGTCGGTCGTCGACGGGTGGGCTGGTTGACGAACCGGTCACTGCCGCATGCGGGGTGAGGTCGGATCAGTCAGAACGAGGTTAAACTTGACGAAACTGAACCGATGACAATCATGCGCCGTCACTATAGACTACCCATAGAAAGTCGACCCCCGGAAGTCGAATACTCACGTGACCGATGATAGCAGTCTTTTTTCATAATCATAACCATAGTGAAAGATTAAAGATCTTTCACCATGTCATAACTCAGTGACTATGTCACACACAGTTTAGAATAGTTTTCTTTTCGCCTCGTGATGACGTCAGTTGCACGGCTGATGCTGTCGGCGAGGTGATGCTTTCGGCACCGCTATTTGCGGTGTGAAAAGAAAGGAACTAAAAGGCAGTTAAAAAATACAGGAGAAAATAATGCGCGCGAGAAGTACATTAAATTGGTCACATATTTGGTAAAATATTTCTTGTTCAACTTACGACGCCGCTGGTTACCACGCACAGGCCGACTAGCAACTTTTCCGTCTACCCTTTCTCTTTAAAATATTTCACCTAAGCCTGCAAAACAAATTCCATGCTTGCAGTTTTCTTCTGTGTTTAAAAACAGTAAAATTCTCACTGCACCCTCAAAAATATCAGTGCTGTTATTAGTTTGCTTTCAAAGTTTTACTGCAAAAAACTTGCATCTGGTCTGTTTTATATGTACTTTTGTTTTAGTGGATATTATTTCGTGTGTCCATTTGTTTTATGTTTTTTTTTGTGTATTATTAAACATTATTTTATAGAATAATTTTTTTTCCGTACCGTTCATGTTGAAATAAGGATTTTCATAGCCTTTTGGATAATAGTACCTAGACTACCGTGTAGGCCTATATTTTTAAGAGTACGGAGTGCATGTCGCTTTAATTTTTTTATCGGTTTGCAATAAAAAAAGATTTCGCCTTGAAAGTGATCAGAGCGGTGGCAGTTAGCCAAAGGCTAAACAATTTTTATCGATTTTTTAAGGCAAGACAGTTAAGGGGCAGTCGAAATTTGCTTTGTTTTGTCGAGCTTTTACTCGACACGGAGAGTTTGTGAAATTAAAAACATAGGGCACACACGTTTGAAATGATCTTGTTACCAATCGATATTTGAGTGTTTTCGGCTTTTTTTAGTTTTTGACATAAACTGGGTGCAATGATATAGCTGATTGCACGTCGGCTGGTAAGCAAGACTGGACAGTCTGGACTGGCAGTGGCAATGGTATTGTCGTTCTGTGGCATGGCTGTCCATATGGCATCGTCCCGGCGGACGATAGCGAGTCGATTTGTCCCGTCGGTTGGTCGGAGTTTTATTCCCTGGTGGCCGGACACGTACAACGAACGGTCGGCCAGTCAGACCGGACTCAGCCGTCGATCCCACTGAACACGTGGTCATCAATGGCGGCACCAGTCTTTCGTACCAGCCTCCCGGGCAAAGCTCGGTGGAAAATCTAAAAGGATGGATGGAACTTTTGGGGAAATTTTACTGAAATGGTTTCTATAGCATAGCAACAGGTCCATAAATCAATCAAAAGTAAGTCGACATATAAATACGTGATATACTGAATACTGTACAACAGGCTAATCAGTAATCGCTACAACGGCCAACGAAAATTACAAAACGTATTAAAATCAGGCTTGCCGTGGATATTATGGATATTATGCTGTCACACCTGCTAATTAAACTGAATATTTATGTGTTTGTCTCTCCCTGTCTGTCGTTTTTACTTTTTTATTTTTTTTTCTTTTATTCATATTATTGAGTCAAATGAACAATCACTGACATCATCGTGTCATTATATAGTTAGCCTAAATTTAATTTATTAGCACTATAGCAATACCAAATCCTAATTTGTGGTGCTTTGTTACTGTTGAATGGGCAACAAACGGTCTATCAATGTGTGAGTTTAAAAAATGTATCAAATGGTAATAAAATTACAAACGTTTTTGTTTCCTAGCATCTTTAATGTTAGTACGAAGTACAGTGTTCTTCAAAAGCGTCCACTCCACCCTATAACTGTAGGCTAAGTTTACGTGAACGCAACCTGTTGCTGGGTGAGCCGACCGTAACGTCGAAGGCCAACGTCCGACTTTCTGTCGCAGAAAAAAAACGATTTTGAAGGGTGACTGTAGTCACATACACGCTCTGGTTACGTGGTTTTACTGAACGCTAGAATCAACGCTAGGACGGTAATTCGGCTCACGTGAGTGACGGCTCCAGGCAGCAGCATTGCATTCAAAATTGCGGCCAAACCGCTGCAAAGAAAGACATGGTTATTTTTGACAGCCTATAGGTAGTCGCCATCGCCTTATCTAACGTACCATCGTCGACCCCTACGACGTATCGTCACGGACAGAGAGACGACAGGGAAACCACATATTGTACCCAACGCTCGACCTAACGGTCGGACCAAAGCAAAAGCAATAAAATTATGTAGCTTTTTATGGCAGTTAGAAAATACGTAACTAAGGTCTGATTTCAATGCAAATGTATTTTATTTTTCTTTCTTTTAAAAAAACAATTTCAAAAGTGAAATGTTTGCATTGTGTTTAATTAGGGAAAAGGGATGATGGACGCTGTTGCACTGGTGTATTTTGCGAAAATTGTTGGGCTACATGTACGAACGATAGACGTCTGTGGATGTGGATATATCCATGGATATCCACGGAAAATCTATGGATATGCATATGCATATGGATGAGAAATTTCATATCCACGGCAAGCCTGTCTAAAATACTAAGCTAATGAGAAAAATTAAAAAAACTGAACTCGTTACTAGTCCAGATTGCTGTAAATTAAATGAGAGTAATCTTTCTATCGCTATAGTTAATAATGTATTTTGTCATACATCAACGCAAAATATCTACACGCGATTGGTCCAAATCACGTCACGTGACGTTTACAAATGCGCAATATCCACCAACCGCTCAACCAATTGACTGACCACGCCTCATTAATGTTCAAGACGTCTATGACCACGCTAACGACACACGGTTGGCTAGCTGCATTGTGGCTATACTGTACGTCGTAGTGTCGTGTTGTAAACCTATTGTCGCTAAACCGTACGTCGTACGTTATTAGCAGACGATTATGTTGTTTGATTACTTTATTCGAAGCGACCGTAAAATACACAAATTTTGCGTTGAGGTATAACAAAACAAATAGCAACTGGCGTCATCGATCATTATTGGAATTTTTCCCTCAGTTCGTAAAATATTGCCCGAGGTCGTTGGGCTATATTTTACGAACTTCGGAGAAACAATTTCCAATAATGACTTCGACGCCAGTCACTATTTGTATATTGCAGCATCAACGTTTAATTTTCAGAACAACAGAAAAGTTGAAGGAGGTATTCTGGGAAGCCGGCGGGTTGTCGCAGGCCTGGCGTCGCCCGCGTGCTGCAGGCTGCAGCAAATACGCAACGACGCACGCAGCGCGCGTGTAATTGTTTATCTTCATCGACGACGCGCGCCGTCGATTTTCACTGCATTCGACGATAAATCTATCTCATTCTCTCCCTCCTTTTCTCTCTCTATGTGTCCGTGTATGTGTGTCTCCTCCTCTGTCTCACACCCAGTAGCACTTTCACTGCAACAATTGATCCACTCGATTGTGTGTTTGTGTCTGGAATGTGGGTTTTCTTTAATCCCTAAACAGCGGAATGGGACGGGCAGGCGGGGCGTGTAGGCATTAGTTTGATATTATGGGTAATATTTGATTTGCACAGTTTTTGTTGATATTTTGCTGGGAATGAGCATAAGCGAGCCTTTGCTGTGGTCGGTCAATTAGCTTTGGAACCAGAATGCCGGTCTCCACACGAGCTGAGTGCCAACACTTCGGACTGTTTCAAATGAGCATTGAAGACGTTACTGTTTTAATGAGTGGCGTTTTGTTGCAGATGACAGCAACCGTTCTGTAGTTATGAGGTCTTTTATTTACTGTTCGTTTTCATGAAGTTGCTTTGGTACTCATGAAGTCGAACTAACGTTAACTTTCTTGACTGACGACATTATGTGCGTAGGTTTTTTCTCAAGTTCTTCATGAAGTGCAATCAGAATTGTCTCAAGAACGCCGGAAATCCACGCGACATGCGCAGATTCCAGGCAAGTATACCGCCAAACACAGACAGGTGCTCGTTGTCATGGTAACCGATAAAAACCGAAGCTGTATATGCTATTTGGTGATATCCCGAAAACAATACTTCTGTCGTTAGATTGCAGTGTTGCATTACTCATCTAGCTGTTTTTTAATTTTAGCAAATTTTGCTTCTCGAAGTTTTTATATAATGAAAAATGAAAATAGTAGGTTTATAGAATACAAAACTGGCTAAAGTGTTTTAATTGACGAAGCACAAAAATGCTGTTAAATTTTTAGGCATCTTTTTTATTTTATTCTTATTTTTGTTACTTATTTGCTGTATTATTGAATTTCTCTTAATTTTTATTCATTGGCAATTTATCGTTGCTTTTTTGTAACAGGAAACTGACAGATAAAGATGACGGCGATAACTAGAAAACTATGTTGCCCGGTGCCGACATAATGTGCGGCCATCCGCTTAGCTATTATAAAGACTTACATGTTTTGAATGTCGGTTAAAATTTAACTTTTACATTGCCTAGTTAAGTACTGCGCCTGTTGTGCCTGTGCTGGCTTGTAAACATTGACGTGAGATGTGCGTCACTTTTGGGAGGCTTTTGACACTCGGCAAGTGACAATCTTAGTCTTTGACTTTTGAGCTGAAAATTGGCCAACCAATTGGTTTTGCTCCGAAAAACGTTCACACCATTTTATCATTTGTTTTTTTTCCTTTTTTGAGTTAGGAACCCTTACGGAACAGACGGACAGACAAACAGAAAGACGGACGGACGGACGAGCTAGACCAGTGATGCGACCTAGTAATGATAGTTCGTTGCAGGTAGCAATATCGGCGAGCGCTGATTGTGAGGGTGCGTTGCTGGCCGTGTCCGACAACATGTTCGTTCACAACAACTCCAAACACGGCAGACGTGGACGACGACTGGACCCCGTCGAAGCAGGTTCCACATTTGTATGTTATACACGACGACATCAGTAGTACAGCAGAGAAGTGCACGGGACAATTCCTCTACTCACGTTAATTTTAGCCTGTCAGAATATTTTCTTTTAGTCGGAATTTTTTTTCAAAGTACAACATTTTCTGATAAAAATACATCTTTTAAAAAGATGAAATTTGGTGTAGGAAATCTTCTATTCTGAAAAAATTTAAAGGCAAAATTGAAAATTTAAGTAACCGTAATTTTCTTACAACTTAGCTGTCTGTCCGGAAATTGGCAGCTGCCACTTTTTCTGAATTTTGGGCTGTGGGATAATCTTTTTGTCTAAAAATCTTCGTCCAAAAAATAGAAAAAAATGTGGCTAAAACTTTTATTGTGAGAAAATTTAGTGGCAAAGTTAAAATTTTAAACCACCATAGTCTCTTTTGTCGGAAATTTGCCACCGTTTGTCGAAATATTGTCTAAAATTTGTAATATTGTCTGTCGGAAAATTGCAAATTTCTGCCCGCTTTCTTTTTTAGCTCACGATGCCGCTGTTAATAAAATAATAACCACTTGACCACTTGAGTCGAACTCACGATCTTTCTGTCGTAAGTCCAACTGTTACCAAGCCGTGTGTAACGTGTGCCCATTTAGGTTTTCTGTCGTCGGTGACTCCGAGCATCAAGGCAGTGTGTCCGAGTGAGGGCTGGACGTCAGGTGGCGCCACTGTCATCGTCATCGGTGACAACTTCTTCGACGGGCTTCAAGTCGTCTTCGGCACTGTCCTTGTCTGGAGCGAGGTTTTCAGCACTATATATCTAATCACTTATCCCCCGTTTACACCATAAAGCTGGCTCGACGAGCGCTTGTCGTGCGTGCGACGAGCTGGCTTGATAAGCTGGCTATGTTGTCGTTTAAACGGTGTAATATTGTAAACAATTACGAAGCTGGCTCAACGAGCGCTCGTCCAGCTGACGTTCGTTGTGTATTCGTGTTAGCTCGTCAAGCAAGCTCATCGAGCCAGTTTTATTTGTGTAAACGCGGTATTACTTTTGTTTTGTTCACACGTCATTTTCTCTGCTTTTATTGTACATCATTTGCGGTATATCTATGGAGCCGTGTGTCTGAAATAAACTAGAATGATGAATTGACGATAATACTTCTAATAATAATTATAATATTTTTGTGAGTAATTGTCGTTAGTATTGGTATCATTGTCGTTGTCGTTGTTGTTGTTGCATCTGTTAACGTAAATATTATTGTAAAAATTATGGTGAATATTTACAACAGACTGTCGGTTAATCTACTACTACTTTTGCCATTCATGTCTGTATACGTTACTAGACATTACTATACTACTATAGTTTAGTAGTTGCAGATGGTAGATAAATATGAGTAGATTATAAATAGGCTTACGGAGAGGCCTATAAGCCCCGCCCACTGTTTTGGCCTGTAGCCTGGTCAGTGGGCGGGGCTTATGGGCCTCTCCGTGTGCCTAATTATAATCT
>Ga0056128_1004700_pt1 | contig 17127 bp, 10 predicted proteins | sample WorMetLIZISLAND2_FD_71113 | JGI IMG/M metagenome (GOLD analysis project Ga0056128, IMG submission 71113) | Marine gutless worms symbiont microbial communities from Max Planck institute for Marine Microbiology, Germany - Olavius geniculatus... ... | reverse complement strand
TTGCACATCGAAAACAGCAAAAATTACAAAAGGTGACATTATTCAGCAGCACATTGACACACAGTCAGTGTGATGCGGGCAATATCACCTTTTGTAATTTTTGCTGTTTTCGATGTGCAAGTCCTTAAATGTTGCCGTTAACAACTGTATATACTGATGTTTTGTACATTTATTGTCATTTAATAGCGACTGTAATCCGCGCGCCGTTAATCCTGTTCGCGGTTTGACGCAGGTTTGTTCGACCGAAATTGACACAATGAGGACTTCATACGTTAAAATGACAAAATAGTACACCCTCTACGTATATAAATAATCCATCTCAGAGCTACGGAACGTCATCTGCCATATGGGATCACACAGTGTTACCTGCCACCGAAATAGGTAAACGCGCCCCGCTATAACTCCAGCCAGACGAGCTGCTATATGTAAACGCTGGCATTGAAAATTCTGCACTGTGAAACGATGAAATTAGCAGCAGCTCTGCCGATAAAAAACGTAAATAAAAAAATAAAATTCTCTCTTCGCTTTTCAATCACAACACACTAAACGGAATGAATACGAAGTAATCTTGATTAATCTTGATTAAGAAAAGATCACAGCCTATAAGTTGTACAGTATGAATGATATTTGTATAAATCTATTGTAATAAAATGTTGAGCAAAACACTCCAACGTCCGAAGTAACGTAATGAAGAAAGTAGTCGTCATCGAAATGTAAATCTATCATTTTTATGCGCGAAAGCAGTTACTGCTTTTAGCGCGTCTTAGCCCTCGCAATTCTGTCTGTCGGTCTGTCACATGGGTGGATCAGTCAAAAACGGTGCAAGCTATATAGAATTACGAAATCTTTACCGTAGGCTGCCTGAAAAATTCTAGTTTCAGGAACCGTAAAGCTTTTCCATAAATTCGAAGAAGGTCACCCCGAACGAGAGCGCTAAATGAGAGGGGGTGGGAAAAATTTGCGAGTTTTAGCGAATAAGTCGCTGTATCTCAATAAAAGTGCAAGATAGGGCATAGGTTACTTATTAATCACTAATAGGAAGTCGTACACTGGCTTTCGATTGCCACCAAGATCAATGACCTTGGACGACCTTGAACATCAAAATAGGGTTTTTATGGATTTTTTGGCGTTTCTGGGCTGCGAAACAAGTCTATATCATTCACAAGGTGGCGCCACGGAACTATCGTTATGCGATCCAAATAGAGAATTTGGTATTTGTATATTAACTTAGCGTGAACACTCCAATTTTCAGCTAAACTACTGAACAGGAACTGCTATTCGCGCGTCTCGTGAGCATTAGCTCAAATTTCTTGTTCTATATCATTTCCCCAAGGTGTTACGTGTGTTTGTGTAAAAGTGACATGTTTTTGCATGATTTACTGAATGTTATATCATGATCCTAAACCTAACCAAAAGGGGAGAGCTGTAAGACAATTTTATATTGTGATTATTAAGAAGTTTGTATGACAGATAACAATATCGACCTTTTGCCAACGTCTCAAATCTCAAACCTCGTCAGAACGTCATATCCAGACCTTGATCATTATTTTAATTATCTGTCAGACTGTTTTACTAAGCATATTTTAAGCATCAAACAAACAAACAAAAACATCAAAGTATAGCTTTTCTGCTTAGGAACAGTGATGGAGGTGGTCGCGCCCCTTTCCCTATTGACTGGACGCATTTTTACTCAAGTAAAATTTTGCACAGAAATGCATCATTTCTGCACAAAACCTTTACCCCCTCTCCAGACCCGACCTCCTCGGCGTCTAGCGGCCTACGACCCTATCTCGACGCCCTCGGCGACTTCCGCGAACACTCCTATTCCAAAACGCTGGATTCGCCAGTCCGCTCGTTCGTATATACGTCTTTTTCACCAGGAATGGTGGGACAGCACGACCATATAAATAGAACTTAAGTTTTAAACTTAACTATTAATACGATTCATTCGTCTACGTTACATATGCCAACTGTCATCAAAAAATATGCTTGATTGACTGAACACAGCTGATTCTTACCGGTGTCGTCGTCGCGAGCCGGACGCTTGGCGGCAGGCGGTGCGGAGCAGGCGGGAAGGCGCTCGGTGCCGCCGGCGCCCGGGCCGGACGGACTGATGGCGCTGGGGGGCAGCGGCAACGCGGCAAGCGATGGGATCGGGATGCCCAGGATGCTGCCGATCGTGTACCCGGCGGCCGGAGCGGCGGCTGAACTGATGAGGGCCGAGGTCGGCGACGGAGAGAGGCTGCAGGATGGCGTCTGTGACGCCTGTTGCTGCTGCTGCTGAGACTGAGAGTGGTGATGATGATGATGATGCTGATGTGACGGCATTGACTGTTTCGCTTTCTCGGCCGCCTTGTTACGAACGATCCTGCACAAACGCACCACAACACACCGGCGGCTGCATTTTCGTCCGTGTGAAAAACAGAATTAAATTTTAAGTTACACGTTAAAAACTTCTGAAGTACCCTAATAAATAATCAGTTCGTCTACGGAATGCTTTTTTTGCCATAATGCCAACGCAAATGTAAAAGAGTTGATAAGTAAATGAATTTTAGTCAATGCTTCTTTATGTTGTTGATAAAAAAATATTTCTTCTTCTGCTATTGTTGGCTCGCCGGTACTTAATGATTTTCAATGCGCGTATGATCGACAATGAGAGATCTAAATTATTCCAATTAATGAAATTATACTAACAACAGCTCAGAGACAGAAAACACAATGTATATTTACAGTTTAGCTTCGATTACGCGTGAAATATCGCTGCTACAAAATGTTTTATTTTAATGTAACCATTTTTATTCTTATTATGTGATGTATTAAATAAATGGTTATCGTTGTGTCACGGAAGATGTCAGTGCAAAATATATAACAAAATACATAATTAGTCACGGAGACAGACCAACAAGGTACAACAATGCTTCTTTACGTTGTTATTGCATTTATTTATTCTTCACCTATTATACAGTTGGCAAGTAAATAGTGATTTTCAATGCACGCATAGTGAACAATAAGCATTACTAAGGGCAATAACGATGAAAAGCAATGAAGCAGCTGTGTTTTTATCATGACTGCGACACAGAGATTTGATTGTGACTGAACCAACCAAATAGAAGGCCTGTGTTAAGTTAATATAAGCTTATGCTTAGAAACGTCGAGAGCCACAGCATGGCTCGGAGAAATATTCTCGCAGGGCCCCTCTGGTGAAAAAAGTGTTAAATTTTTTTTTTAAAATGACGCATTCTGGTCTACTTTATATTAAAATTCTCAGCGACGGCGGGCCCCCAAACGTCGTGGGGTCCGGGGTAACTTAACCCCCTAGCCCCTACCCTTCTTTCGACGGGTTTGCTTATGCTATGAATTAATGTCACATTTCGTACTAGTATTTTGTGCAGAAAAGTGTCAAAATGAATCAGTGGATTAGATAGTTTACTCGTCTGTCTGTTTGTCTGTCTGTCTGTCAGTTACAAGTTACTATGGAAGAAATGGAACTACACTATTAGATTATCTTAAGAGCATCCAAAGTTCCCAGTTTTGTGACGACAGAAAAATATCTAAAGGTCATAAAAACTCGAGGATGCAATGACGAACAGAGACAAGTTCAGCTGAGCCCGGTTGTTTTCGGTCGTGTTTCCGTCCGCATCTTGTTTTTTTCTTTCCTTCTTTCATCGTCATCATTATCTCGTGCGTGGAATGGATGCGCCGATGCGACGTGGCGAGCAAATCGAGTTAGGAGAGTCGCGAGCTATTAGCGATAACGAAATCAGACGTGACGATCGTCGCCGTCAGCATAATGCCCGATGCCAATCCGGGGGCCGTGCAGTGCGGCATTCGACTACCGACCAACGAGCACCGTGTGTGGTCTTTCTGCACTGCGACAACTACCAGTTGACGACACTGTTAGACCACCCGGCGTGCTGTAATGACGTGCGTGAAAGCAACAATTCGATGACACGCGGTGCGGCTACTCCTACGCTGTCGGTTCCATTCGTCAATCCACGCGCCTCTATCTATGCCTCACACTTCCGCCGTTGTGGGTATAGCCAGTCGCAATTGAGGTCAGCACCGTATATGTCGCAGAAACGACAATAATTGCGTGTTTACACGATCCAGCAAACGTCCAGCAAACTTCCAGCAAATGTATTCAAAAAGTTTGCCAGAAGTTTGCTGGACGTTTGCTGCCATATGTTATAATGGAGCTGGACCTCTGCTGGATCGTGTAATAAGTCTAACATGTTTAGTTTTAAGTTGCCAAGCGAGCAGGAGCAGCTTGAACAAATAATGAGGTATTTTTTTAGAGATATAAAACTTATCGTCTACGGTGTGTTTAAGTTTTATTCCTGCGTCTCGAAATAGCTTGTCTTAATTTTTGCGTGCGTTTGTTTATGTGTGTTCGTACATTTCTGCCGTATAGGCAATGTACATATAACAGCAAAAATTAGACATTTATATGTGTTTTATTTATTGCGCTGTATAAAGCGCCAAAAATGTGAACAAATTTATACACACTAAACAATGGGTATGGACACGAGTCGAAAAAGCAAAAAAAGTTAAGTGACTTTTGAGTCGCAAAAATTAAGACAAGCTGCAATGACAATAGAAAGTTTTAGAAACTCCAACTCGTGATAAGATGTGAGAAATGGATAAGGAAAGTCTGAGGTGGCAATTTTACAGAAATTTAGCGGTTAATAGTAAGAGATTTTGCGATCGCTAGCCTGCGTTTTCCATAATCGAAGTTGCGGTCGGAAACGAAAGCGGTAGGGCCTAAATCAATCAAAACGTGTGCAACGTTTAGCTGTTGTTTTTCCTCGCGTGATTGATCGAATCAGTGAAAGCGGCAACGGCAGAGCGTCGAGCGAGCGAGCGATCGACAGATGCGGTGACCATTAGACGAGCGCGCTATAGCTCGGCAGCGCTTGCTACAGTCTGCACTGTCCTTCGCGGCGCCGTGCGAACGTCTTCCGCTTGACTGGCAGGTGACTAGGCATACAGGCGACCACACAGAGCGCGCGCGAGAGTCAGTGAAGCGTACAGTAGCTGCAGCCTGCTCAGCAGCAGACTTCACACGATTTACCCTTCATACGCGCTGCACTCTGAACCGATCACAGCGGGACTCGGTCGCCGATCGAACTGACGCACTAATTCGTAATTGATTACCGCACAGCCTTTGTTGACTCAGCCGTCTGTGCTTGTCTGTCCGCTATTATGATCGACGACTGCGCTTCGAGAATAGCTAGGCTCAGAGCTCTCAATCAAAGTTCGCTAGATGGCAGCAGCAGCAGCAGCACTTGACCGACAAGTCACCCTGTAAACAAACTATTTATAAGCTACTCTCGCCGCCCCCGAAATGCTGGTTGGCGTCTATTGTGATTAAAAACTCTGCCGTCGTCGACACATGGTTCGCTTGTTGCAGCAGCAGGGACATCAACGAAAAATGCTCGTTAAACGTTTAATTTAACGGACAAATATTACTCGTTTTGCTATTACACTGTTCTCAGCTTATAGCTTTTTATTCAGCAATTGTATTCTAGTCTTATAACGGCTTTGTGGTAAGTCTTGGAGACTGAGTGATTCTCCAGCAAAAGATTGCAAAAGTAGCAAAGACAGTCAATCCAAAACAGTATACTACGGAACGATGCGATAAAAGAGAAGTCCAAAAGTTCGTAAACGCAATCAATTGCAAGTTAACTACTGCACAAAAACGACCGCGTGTAATGTTTGGCCTTTGAGTGTGATTTGTCGCCATTATCGAACACGGGACGCATCACACAGAGCAGGAGATGCTACTGGACGGACGCACATTGATTCTATGTGATCATGAATCCTGCAGTGTGGAGTGAGGAGGGCGGCCGATATTCCTACCTGTTGATGGAGGAGACGCTTGGAACGTTCTCCTGGTCGCAGACGGCGTCCGTCAGCAGCCGGTCACGTATCTCCCACGCAAACATCGTCGCGTTCTCGCGCTTATATTTGCAGATGGCGTCGACGACGCGCGGCGTCGCCACCTTGGGCTTGCTGCCGCCGATCACCCCCGGTTTGATGGATCCGGTCTCATAGTACCTATACAGAAAACACACAGGTAGCAGGTGCTCGCAGGTCACGTGATGATGCTCACCTATTCACAGAGCTGACGCTGGGCACCGTGTCGTCGCTGCAGACGCCGTCCGCCAGGAGGCGCTCGCGGATTTCCCAGGCGAACATGGTCACGTTCTCGGCCTTGTAGCGGACGATCGCGTCAACCACCCTCCGCGTTGCAACCTTCGGTTTGCTGCCCCCGATCACGCGCGGCTTGATCGAACCTGTGTCGTAAAATCTACACCGAAGACGACCAATGACCATCATACGTTCATGCACCAGAGTCATAGACACAGGACAGACAACAAAGACATCACATATTGTCAGATACATGAAACAACAAGTTCTTATGGATGAAATTGACGGAGGTGTGAAAAAATAACGAAAAGTGCAAAAAATAAACTCGGACCTATCGTTTGCTATCACGTCAAAAGAGCAGCTTAAAATACATACACGCGCGTACACAAAGCGCCAAAACTATACAGGCCTACGTAACGTTGGTAAAAACTTAGAGTTTTCCCCAAGTCATAAGGCCCACTGATCTCCGTTTCTTGGCTCTCAGCCAAAGTGCCAGGCACCAGATTACACTGCTACACAACGAATACGGGGCTATGCGGCTATGCGCGCACACAAAACATTATAGACACAAATTACACAAATAGGAAGGCGATAAAGAAAAGTTTTAAAATAAACTTGAAAACACACATAATGCTCTAACAATAGTCGTCGCAGTTTTGTGGGTTTCAGAACTTAAGAAAAACGTTTGTTTTCGCATCAGTGCGCGGTTTCACTGCTTGCAGCTGGGAAAAAGCGGCGTACACCGGGGCGACGGAATTCGGTGATATCTATTCCAACGAAAGTAGCCCTATGTGGCGCCGAATTTCAAATTAGAAAAGAGAATTGCGTTCATCAGCCGGAGACGCGATGCTCGTTAGATAGACGTGACGAGGCGCGATGCCGGCATCGGTAATGAGTAGCAGACATGACTGCCGCTTCAGAGACTGACACGGACAGTGCATGCCCCGCCATGCAGCTGTGACCAGCCGAGCGTGACCAGATAGATGCTGCACTCGGCCGTAATGCATGGCGCTTTCACCGGACCCGCAAAGCCGCATTCTCAACGCAAGCCGCAGACAGCCGGACGAATTTTCACACATCCAATGCACGTGTTTCGTTCTGCTAAGGTAAATGTTGTCGACTTTAAACAGTATCGGTACAAGATGTGAGGTTTTCGAGCGGAAATAGAAAAGTCGCGATTTCCCCAAACTAAAAGAATAGCTTGCGTTACGAACTGGCCTTACGGTTAAAATTGAGCAGTAGCTATAATTCTCACCAAAACTTGTTTCTTATAACATGTTCGTTTTCTGTCACAGATGCTCGAACTATTTCAGTCTCCTGCATTTATTTTTTTCTGTGTGTATTCGCTCTGCAGTTGATCATTTTAACCGACTTAAGTTAACTCTAATAATATAATCACAAATAACAGTAAACAAATGAGCCAAACAGACTTGAAAATAATTTTCCTTTGACTTAAAAATATGTGACATGACGCTGGGATGAGTATGCGTGAGAAACAAAGCTTCGTATTAGCTCGTGCTGCCTAAATAAACGATCCGCCGATTTTGTTTTCATTAAATGCAGGCAAGCCGGTGTGTTAAAGCTAGTCTCACGTCACGGCAATAAATGGCAACTGCCTCGCCGATGGATACAACGTAAAACACGAAGTGGTCGGTAGCTGTGTTGTGGCAAATCTATGTCGCGAGTTAGCGGAAAGTCGATTGGCGCGCCACAACGAATACGAAATGCGCCGAACGGCATTATTTCAAGTCGACTCGACCGGATGGACAGCGCGGTTTAATGCCCAACCGTCAGATAAGCGAACATTATTTCCCGACGCCACCATCTTTGAAGTGGTCCTCGTCGACCGGAAGTGGTATGCCGGGCACGCTCCGTGTAGGCTGGTACTCGGCGTGCAGTGAGTGAATGAAACACGTCGTCGTTAATGTGTGGAAACGAGCAGAGGCCTGCGTTCGAAGCGACAGAAATGTTCGAGAAACGCACAGGGAACGCGGCCTTGCAAATTTCGTTCAGTTGAGCTGAAAAAGTATGCAAACTTGGCGAATTGGTAAAAAAAATCCAATCAGAAAATTTCAAAGCATCATTTGCCAGACGAAAGCTGGATTTTCCCAAGGAAAATTCAGTTTCCATCTTCCTTTACGGGTCTGGAAAGAACCACACTGGAAAACGAATTTTGGCTTATTCTGAGGATCATGCAGAACACAGTTCACGATATAAAACATGCCTTTGTATAGTACGACGTATATGAGCTGTAATTTTTGTATTTCGACCTGTGTATACAACTGACTAAACCAGGAAGTCAAACGGCGCAACCACGCAAAAACGCTCCCCCTTCAGAGAAATAAGTTAGCCTCCTTTCTTCTTTGCAGTCCTTCGTATGCACTCACATGAAGTCGGCTATACGCCAATAGCGACTCGTACGAGCTGTCGATAAATCGTGACGGCGGAGCTGCGGCTTATGCTATGTTCGACGACGTCGGCAGGCGCACATCGCCGGTCCAACGACGCACGTGGTCGGTCGTTCCCGTGAGGCCCTGCGACCAACTGCACTGCAACCGGATGCAATCTCGACGACACCACCACTGCGCATGCTCGCAGCCGACTCTGGTGCTAAATCACAACAAACGGTCGCACGGCTCGGCCTCGTCGATACCAACCATATAGATCGTACGGTACCCCTGCAGTCATGACAACCGTTACCAAGGCAACCGACGCCATATTTCGCCGCTGGACGTCGCTATACGCGCAGTGGACTCAACTGACCGTGACCGACCATGCAAGAATTATGTCCATTTCATCGTTTTTTACCGCGCGTCAGCAGTATAGCACAGCGCAATATAATAGCCACAGAAACTGCGTCCGTCCGTTCGTCTGTCTGTCTGTCTGTCTGTCAGATGCCAGTACTGGTTAGACAAAGCCACATTTAGCACGATAAAGCTGTCACTACAATAACTGATAGCAGGCACACCGCGCGATGTGGTCTCGCAGTGTAAACTGGTACCTGGTTGAGAAAAACGGAGATCAGCACCGCTCTATGGACCTTGTTGCTCAGGCAAAGTTTAATGTTACCTAACTGATATAGCCCGAAACTCACTTAGGAGAGGAATTTCGTTCAGCGAGCGCTTTAAACGTGATATCCCGTTTACATGATCAAGCAAACATCGAGCAATCATTTAGCAAAGATCAAGCAAATGCATTCAAAATACACGTGCACGACGGGTTTTCCAATTGCTCGCTGTCTGCTTGATGTTTGCTTGATCGTGTAAACGGGGTATGAGTGAAAAAAGTAGGAAGTTGACGACTTTTTGTCAGAAGTTAGAGCTAGCAAACCGAAAAAAAATTTAATTGTAACAAAAAATAACAACACACATTGCAACGTCTGAGCAAAGAAACACTCGATAGCGTAAGAACGGGGTATTGCGAAACTGAAAAGAAAATCGCAACTAAAAAAATTATCACAGAATATATGCCTAACACAGACAAATGTCGGGGGATTACGTACGTCATAACTACATCATATAAACTATAAAATATCAGCAGGCAGGTTCCAACGCATTTTGATCATTTTTACACAACGTTGAAGATAAATAGTGCATGGCTACAAAAACAAAAACAGTTCGTTAATATTTTATTGTAGGGGTTACAGTTAACCACAGCGTAAAACAACGACGCAAAAATCAATGGTGGCGGCGCTTGCAATTACACACAAATGCAATTACCAGAAACAAAAACCTCTGTCCAGTGTGCTAAAAATTAGTACTGCCCACCGATATCCGCAGTATCATGCACGCAAAAAATACAAAAAACAATTTTACCTTGACCTTTAACCCATGACCCTCATATTCAACGGGCTTTCAGAGGTTGTCAAGATATATGTTCGTGCAAAGTTTCATCAAGCTAAATGCAGCAGTTCATGTGCAGACGTGTTAACACACAAAAAAACTTAGCGACGATGCCAAAAACAATACTGTAGCGTCGCTTCCGTGGGCAGTAACAATGATAAATTGTAGGCTTCACCAATGTAAAGGATGGGCCAATAAACGTGCCTCTTTACTTTTGTCCATATCTTCGCCAATTATTGACCGATTTTCACAATTCTTTCACTGGCACACTCTGCAGACAATTTGCGATAACGCGATTATTATAAATCCCACCACACCGTAAATGCATCTCTACACTACCTTGTGAAATATCAATGAAATATGCATACATAACAATAATAACAAACAAACATTTTGATAAAACTTTTAAAAAATCACTTCAGACCAACATTGCAGTTATGGTCTGTATTACACTAGACTGTGTGGGTATAACACAGTCTAGTGTCATACGAATTATTCATCGCAATGTTGGTCTGAAGCGTTATTTCATTCACCGAAATTTTTGTTATTATCGTTTCTTTTTGCTTACATTCATATTCCACAAGGTAGTATAGAGATGTATTTATGGTGTGGTGGGATATATAATAATCACATTATTTCAAATTGTCTGCAAAGTGTGCCAGCAAAGAATTTAAAAAATCGGTCAATAATTGGCGAAGATATGGATAAAAGTAAAGTGGCACGTTTTTATGCCCCATGGTGTACGTCGTAGTTACAATAACACGTTGCATAATTATGGTACTGACCGTCCGAGTATTTTGCTGACGCATCCGTGTGAGACGCGAAGCTGTCGGGATATGTCGCACGGTCGGACGCCCTGGTGCGCCATCTCGACGATCCGCTGACGTACGATGTCTGGCAGTGGACGACCGTTGACGAACACACCACCCAGTTGATTCACTCCGCCGTGACCTGACACAGTATGCACTTCACACGATTAGCTTCAGCGGCCGCGTCATCGATTCAATCGGCTAGGGGAAAAACGTCATAGGCACTAAAAAACAGGGGAAAACGTCCGGGAATTAACGTTAGAAAAATGTGAAACGTTAAAAGAGCTTTTTATTTAAAGAACAACAAAAAATTTGAGCTAATGCTCACGAGACGCGCGAAAGCCTATAGCAGTTACTGGCCAACGACGGTAAAATAACGACTTTTACGGGGGTACCGCTCTTTGATGCCATCGTGCGCAGATTTCCCTGAACCTAGAAAATCGAGAATTGGACCGTTAAAATCTACGTTTAATGCTGAACATTTCATATGCAGCTTGTCCATGTCTATCTCAATTGGTTTCGGCGCAATTCGCTCTTGAAATGTGTCTCACAGCTCGAAATCACCAAAAAAAAATTTTTTTAATTTGAGCGGTTAAGGTCATCCAAGGTCATTGAATTCGGTGGCAATCGAGAGCCAGTGTACGACTTCCTATTAGTGATTAATAGTAACCTACGCCCTATCTCGCACCGTTATTGAGATACAGCGACTTATTGACCAAAAATCGCAAATTTTGCCCATCCCCTCTCATTTAGCGCCCTCGTTCGGGGTGTCCCCCCTTCGAATTTATGGAAAAGCTTTACTGTTCCTGAAACTAGAGTTTTTTAGGCAGCCAACGGTGAAGATTGGTGATCCTAGCTTGCACCGTTTTTGACTGATCCACTCGTGTGACGGACAGACGGACGGACGGACTGACGGACAGAAATGCGATGGCTAGGACGCGCTGAAAGCAGTAGCTGCGAACGTCGAACAAAAACGTAAAACTTATCTATTTTGCTTGGTTGGCGAGGTTAGCTCATGGTAGTAAATCATTGTTTTAAAATACACTTTTTGTGATCACTAAATTTTTACGCGCGAAAGCAGCTACTGCTTTCAGCGCGTCTTAGCCATCGCAATTCTGTCTGTCCATCACACGGGTGGATCAGTCAAAAACGGTGCCAGCTATCATCAAATCTTCACCTTCTGCTACCTGGAAGACTCTAGTTTCAGGAACCGTAAAGCTTTTCCATAAATTCTTAAAGAGTGATCCCGAACGAAAGCGCTAAATGAGAGGGGGTGGGCAAAATTTGCGATTTTTGGCCAACAAGTCGCTGTATCTCAGTAATGGTGCGAGATAGGGCCTAGGTTACTATTAATCACTAATAGGAAGTCGTACACTGGCTCTCGAATTCAATGACTTTAAATGACCTTGAACGCCAAAATAGGGGTTATATGGATTTTTTGGCGATTTCGGGCTGCGACACAAGTCTATATCATTCACAAAGTGGCGCCACAGAACTATCATTATGCGACCCAGATAGAGAATTTGGTATTTGTATATTAACTTAGCGTGAACACCCCAATTTTCAGCTAAACTACCGAACCGGAACTGCTATAGGCTTTCGCGCGTCTCGTAAGCATTAGCTCAAATTTCTTGTTGTCATGCATATAGTCACTTTTTCAATGCATGAATTTTAGAAAAAAAAACGTTCATAAGCGTTTATTTCGACTGTGGTATAATACCACTCTTGATGTAAGTGTAGGATTTTCGCGGCACCATCAGGGTGTTAACCGCCGAAATACCAGGGGACTTGGGCGCGAATATCTGGCCGCACTATCACCAAGAGTTAACTCCGCGAACCATGGGACACACACACACGGATTGCGATCCGCTCGCCCTCGGGGAAAACAGCATCACGACAATCTAAGTCTCCGGCTTGTTACATGTTCATTCGCAACAGACTCAAAGACTGCAGCAGCTTTGAAGTACAGGGCCTAAACCTATACACTGTTATACATGCCCGGTCGTTAATATGCCAAGTGACCGCATTTAAGCTAATTATGTACTCAGACCAACGGCGCGTTCGTTCAAATCGGCCCAACAGTTTAACGGATGAAGGGAGTTTAACCAACGGGCCAGTGAATTCAAATCTCAGCGGCTGCACATGTATATGGGATGCAGGGTTGGAAAAATCTAATGACAATAAGCGCGTTTTAAAGTTTAAAAATTTAAAAGTATATATAGCTTCCCACGGAAACCCATCTCAAAACGGAGCGTCACCTGCCATATGGGATGACATAGGGATCACCCGACACAGATTGACGCGCCCCGCCTCAACCCCAGCCAGACAAGTCGGTACTCGATTTAGTCTACTCCGGAGGGATAGAAGGCTGAGTTAACTTTGGTGTTGGTCATATGCAGAGACGTTTTACCTGTCCACAGACAGTCACCCATCTAAGTAGTAACCGCTTTGTACCGTCCCGACCGGAAGTCAAAAAACTCAAGGAAAGAAAACGGAGACAGAGATAAAACAAAAAGCTTAGCTGTCGTTTTGGTGGGCCGACCGTGCCGCGTATATCCGAACTCCGAAGGCCATCGTCCAACTTCCGATGGCGGAAAAAAGTGACTTTCCAGAATGACTACAGTCCAACATACGGTATGGTAACGCTGCTATATCGAACGATGCAATCAACGTTAGGATACGGTACTGTAATTCAATGCACGTGGGTGATGGCTGAAAGCAAAAACTTTGCATTCAAAATTTCGGCCAAACCGCTGCCGATAGAAACGTGGTTACTATTGACAGCAGGAACTCGTTATCGTACCATTATGGTACCATTGCCGACCACATACGGTTTAGCCACAATACATGCGTTACAGACAGACAGACAAACGACAGATCGAACCCAAAACTCGACGTAACGGTCGGCCAAAAAAACTAAATTACGGCAATAGAACGCATCATAGCGACTACATAACTACATTACAAAGTTTACCGTCAAAAGTCGGATAATTTTCTTCACAACAAAGCTGCAGAATTTTACGTGGATCCATCGCCAATTTTGTTCGTACTTTCTACATTATGCGCACACCCTGGCGATCAAGCGTTTACGGTTTTAATTTAGGCCCCACCGTGTACTGCAGACGCGGGCTGCGCAGTGGCGCATTTACGGTGCCCCTACGGCGTATTTATACCGACGACCGCTGCATTTGGCGGACCGACCGACCACCCACGACCGCTCGTTGTAATGTATATATCGGGCGTCGCGGGCATCATTAACGGTGAGAGCGAACTACGAGGTGAGATTATACATGAACGCGGACGACTCAATAGTCTGAAGCGCCAGCTGACTGATTGGTCTCTCCACTCCGCTGCAGTACGCCCTAAGCCGGCGCTTCTCTAGTTAACAAAATGTCTCTAGTTAGCCAAATGTCGGCCTGTGTTGACGCCGTTGCCAACTGGATGTCATCAAATCGACTGCAGCTTAATGCCATCAAGACAGAGTTCTTATGGTGCTCGGTCTTCCAGACTCTCGTTGCTGCGTTGGTGCTGACGAAGCTCGACTTCGGAAATGCTACGCTGGCTAGTATACCGTCGTTCCAGCCAAATCGTTTCCAGGCGGTCATGAATGCTGCGGCTCGACTCGTCTACCAGTCTAGTAGATATGACCACCACATCACACCGCTGCTTTACCTTCTGCACTGGTTTTGTGCGCCATAGCGAATAACGTACAAACTGGCCGCGCTGATCTACCAGTGTGTCCATGGACTTGCGCCAGCCTACCTGGCTGACGCTTTACAGTCAGTCGCAGGACTAGGCCTACCTGATCGACAACGCCTGCGCTCGTCGTCGACCTCGGCACTGATTGTACCATTGACACGTCTGTCCACGACCGGCGACCGAGCGTTCCCTGTCACGGCAGCAAAAACATGGAACAGTCTGTCACCAGAAGTGACGTCTTCAAAGTCCTTGTGAACATTTAAGACATTTAAGACTATTTTTCATTTGTTCTGGTCCTCATTTCCGTTACTGACTGTAAAGCGACTGCAGTGCCATAGGTATTTTTTTCACTTTAAATTTTAGTGTATTTTTATAACCATGTTACTTAGAAAACTTAAATTTACAAAAAATAATGAAAACAACATTCACCTCCAAGCCTGGAAATTCAACATCAGTTCGCTCGTTCGTCGGTCAACTTACGGCGCATTTTGTGCGCACTGAGCATTTTCAAATAAAAGAAAAACTTTAACAACTGCAATCTAGATGATGATGTAGAGAGTTTTTTTCATTTTTGTTCAACTATTTTTTCTTATGCAGTACTATTTCATACGGCAAATGAATTAAGTTAGCCGCATACAGTATAACTAAAATACGGTGAATTATAAAACACGCTGTGTAATGGCTGCAACAAGTAAGTAAGTAAGTAAGTACCAATTTATATATTTTATATAATGGAATAGCTCTGCAGTGGTCAGATGAACTTCGATATTTGGGTGTTTATATTGTGCGTTCCTCTCGGTTCAAAATCTCTCTCGATAAGCGCAAACGCTCGTTCTATCGTGCTGCGAACAATGTCTTTGGCAAAGTTGGGCGTGTTGTCTCTGAAGAAGTTACTATACAGTTGTTTAATAGTAAATGTGTTCCTGTATTGCTTTATATGCACTTGAAGCTTGCTCGCTTAGTAAGTCGGATTTGAGTTCAATTGACTTTGCATTTAATAGGTTTTTATGAAATTATTTAGTACGATTAACATTGAAACTGTTAAGAGTATTCAATTGTACCTTGGCATATCCTTACTTAGCGTTGTCTTGGGTAAGATCGGTAAAGTTTGAACTGAGCTTCGGGCTTTTCGCTCGTTAGTTAAGGCTTTCATCTATTTGTAGTCTATATCATCCTACTGTCACTCTGTCTTACCGTCCGCTGTGTTGTTAATTACGTTTTTGTTGTTTTTTCTTCTTTTTATGTGCTACCATTTCACGGTGAATAAAGTTGAATATATAGCGCCAAAATCTCAGAAGAGAATCAGGGCGCAAAATGAGCCCATACTCCGTGTTCAGTCGACGACTCAATTGACATTCCGACCAACCGGCTTGATATAGGCTACCATGCAGTCGAACGTGCTTTATTCAGCACGGCGACGTCACCAATTTCCAGCGAGAAAATTATATACAATGTTACCAGTCAGACTTGTGCATGTCACAGCGTGTAACCCTGCATGCATAAGTTTATTCACTGTATAAAGCCTGCTCAGCCTGTTGCGTGGTGACATATTTTGTTTGACACGGAACGGGAATTATTCCGCAGGATCGAAAAATGGGAAATGTAAAATGTAAACGAATAAAATAAATAAGCCTAGAAGAAGCAGATAGAAGTGTGCACTGACTGTCTTGGAAGGCGCAAGGGTGACCGGTAACCAGGTGACCATGGTACAGCTGCTCCTGCGTATCTACGTACAAACACAGATTACAGTTTTTTATTAGTTTACATGGTTGAGATCTGAATAATCGAGCTTCGTCCCTATACGCAAACGTAAAGTTCTTCACAAGTTATAAGCCCAATAGAACTGCATTGATATCCGTTTCTTTTGCAGCCAGATACTTTTGCTGCGAGACCATGGACGGGCTAGTGCATCGCGCGGTGTGCCTGTTTACGTTCCAGCTTCCGTTTGTACTCACAGCGCCTACCACGGAGGGATGGCCAGGCTGAGTTGACCTCGGTGGCTGGTTATACAGAGACCGTTCACCCACCTGTTGACGGACACCCATCCAAGTACTGGCCGGGCTCGCTGTTGATGAACTGCACGAATCGAAATAATTTATCCTATTTGATAATCTTTATTTCACCAAACAAACATTGGTAGACAAAAACCAAACAAAACTAGAAATTTGGGGCAAAGCCCAACGTGAGTCCGCCCGGCGCCCTAAGTCCGACTGGGGGAAAATTAGGGGGAGGGGGGTAAAATTTCTCCGGCATCAAAGTCACGTGGCCCGAACTCAAATGCATTGGCATACGCCGAACGCGCATTGTCGACTTAGGGTAGGTCAACATGAGCGCCTATAACTTTGTTCGTAGTAGACAGAATTTCACAAAAATTTTTTTGTTCAACGCCGAAGGGATCGCTCTCGTCAATGCCGTTTAGATTTTGTCGCTAACTTTATCGGTTCCAGAGAAATTCGCGGTCAAACTCGAAAGTTGTCGTAAAGCGTACTAAATTTTGGACGTTTTTTGCCCTCCCAAATTTTAAGGGGGCGGTGCCCCAAATTTCGTACTTGCGTTAACACCCCAACCTAGAGGCGCGTCAAGTGCCAAAGTTTCGTCGGGCTACACCCCCTAACTCCGAAGTTATA